>LAHT01008554.1_pt1 | contig 19876 bp, 22 predicted proteins | sample 329671 | NCBI WGS metagenome assembly LAHT01 (sample SAMN03275702, study PRJNA271635) | activated sludge metagenome | isolation source: Sample C-4 Sludge from methanogenic chamber (fourth chamber) of Anaerobic... | reverse complement strand
ATTCCGTATTGATCGCGGGAAAGATGCGGTTATGGCCAGATTTAGCTTGACAAGGCTCTGCCTGCGGAAATAATTGCCGAGATAAGCTAAAATGAGGTTTGCAGAATGGAACTCAGGCTTGAGCAGCTTCAATTTCCCTCCGAGACCAATGTGATTCTGGGTCAGAGCCACTTCATCAAGACAGTCGAGGATCTCTACGAAGCCTTGGTGAACAGCGTTCCCGGCATCAAGTTTGGCCTGGCTTTCTGCGAGGCGTCCGGTCCCTGCCTGGTGCGCAAGGAAGGCACGGACAACGAGTTGATCGAATGCGCTGTGGCCAACATGCTGCGCCTGGCCGCGGGGCATTCCTTTCTGATCGTGCTGCGTGACTCGTATCCCATCAATGTTTTAAACGCCGTGAAGGATTGCCGCGAAGTGGCGAACATTTTTTGCGCCACGGCCAATCCAGTGCAGGTGGTGCTGGCCCAAACAGAGCAGGGAAGCGGTATTCTGGGGGTTGTTGACGGTTCCTCGCCCCTGGGAATAGAATTGGACACGGATGTGACCCACCGCAAAAAATTCCTGCGGGACATCGGTTACAAGCGTTAAATGCTCTACCGCACCTTCATTGCCCTGGAAGCTCCGGCCCCCCCCCACCAGTGCCTGGTGGAAAAACTGCGCTGGCTGCGCACCCATCCCGGGGTGAACTGGGTGAAAGAGGAAAATCTGCACCTGACCCTGCTGTTTTTGGGAGATGTGGACAGTGACCGGATCCCCGATCTGACAAAGATCCTGGGCGAAGCAGCGGATCGCAGCGCCCCCTTTGAACTGGGGTTGAAAGGTCTGGAACTCTTTCCCTGGCGGGCCCCGCGGCTGATCTGGAGCAGCCTGGACGCGCGGGACGACGCTTTGGACCGCTGGCACAGAAGGCTGTTAAGTGACATCCGCAAAGAAGGATATGAACCCGACACCAAACCACTGAAGCTGCACATCACCCTGGGCCGGATCAAATCCGCGCTGTCGCCAACTTTGGAGCGCGACATCCTGCAAAGCGAGGTGGAGAAAGGATTTTTTGCCTACGACACCCTCAGCCTCTACCGCAGCGTGCTCAAGCCGGAAGGCCCGACCTACCATATTTTAGAACAATTTAAGTTAGAATAGAAGGATGTAACAATGCAGGACAAAAACAAAGAGACCGCCCTCAAGACCGCGATCTCGCAGCTCGAAAAGAAGTATGGCGTGGGCACTTTGATGCGCCTGGGCGACAAACCTCTGCAGGTGGTGGACGTGATTCCCACCGGCGCGTTCAATCTGGACCTGGCCCTGGGCATAGGCGGGATCCCGCGGGGACGCATCACCGAGATCTACGGCGCCGAAGCCAGCGGTAAAACCACGCTGGCGCTGCATATCGCGGCGGAAGCCCAAAAGCTGGATGGCGTGGTGGCCTTCATCGACGCCGAACACGCCCTGGACACCGCTTACGCCAAGAAACTGGGGGTGCAGATCGAAGAACTGCTGCTTTCCCAGCCGGACGGGGGCGAACAGGCTTTGGAAGTTTGCGAGACCCTCGTGCGCAGTTCCGCTGTGGATCTGGTGATCGTGGATAGCGTGGCGGCCTTGGTGCCGCGGCAGGAGATCGAAGGTGACATGGGCGACAGCCACGTGGGGCTGCAGGCCCGGCTGATGAGCCAGGCGCTGCGCAAACTTACGGCGATCGTTTCCAAATCCAACACCGCGGTGATCTTTATCAACCAAACCCGCATGAAGATAGGCGTTACGGCCTACATGAACCCGGAAACCACCTCCGGCGGCGTGGCGCTGAAATTCTACTCTTCCGTGCGGCTGGAAGTGCGTTTCGCGGGCGCCATCAAAACCGGCGGAGCCGAAACCGCCGTGATCGGCGCCAAAACACGCGTGAAGATAGTGAAAAACAAGCTCGCCCCACCCTTCAAGACAGTGGTCTTCCCCATCATCTTCGGCGAAGGGATCTCCGAGCTGGACATCATCATGGACATGGCGGTGGACGCCGGGATCATCAAAAAAAGCGGCTCCTGGTTCGCCTACAAGGATATCAAACTGGGCCAGGGCGCGGAAAAGACCAAACAGTATCTGAAGGAAACGCCGGAACTGCGGGCCGAGATCGAAGCCGCCGTGCGGCAGAACATCAACCCGGAAAAACTCTTCGAAGCCAGCCCCACCGATGACGCTGAGGACAGTTCCGAAGAATAGATACACGGTACGCGTCGAACTGGACGGAATTTGCAGGGGCACCTTGCCGATGCGGGTGCTCCTGCCTCTATGGCCGGACAATTTCGAGGGCGAAATATCGGCGGAGGAGGGCAGGGAACTGATTGACGCCCTCAAAAAACAGGCTCTGTCGACCCTGGTGGACTATCTGGCCAAGGCTGAACACAGCGAGTTGCAGTGCCGCAAACTGTTGCAGAGAAAGGAATTCGAAGCCCGGATCATCGAGGCAACGCTGCGACGCTGCCGGGAGCTGAGCTACCTTAACGACGCCCGGTTCGCGGAAGTGCTGATCCGTTCTTACATCCAGCGCAAAGCCAGTAAACGCGCCATCATTTCCAAGCTGCGCGAACAGCGGATATCCGCGGATCTTTGGTCCGACCTGGTGGACGAACTCTACCCTCCCCAGCAAAGCTCGGAAACCATCTCCGAACTGCTGGCAAAATATTGCGCGACGCATCGCGACCTGCCCCGGCAGAAACTTAGGGAAAAAGCCTTCAGTTATCTCTACCGCAAGGGTTTTGAGCTCGCGGACATCCAAAACGCCTGGGAGGATATCAGTTAAGCGCTGAATTGGGTTCGGGCGATGTCACTCCAGCTGATTCAGGATCCCGGCCGCGCTGCCTGCCCCGGCTCCCAGGATGATCGCGATCAGGACCAGGGAGATGGCAAACATGATCAGGTAGGCGCGGGCGAAATTGCGGCGGTTGGGGTTTTCGGTGTTGCTGACGGCCCAAACTATCAGCAGGATGATGTTGACAAGTGGTATGAACATCAGCAGCAGGGTGCCCACCCAACTTCCCATGCTGAGAACCGGCGCGCTTTCAGCCTGGGGCTGGTAGTTCTGGTAAGGCGGTTGATTCTGAGGTTGTTCCATGATCATAACTCCTTATAAAAAGATTATAAGCGAAAACAGTTGCTTACCACGCGGAATTTTCATCCCCGCGGGCGAGTTCCGATCTTAATTGAGAGCCATACCCGCCAGACAAACCCGCTACCTGACCTGATTCCTGACGGGGACTGCCTTCCCCAAATCTCCATCGGAGACCCAGGAAACCCAGTGGGATGGCCGCGGCAGTTGAAGCTTGCGCAGAACACCATTCATCCGCAGTGACCTAATTCGGAGGCAGATAAGACTTGCCAGCCCCTAAGGATTTTTTTCTCTGAGCCAGAATTTCATTGACAAACTTGAAACGTGCTTCAAAAATGGTCCTCATGATATTACCTGCTAAATGAGGATGTCGATATGATTGACGGCATGCATATATTCAGGAGATCAATTCCAGCCCCGGTTAGGGTCGTTCCCTGCCGGATCTTCCGCATTGGAAAGGGGCGGCCGTGACGCTGCTCATCAAGCGGACACAAACTAATCAGCCAAAAAGGGAGGCCAAAGTGAAATCCTTGGTTTTATGTTTTATCCTGCTCTGCGGAGCGATGTGCCTGAACGCCCAGGCGGATCCGGATTGGCTCTGGGCAGTGCGCGCGGGCAGCGCGGAAGAGGATCTGGGCGCGGCCATTTCCGGCGATGGCAGCGGAAATGTCTATGTGACAGGATTGTTTGCCGGAACGGTGGTTTTCGGTTCCCTCATGCTCACCAGTGCCGGGGGGACAGATGTTTTTGTGGCCAAATTGGATACGAGCGGCAACTGGCTCTGGGCGGTCCGCGCGGGAGGGGCTGATTATGAGCATGGTTATGGCATCCACACCACCAGCGGAGGAGTGAGTTACATTACCGGTTACTTCCAGGATTCCGCCGATTTTGGCGCCACACTCTGAGCAGCGAAGGCGAGACGGAAATCTACATCGCCAAACTTGATGCCGATGGCAACTGGCTCTGGGCAACCCGGGCCGGGGGAGCCAGTTATGACCAGGGTAACAGCATCTCCGTGGATGAGGGCGGAAACTGTTATGTGACAGGATGCTTCCAGGGAACCGCCCACTTCGGATTCTATCAGATGACCAGCGCGGGCAACTATGACATCTTCATCGCCAAAGCGGATACTGATGGCAACTGGACCTGGAACAAGCGCGCCGGAGGGATCGGCGACGATCGTGGCTACGGAGTGGACACAGACGGGCAGGGTAATTGCTATGCCACGGGGTACTTTGCCACCTCCACCCTCTTTGGCACCATCACCCTCACCGACGGCGGCGTTTTCGCCGTGAAGCTGGATACCTCCGGAAACTGGCTCTGGGCGAGGAAAGCAGACGGCAACAACTATGCCTCCGGAACTGGGATAGTCACCACAACGGACGGGCACAGCCGGGTAACCGGGCATTTTGAAGCTTCGCTTGGCTTCGGAGCTTCCTCCATCACCAGCAACGGAGACAGGGATGTGTTCGTGGCCGCGTTGGATTCAGGCGGCACCTGGCTCTGGGCCACATCTGCCGGCGGAACAGATTATGACACCAGCATGGGCTTGACCCTCGATGCCGCGGACAACACCTACGTCACCGGCCGCTTTCAGGACACAGCCGCTTTCGGAGCCTCTTCGCTAACCAGCGCGGGAGAAAGCGACATCTTCATCGCCTGCCTCAACCCCAGCGGCATCTGGCAATGGTCCAGACGAGCCGGCGGCTCATACTACGATTTCGGAAATGGAGTGGCAACCGACAGCGGCGGCAACATCTTCTGCACAGGTGAGTTCTGGAATAGCGCGGATTTTGGGGCCGCCAACCTCATGAGCAGCGGCTACAACGACATCGTGGTCTGCAAACTGGGCGCCGGAGTGGATGCGGATGATATGGTCCAAATCCCACCGACAGACTTTCAGCTTTGCGTTTTCCCCAATCCCTTCCGTCCCGAGACAAACATATTCTATACCTTGCCCAAAGCGGAATCAGTCTCTCTGAAGATCTACACCAGCCGGGGTCAGCTGGTCAGAAGCCTGCTCAATGAAGAACAGCCAGCGGGCGGACATTCCCTCATCTGGAACGGCAAGGACGACTTGGGAAAAGGCGTGGCCTCGGGCCTGTATCTTTGCCGCGTCGTCTGCAATGGCCAACAGGAAACGAGGAGGATGCTGCTGCTGAAGTAGTTACAGGTTTTTCCCTAACGGCAGGGAAGGTTTGACTTCCCCGTTAACCGGGTTCCGCGGGGAACTTCCGCAGAGCTTGGGACCACAGTTCTCAGACCCCTTTCCGGGCGCAGAATCCATGCACCGGACACTCGCCGCAGCGCGGCTTGCGGGGCTTGCAGAGGTTCTGCCCGAAGGCCACGACGTGGGAATTGTAGGTGAGCCAATATTTTTCGGGCAATTTGACCCGCAGGGCCATCTCCGTTTCCAGGGGGGTTTTGGTGTGCACGTAGCCCCAGCGGTTGCTGATCCGGTGCACATGCACATCCACACAGATGGCGGGCAGGGAAAAGGCCACGGCGCGCACCAGATTGGCGGTTTTGCGCCCCACCCCGGGAAGCTGCAGCAGTTCGTCGATCCCGGAGGGGACCCGGCCGCCGAAGCGTTCTTCCAGCACGGCGGGAAGCTGTTTGAGATGCTTGGTCTTTTCGTTGTGAAAGCCCACCTGGCCGATGAGTGAATTCAGTTTGGCGGCGCTGATCCTTTCCAGGTCGTCGGGTCCATCCACCTCAGCGAACAGGGCGGCCGAGGCTTTGGAGGTTGTTTCATCCTTGGTACGGGCGCTGAGGATGGTGGCCACCAAAACTTTGAAGGGGTCGTTGGTCTGCACTTGGATCAGGTCCACAATTGGGGTCTTCACTTGGTTGAAATGGGTTGCCAATTCCTGCATCACCGCGTCGATATTGAATCTGGGCATATTGGTTCCTCGGGATCCCTCCGCCGGGGCGAAAGGAGGCTGAAAATATTTGTTGCAGGATTTCGCGGCCCGCCGAATCTGTCAATCACAAGGAGTTAAACATGTGCGGAAGATTTGCCCAGGTGATCAAACATGACCGGCTGCAAAAGCTGGAGAAAGAGCTGCGGCTGACCCAACTGGCGGAGCAGGTGGAACTGAATTTCAACGTGGCCCCCACCCAAACGGTGATGGCCATTCTGAGCCAGGACGCGGGGCGTTATCCCGGTTTTTTCCGCTGGGGCCTGATCCCTTCCTGGAGCCGGGAACCGACCAAATTTGCCCTGATCAATGTGCGGGCGGAGACCATCACCTCCAAACCCACATTCCGCAGTGGATTGCAGCGCCGCCGCTGTCTCGTGCCGGCCAACGGATTTTACGAGTGGAGAAAGAGCGACAGGCAGCCTTTTTTTATACATGCCGCGCACGACGATCTGATCTACATGGCAGGCATTTACGACGCCTGGAGCGCTCCGGACGGCAGTTATATTCCTTCCCTGGGGATCATCACCACCCAGCCAAACGCAGTGATGAAAAGCATCCACGACCGCATGCCGGTGTTGCTATCCGGAGAAGAGCGCCTGGCCTGGCTGGAGCATGAGAAGATCGACGCGCTGGACTTTGTGCCGCTGCTCAAACCCGCGCCTGATGAGGACCTGGTCCTGCGGCCGGTGAGCACATTTGTGAACCGGGTGGGCAACAACTCCGAGGAGTGCTGGCAGGCCGTCTGAACCGGGATCAGAAATAGCGGAGCAGGATGTAGGCGGTGCAGATCAGCAGCGAGAGCACGGTGAAAATCACGCTGATCTTGGTAAACTCCCAGAACGAGATGTGCAGGTCGTTCTGCTTGGCGATCCCCACCGCGATCACGTTGGCTGAAGCTCCGATCAGGGTTCCGTTTCCGCCCAGGCAGGCACCCAAAGACATCGCCCACCAGATCGGATCGATCTGGCTGGCCTGAGTGACCACTGTGCCGATCTTTTCGATCATAGGGATCATGGTGGCCACAAAGGGCACGTTGTCGATGAAGGCGGAGAGCACTCCGGACAGCCACAGGATGGCCAGGGCGGTTGGCCGGGCCTGGTTTTTGGTAATTGCCAGCACATTGTTGGCCATGGCGTCGATTACGCCGGTCTCAACCAGGCTTTCCACGATCATGAACAGGCCGATGAAAAAGAACAGCGTAACCCAGTCCACCTCATGTATCAGCACCGTTTCTACCTGTTTCTTGTCGCCCAGGACGTCGCCCACCAGCAGGAGAAAGAGCCCTGCCGACATGGAAATGGTGGCTGTGCCGATCTGCAAAGTGCTGTCCAAGGCCAGTAAAACCAGCATGGCCAGCACCACGACGCCGGATACAATGAGCATACGCTTGCTCTTGATCAGATTTGTATCGCGATAGCTCATCAACCGGGCCCGGTTTTCCACGCTGCATTTGAGCTTTTTGACATAGAGGAGCCAGATCAGCCCGACGCTGGCAACCGATACGATCAGGATCACTGGGGTCAGGTTCAGGATAAAATCCATGAATTCATACTTGGTAGCGCTGCCAATAATGATATTGGGAGGATCGCCGATCATGGTGGCGGCGCCGCCCATGTTTGAGGCCACAGCCATGACCACGATGAAGGGGACGGGCGTGATCTGAAGTTCGTGGCAGATCAGCATCACGATCGGGACCATGATCATGATTGTCGTCACGCTGCCCAAAAACGCAGACGCGAAAGCCGTGATCAGAAACATCAGGATCATTATGTAGAGGGGATTCCCCCTCGCCAGCTTGGCGGTCTTGACAGCCACGAACATGAAGATCCCGGTGCGTTTCAGCACCGCGATCACAAACATCATGCCGATCAAAAAGAAGATAACGTTCCAGTCGATAGCCTTGAACGCGGTACCCTGATTCACGATGCCGATCAGCACCAGCAAAAAACCACCTATCATGGCGGCCAGCATCTTGTTGATGCGCTCTGTGATGATCAGGACATATGACCCAACAAAGATGAAGAGGGCGGCGACCATCGAAACTAAGGGACTCATGCTTTGATCACCTGTCTGAAAATATCCATGGCGGTCACCACACCCAACAGCCTGCCGTTTTCCACCACGCAGAAATACCTGCGGCCATCCTTGATCATGTGATAAACGGCTTCCACGATCGAGTCATCCGGTTCGAGCACCTTGCGATCCTTGCTCATGATCTCGCCGGCGTGGATATCATTCTCTTTCATAAAGAGATTTTCCAGGGGTTCATAGGACTTGAGGAATTTCAGATCGCCGATGCGCATCAAATAGTCCGGAACCCCCACCTTGAGGATATCCAGGATGTTGATCTCTCCCATGTATCTGCCCTCCTCATCGATCACCGGCAGGATGCTGATCCTGTGTTCGTTGATCAGGCTGTCCACTTCGCTGAGAGTGAAATCCGGGCGCACGCACACGGGGTTGGGTACCATGAAGTCAGCGACGGTGAGGTCTGAGCCCACCTCGATTTTCTCATGCCTCAGCCAGTGGATCACACCATGCCCGTCGCGCAGCGAGAGCAGATGGCGCATGGCCATTTCATCCCGGGAAAGCTTCAGCAGGGCGGACACGATGTTCAGATAGACCTTGGAGGAGGAGCGGTCCGTGAAGATCAGCACCACCCAGTGGACCTTGATGCCTTGGTAGTCCAGGGGAGTTTGCAGAAAGGTCATCCCGATCAGGGTGTCCGCCAGCCCCTCCAGGCGTATATGGGGGATGGCGATCCCGGTGGGATAGGCCATCGGGGCTTCCTGTTCGCGCTCCAGAATGGCGTCCAGCATGGGCTGACCACACTTCGGGGTGTTGTGGTGCCGCTGGGCGCAGATCCTGGTGATGATGTCCTGATAGATCTGTTCCCGGGGCAGGATTCGGGGTTCAAAAGCGATGGTCCGGGGATCCAGAAAATCCGCTAATAGCATCGGTTACCTCGGTAAGGTCAATTTTGAGGGCATGCTTCGCTGCCGGCTATTCCAGTCAACTTTTTTCTGTTATCGGCGCGTTTCCGAGGCCTGTTCTTAGCGTGGGATTTGCGAATCCCGGAGATCTTAGTTTACAGCCACCCTGAGGGCATTGAGGTTGACATTTTGGCCGCCGCTGACTTTCACATATCCATCGGCGACGGTGCTGATATCCGTGATCTTGGCCTTCATCCACCAGCCGCCGCGGGTTTCCTCACTGGTCTGGGGAGCGCGGTTATTTCCCTTGGCGTCAGTCAGCTGCAGGAAAAAGACCTCTTTATCCAGGACGAGATCACCGTTTCTGGCCAGGCGGGTCTTGTTGAAGTAAATGGTCCAGATCTGTTGGCTGTCCAGAAAGCGGAGAAAGCGGCTCGCGTTGTTATGTTCGGGATCCGGGGCCGCCTCTATTCTGCCCAGGGAGGCGAACACGAAAGGCTGTTTGGCCAGGGGCTGCTCCATCACAAAGTATTCATCCACCCGCACAAAATGGGCGTCGGTGCCCGCTTCCGGCAGCTGGGAACTGGTGGCTGGCTGAGCCACGACCGCTGGATTGGGCAGGGCGGAATTGAGCCAGGAATTGGGCACACAGGCGCTTAGGGCCAAAGCCGCCGCGATCGCGATCAACGCGGCCGATCGGTAAAATTTCATATATCCGTTCATGTTATCACACCTCACTGGGGATGCTGGTCCCCTTTTTACAATATAACCCGCCCAGGCAGCGGATACTGCATAAAAATAACGGGCGGCTACTTTCCCAGGCCCAGGCGCTGTTGCTGATAGGTCTTGTTTTGGATGTTGCGCCACCAGTCCTGGTTTTCCAGATACCAGAGCACGGTCTTGCGGATGCCGGTGGCGAAGGTTTCCTGAGGTACCCAGCCCAGTTCACGTTGGATCTTGGAGGCGTCGATGGCATAGCGGAGGTCGTGCCCGGGCCTGTCGGCTACGTAAGTGATGAGTTCTGTGTATGATCCCAGTTTTGGAGAAGGCCGCAGTTCATCCAGCAGGCCGCAGATGGTGGTGACGATGTCGATGTTCTTCATTTCGTTGTGGCCGCCGATGTTGTAGGTCTGGCCGGGCCGGCCTTTGGCGATGATGGTGTTGATGGCGTCGCAGTGATCGCGCACATAGAGCCAGTCGCGAACGTTCAGACCCTGTCCGTAAACAGGCAGGGGCTTGTGTTCCAAGCAGTTAAGGATCATCAGGGGGATCAATTTCTCCGGAAATTGGTACCCGCCATAGTTGTTTGAGCAATTGGAGATGAGCACCGGAAGGCCGAAGGTGCGGTGCCAGGCCCTCACCAGATGGTCGGAGCCGGCTTTGGAAGCGGAATATGGCGAGGAGGGATCGTAGGAAGTGGTTTCCGTGAACATGCCCTCGGCGCCCAAAGAACCGAAAACCTCATCGGTGGAGACATGGTGGAAGCGGAAATCCTTTTTCCCTGCCTCATCCAGCCCGCGCCAATAGCGCAGCGCGGTGTCCAGAAGCACCGCGGTGCCAAGAACATTGGTGTTGATGAATTCCATGGGTCCGTCGATGGAGCGGTCCACATGGGATTCCGCGGCGAAATTGACCACTGTGTCGGGACGGAAACCCACGCAGACCCGGGTCATGGCTTCGGCATCGCAAATATCTTCTTTTACAAAGCTATAGCGCTCCGGATATTTTGCCCCTACTGCAGCCAGGCTGGCTGGGTTGCCGGCATAGGTGAGCTTGTCTATATTGAGCACTCTGCCCTGGAAACCGGGGTCTTCAAAAAGGTGGTGGATGTAGTTGGCGCCAATAAATCCCGCGCCGCCGGTGACGATGATCCTGTTCATGATTCTCTCCTTGCTGTTCTCAGTAATTCCCGCAGCCGGGCCAACTCCGCGGTGTTGGAAAAGCTGAGGGTGATCTTGCCCCGGTGGCCGGTCTGGCTGACCCTGGCTTTCAGCCCCAGGGCGCCGCGCAATTCCTGTTCCAGTTCTTTGGCCAGGTTCGGATCAGCGGGCTGTTCCTTCACCTTGCTTTGGGCAAAGGTTCGGGCTTTTTCCTCAGCCTGCCGAACGTTGAGACGGTATTGCATAATATGCTGCGCGAAAAGGGCTTGCAAGCCCGGATCCACTCCCAGCACCGCCCTCGCGTGACCGGGGCTGAGCTGACCTGCGGAGATCAGGGACTGCACTTCCAGGGGCAGCTTGAGCAGCCGGATGCTGTTGGTTACCGTGGTCCTGTCCCGGGAAACGATCTGCGCCACCTCCTGATGGGTGAGGGCAAAATCATCCGCCAGGGTCTGATAGGCACAGGCTTCCTCGATAGGATCGAGGTCCTCGCGCTGGACGTTTTCCACGATGGCCAGCTGCAGCTGCTCTTTCTCACTGACGCTGCGGATCACCACCGGCACCGTGGCCAGCCCGGCCAGGCGCGCAGCCTGCAGGCGTCTTTCCCCCGCGATGAGTTCATAGGCCGAGCCCTCTGTTTTGTTTACTATCAGTGGCTGGATGATGCCGTTGATCTTGATCGACCGGGCAAGTTCGTCCAAAGCGCCGGGATCGAAATTCCGGCGGGGCTGGTGGGGATTGGTCCTGATCTGTTCAAGGGGCAGGGTGCCAAGATTTGATCTGGTTTCCAGATTATCCTGGCCCTGGGGGATCAGGGCGCTGAGTCCGCGGCCGAGGCGCTCGTTCATAATTGGGCTGTCCTTTCGATGATCTCCGTGGCCAGGTTCAGATAACTCATGGCGCCGGGAGATCGTATATCGTAGAGAAATATGGGTTTGCCGAAGCTGGGGGCCTCGGTGAGCTTGATGTTGCGGGGGATGATGGTGCGGAAAACCTTGTCCTTGAAATAGTGCCGCACCTCACGCGCCACCTGCAGGGAGAGGTTCACGCGGCGGTCAAACATGGTGAGCAGGATGCCGATGATGTTCAGAGACGAATTGAGGTTTTTCTGGATCAGCCTGATGGTGGAAAGCAGCTGGCTTACCCCCTCCAGGGCGTAGTATTCACATTGGATCGGCACCAAGAGGTCGGTGCAGGCGGTGAGGGCGTTCACAGTGAGCAGCCCCAGGGAGGGTGGGCAATCGATGATCACGTAATCGTAATCCCCCAGCACCGGCTCCAAAGCTTCGCGGAGCTTGTATTCGCGGGCGAATTCCTGCACCAGTTCTATCTCCGCGCCGGTGAGGTCGATGTTCCCCGGCACGCAGCTGAGGTTGGTGGTGGTGGTGGCAAGGATGGTCTCCCGCAGCGGGACCCTGCCGATGAGGGCATCGTAGACCTGCAGTCGCAATTCATCCTTGTTGATGCCTACTCCGCTGGTGGCGTTACCCTGGGGATCGAAGTCGATGAGCAGGGTTTTCTTTTCCAACACAGCCAGACCGGCGGCGAGATTCACCGCTGAGGTGGTTTTTCCCACTCCGCCTTTTTGGTTCACGATCGTTATTACTCTTGCCATCTATTAGCTATCTTCCAGTCTTTATTTAAGTTGCGCCCGGTCCAAGGCAAATATCGCCCGGCTCCCGTAATTCAGTTCCAGCCTCAGCAATTCCACGGGCTGGAAAGGTTCAATGTCCGTCCAGTCCCTGGCCTTGTAGCAGATCAGTTTCCCCTTTGGCGCCAACAGGTCGCGCAAAGGCTTCAGATATCGGGTTTCCAGCCTCACGGCGCGGCAGAGGATGTAATCATAAGCACCCACGTCAGAGTGATCCTCCAGCCGGGAGCAGACTGTCTCGCAATCCGCAAGTTCCAGCCTGGCAACGATTTCCCTGAGGGCGTTGACCTTCTTCTGCACAGAATCCAGCAGCGTCATGCGACAGCCGGGCACAGCCAGTTTCAGCGGGATCCCGGGCAAGCCGCCCCCAGAGCCGAAATCCAGCAAGCGGGCACGGGAGAAGTCAAAACATTTCAGAGGCAGCAGGCTGTCAAGAAAATGCTTGGTCCAGAGCTCTTCAGGTGACGTGGCCCGGGAAAAGAGGTTCAGGCGGGCGTTAAATTCCACCAGCAGTTCATGATAAAGCCCAAACCCGGCCATGATCAGGTCTGGCTCCGGCGGCTTCAGCTCGCTCAAAAACAGCTCAAAAGCGGTCCTGGAGCCATTCATGGCTGTTGGGCCACGGGCAGGCTGCGCAACAGCGACTGCACCAGGAAAGAGCGGTCCGCCCGCATCATTTCCAAGGTGTCGCGGGCGGAGGGATGCTGGATCTGTTTCAGGGAACGGGCTGCGAGGTAGCGGAAGCGCTCACTGGGGTGGAAGATGTAATCGCGCAGCAGCTCCACGCTCCGGGCTGTATTGACCCCGGCCAGCACCGAGATGCAGGCTGTTTCATATTTATGTTGGCCAAGGAGGCGTTCCACCGGCTCCACCAGCAGGCTGTCGCCCACCCCGGATATGAGCGAGAGGGCGTTTTTCGCGGCCAGGCTGTCGGGAGAATCGATCACCCGATACAGCTCGCGCACAAAGTCCTCCGCTTTGGCGGCCAGGGCTTCCAGGGCGCGGTATTCCAGCCCGGAAGTGGTGTTCAGCTTGTTGTCCACAACGTAGGCGATGGCTTCCCCGGCCCGGTTTATCAGGATCTCGCGGGCCGCGCGGACCCTCTGGACAGCCGAACCCACCTCCCATTCGGAAGCAGCGTCGAAAATGGCTTCGATGCTGTCCGTGCTGTCCGGCAGGGCGGCAGCTTCGGCCAGTTCTTCGATGGCGGATTTGGCGACCACGTTTATCTCAGCATCGCGGCCGATGCCGTAGGTTCCGCTTTGCCAGGTTTTATTATTGGCCTTGAGGCTGTCCGGATAGCTGTCTGTGCCCCCGGCATCCAAAAACAGGCCGATCCCGCCGGCACTGCGGGCAAAGTTGGCTCCGCCATAGTTTTGGGGATTGATCCTTTCATAACGGTCGTTGCCGCTTCTATCCACAAAGAGGCCCACGGAATTGGTGAGACCCAGTCCGTTGCCGCCTTCTATGGAGTAGGCATCGTCGCCAGCCCCGTCGATCAGCACTCCCAAAGCCCAGTCGTGTCCTGCTCCCTGGCCTGGTCCGTGGCGGCTGAAGTAGGCGTCCTCTCCCTCCGCGTCGAGCAGAAACCCGCAGGCCAGGTGGATCCCCGAGCCCTGGGGATAGTAGACGGCGCTGTAGACGTCGTTTCCGCCCTCATCGATCAGCGCGCCGGTGGAATACCAATATCCTGAACCCTGGGCGTAAACCCCGCCCAAATACCTGTCGTTGCCGCCGCCGTCGAAGAGCAGGCCCAGGCCTCCGGCCAGATCAGGCCTCAAACCCAGCCCCATGCCCTGGCCGAGGGTGATGTAGTCCAGCGGCATCAGCGGTTCGTGGAAGTATTTGCCGCCCAGGCTGTAATCATCCGCGCCAGCCCTGTCGATCAGGGCTCCGGCGCCAAAGGTGCTGCCGAAACCCTGCGCGGACACGCTGGCCTGATAGAGGTCGTTGCCTGACGCGTCAACCAAAAGCGAGCAACCGCACATCGCCGCGCCCTGGGCGAACAGCCCGCTCCGGTAAACATCGTCCCCGGCCAGGTCCTGATGCAGGTTGATGCCCATCAGAGCCGAGAAGGAGAAGTCGCCGGTCTGGTAGAGGTCGTTTCCGGCCAGATCGTAAGCGCAGCCTATCCCAAAGGAGGAGTGGAATATGCCGGCCGGCTGGTCATAGCGGTAAACGTCATCCCCCACCAGATCGATCTGGAGCAGAAAACCCCTGTCCGCATTGGAGGCGAGGCTGGTTTCGTAGCGATCATTCCCGGCCGGATCGAGCAGAAAGCAGAGGTCGCTGTATCGCGCCCGGGTGTAATGGTCGTCTGCCTTGGTCCCGATCGCCATCAGGCCGTGTCCGGTCTGGCGCGTAAGCACTTTTTTATTGCTGAATTTCAGAGTCTGCGCCCGTTCGACTAAGGCCTCGGATAGCGCCAGCCACTGCGTTCCAGCGCTCAATAGCGAGGAAAAGTCACATTTTCCCAAGAGCTCCTGGACCTTTTTTTGGTCCAATTCGCTGTAGCGCGGAAGGGCTTGGTCTTGGTAATAACTGCCATATTTTTCAGTCTCTTCGCTTTCGATGAACTGCCAGAGCATGAAGCTGAGCAGCATTTTTTTGTCAGCGGGATCGAAGGCCGCGAAGGCAGGCTGCAACTCCTGGCTGAGATAATCCAATTTATGCTCCAGCCAGGAAAAGATATCCTCCGGTTTCTGCACTTGGGTGGCCAGTTCCCCGGCGAACAGAGCCTTGGAGGCGGGATGGAGGCTGGCGTACCGGCCCGGATCAAGATTGAAGGCGATGCCGCCCAGATGACTCAGCAGACCGGGCAGCCCCGCGTAAGAATCAGGCTGGCAGCGTTCACGCAGATCCTGCAGGTCATCGAGCCCGCCCAGCGGATCCTGAAGCTGCCGTAACTGCCAGTCCAGCTTGTATTTGGTGCTCAGGTCCCAATCTTTTTCGAACCCCAGGGAGGAGGGATCCAGGCCAGTTGAACCAAGCATTTCCCCGAGCGCGGCGGTTTCGCCCGGACCAAGCAGGGCACCGGCGCCAAGCAGCGCGGCGCCACAAATTATTGCCACCAGGCAGATGAATTTTCGCATAATTAAAGCTCCTGATTGGATCGCACCAAATCAGGAGCTTGGGATTGTGTCAACGATTATCAGCGATTCAGCCTGCTCACGAGGTCTGCCACCAGGCGTCCCTGATAGCGCGCGCCATCCAGTTCATTGGCGCTGGGGCGGCGCGATCCGTCTCCGCCGGCAATGGTGGTTGCCCCGTAAGGCGAATTTCCGGTGATCCCGCTCATCAGAGACTGGCCCTCAAAAGTATAGGGCAGGCCGGCGATCAGCATTCCGTGGTGCAGCAGGACGGTGTGAAAACTCAGGATGGTGGCTTCGTTGCCCCCATGCTGGGTGCCGCTGCTGGAGATCACCGAGCCAACCTTGCCGGCAAGCGCGCCCCGGGCCCAGAGCCCGCCGGTGGAATCCAGGAAACTCTTCATCTGGGAGGCCATCATGCCAAACCGTGACGGGGCGCCAAAGATGATGCCATCGGCCTCCTCGAGGTCTTTGATCGTGGCAACGGGAATATGCCCAAACGCTTGCCTGGCTTCCAGGACGCCTGTTTTGGCCAGGATCTCCGGCGCCAGGGTCTCCGGCACCTGTCTCAGGATCGCTTCCACCCCGTCCACGCTCCGCGCGCCCTCTGCCGCGGCTTCCGCCATCGCGTGGATGTGTCCGTAGGCCGAATAATATAATACCAGTACTTGCATTAATTTTCTCCTCTGTGATTTTTGCCGATAATATAACCTCGAATGACGTATTTGCCAACCCCAGGCCCCGGGCAGACCTGCCAGCTTTGTCAACACTGGTCTTGCGGCATTATCCCCTCTCACCCGGGGGTGAAATCTCTTGACATGCCCGCCCGAGTATTTTTTGCAGGTTCATAACCTGACCCAAATATTCGATTTCAAGGAAGGTCCATGAGAAAAGAGCAGTTCGAAGAGTTCCTCAGCGGCAATGAAAAGCGGATCTACCACTATCTGCTGACCTTGTTGGGCAACGACAGCGACGCCAGCGATGTCGTGCAGATGGTTTTCATCTCGTTTTACGAGCACATCGACCGCGTGGAGGAAGCAACTGCCCTGTCCTACGTTTACCGCATCGCCTACAACAAAAGCATGACCTTTCTCAAACAAAAAAGCCGCTACGTGAGCCTCGAACCCCAATCCTTTGAGCATCTTCCGGACACCAACCCGCCCGGGCCGGAGCCGGATTACAAACCTTTGCACGCGGCGATCAGGGAACTCCCTCCCCGCCTGGCCAGCGTGATCCAGCTCCAGTATTTTGAAAAGCTCAGCTACAAGGAGATGTCCGAACAGCTGGGGATCAGCGTGAAGGCGGTCGAATCCTTGTTGGTGAGGGCGAAGAAAATACTGCGGAAAAAATTGTTGAAGGATAGAAGCGAAGGAAGAGTATAGACTATGAAAAACGAACACAGGGTGGCCCCCGAGGCACCCCAAAAGAGGAACCCATGAGATGCAGCAAGGCACAACGCCAGATCGGACTCAAGCTCGACCATGAGCTGAAGCAGGGTCACGCCCTGGAGCTGCATCTTCAAGGCTGCGCCACCTGCCGCGCCTATCAGGCCGAGGCCGCCCGGCTCCAGACCATCCTGCGCAACCAGCCCCAGGCCGAATTTCCCAGCTGGCTGCACCATCGCATCCTGGACCAGGCCGCCCAGCACGACCGCAAACGCGTCCACCTGAAACACAGCTTCAGATTGCAAACCATCCCCGCCCTCGCCGCCATCGCGCTCAGCCTGGTAATTGGCGTGGCGATCGGAAAAACCGCCTACCGCAACGTGAACCCCCTGCCCGAGAACGCGGCGGAAGTATATTCGCGGCAAAACACCGCCAACGAAAATCAGGAGCTGGCCGTTTTCGGCGAAAGCTCCGTTTCCGGTGACCTGTTTTAGGTGAGGAAACAATGAGCAAACGCCTGCTGACCATACTCCTTTTCGTCTCGCTGTTTCTGAACGCCGGGATCATCGGCGGCATGATCGTGATGGGAGTTTTCCGCCACAACCACATCACCCACCACTACCAGCCCGAAGGACCCGCCCCCCGGGATAGTGACCGGGGCGGCATCCGTGACATTCCCGAACTCAACGACCCCCAGGTGATCGCCCTGCGCGACAGCTTCCGCTCCATCAAAAAGGAACTTTTGCGTGAACTGGCCAAAGACCCGGTCGACGAGGCCAAGATCAACACCATCATAGAGAAGTCCATCGGCGCGCAAAGCAATATGGAGCGTGCCCTGGCCCACAAACTTTTGGAACACAGAAAAACCCTCAGCGCCGCCGAGGCCAAAGAACACTTCGACGGCCGCCTGGATCGAATGAACAGATACGAAGAAAGAAGAAACAACAGGAGAGAAAACCAATGAAAAAAATCGCCCTTGTCTCGATAACCATCCTGATGCTGATCGGCATGCTGGCAGCCCAGGGAAAAGACTACCCCCAGATGTCCAGAAAACCCGGCGCCTGCGGCCCCGGCCGCGATGCCAGGATGGCCCCCCGCCCCGAATGGGACGGCACCTCCATGGACATGCTGAAACAGCTCAACCTCACCAGCGCCCAAACCCAAAAGCTCACCCAACTGCAAACCTCGCAGCAGAAAGCCATGAACACCATCAACGCCGAGATCGAGAACATCGAGATCGACCTCAGACAGGCCCTTAAAAACGATGACTTCCCCGCTGCCAAAAAGCTCAACGACCAGCTCCACGAAAAGAAACGCGTCAAAGCCAACTACCGCATCGACCACCGCGAACAGATCATGAAAGAGCTCACCCCCGAGCAGAAAGACAAATTTCAACCCATGTTCATGGAACGCCAATACGGAAACTGCAACGGCAGCAAGAACCCCATGCCCAAAGCCCTCAACGAAATGGATCCCGTGCAGCTCCACCGCCATGCCCGCCAGAGAATTGATCAGGACTGCCAGGACTGCCAGGATTGCGGCCAAACAGAAAAACCTGACAAGTAGGTTCCATCCCCCTCCTCAGTAAAGATAGATAAGCGCCGGGTTTTACCGCCCGGCGCTTCTTTTGGCTTTCAAGAAATGAGGCGCGCCACACGGGGCACTCTTTCAAACCACGTGGGTTTGCCGCAGTCCCAAGGATCCAGCCCGGAGGGCTTTATCCACCAAGTATGAAAGGGAGCCCGGAAAATCTTCCGGGCTCCCTGGTTCAGATGATCACTTGATCATGCTGATCTTCATGACCTGGTTTGAAAGCCCGCACATCAGATGCACATAATAGACTCCGCTGCCGGCGGTTGCCCCAAACTCGTCGGAGCCGTTCCAAACCACTGAATGATATCCCGCTTGTCGCGTATCATCCACCAGTGTTTTCACCAAGTGTCCCCTGGCATCGTAGATCACGATCCGCACCGGGGCCGACTCATGCAACGCGTAGCGGATAGTAGTCTCCGGATTGAAGGGGTTGGGATGGTTGCCAAGTAATTCTGTGGCGGCGGGTGTCTGCCCGGGATCATCGTTGTCCACCATACCATGTTGGATCAGCACAAAGTTGCCTGATTTTCCTCCCCCTGATACCGTTACAGCGCCTATCCTGTCTGAAGTTGAACCATTGGCAGTATAGTAAACGGTAAATGGGCCGTTGCCCGACCCGCTGGAGGGAATGCAGGTGATCCAATCCTCATCTTCGTCCACCGTCCAGCTTACGTTGGCTGTCACCTGGACCAATACTGTGCCGGCCTCGTGCGAAACCGTCTGAGTGGGGGGAGTGACTTCAATTGATGGGGCTGCATTCTGGGTAAGAGTTCCGGATTCTGATAAGCCACCTCCCGATACAGTTATGGTGCAGGTCCTGGGTTGGTTGCTGGTATTTTCGGTGTGGTAAATAGCGAATGTTCCGTCTCCTGACCCGGATGAGGGTGTGCAAGTGATCCAGTTCGCGTTGTCGTCGACTGTCCAGCTTACATTGGATTCAACTGAGACCGTTGCTGATCCCGATTCGTATTGTAAGTATGATGAAGGCCAGTGAACAATAAGATAAGGACCTCCCACTTGTAACAAAACAAAAGTGTCGGAGACACCGCCGCCGGATACCGTCACCGTGCAGGTCCTGGGCGCCGTGCCGGGGTTGGCGGTGTAGTTCACTGTCACCGTGCCGTTGTTGCTCCCGCTGGTGGGGTTGCAGCTCACCCAACTGCAGCTTTCAGTCACGTTCCAACTCACGTTGGCCGCCACCGAAAAGGTCTTGCTGCCCGCAGCGCTGCCCACTGTCTGGGTTGCCGGAGTGACAACGATCGAGGGAGTCGGTGGATTCTGGGTCAGGACGTAGGTGTCGGAGGCCCCGCCGCCGGATACCGTCACC
>LAHT01001299.1_pt1 | contig 20060 bp, 15 predicted proteins | sample 329671 | NCBI WGS metagenome assembly LAHT01 (sample SAMN03275702, study PRJNA271635) | activated sludge metagenome | isolation source: Sample C-4 Sludge from methanogenic chamber (fourth chamber) of Anaerobic... | reverse complement strand
CCTAGAGGAGTATATAAAGTCAAAACATATGGGACTCTACAATTCGGCTGATGGATGAAAGACTATTAAAGATGAGAAACAGCTGGAATGCAAGTGCAGATAAAGGTGATACTAGGATCAGCGGTTAGACCCAAAGGAACTTCTGATTAATGGGTAAAACCTAGAGTCTGACTTAAAATCACTATAAACGATAAGCTAATTCCTAAAAAATTGCTATTAGGAATGCGCAGATTGTCTCCCGTCAAGGCTAAGCAGCAAAATCCTTTTCTCCTTCTGTTACTGACCACAGTCGTGAAGAAGGTCTTCTAATGGCAAATGGTAAGGAAATCAAGCCATCGAGCATCATGAAAAGAGCGATTCGTTATTTGATCGCATGTGTCGTCATACTGATTTGGCTGGGACTCTTGGCTAGCCATTGGCCTACTGCCCTTGCGATAGCAGTTATCGGTGGCATTATCTGGCGATCGAGAAAATCATCGCATAAAAAGTTGTCTGAAATAACTCCTGCTCTGGATCAGCTTACTGGAAATACAGCACCTGCGGCACAACTATCATCATCGACGCCGCCGTTTACAGCATCGATTCCTGGTCCTGCGATCACTATTGAATACAATATCAACCGTTCGATCAGTCGCTCGACAATGCCCGGCACAAATGAAGTACAGTGGGCATCAAATGAGGATCTTCTTGAAGTAGCAGGCTATCGCGTCGAGCATCCGATGACTTATTGGGCAGCAGGCAAGACACGCATTGCTGAAGCTTCCTGCATTGAGAAAAATTTGCCGGTTGGAAAGCCGATATCTGAGCCGATTGGTGCACTCGGCTACTGGCCGCGATATGAGAACATGACCCCAGGCCAGAGAGGGAACTATCTCTCCTGGCTGGCAAGTGGAAAACAGGGACAGCTAGATGATATCGGTTATGCCTTTGTGTATTTCTACGGACTTGAGCGGCGGGTCTTCATCGATGGCAAAGATGCAGATCAGATCATTCCAGAAGTAGTTCGTTTGCTTTGCCGCTATACAGAATCAGGCTCATTCAATGGATATTTGAGTCGCTTCATCGCCTTTTCTGCAGCCAGGATGGGGCTAAGATCCATAACGAATGAAGACTTCGCACTTTGCTTCGATCAGGCACCGCTCAAGGGCTATTCCGAAGATCTGCTTGCCGTCATTCTCAGCTGGTTCTACCAGCACAATCTTCCTCTCCCAGGTCGCTGGGCTTTCGAGGTGGCCAGGCAGGATGTCAGAACCATGCGCAGTGTAGTCATCAATCGTGCTCCAGAGCAGTTTAGGTCTCTTTTCATGCAAAAGTACCGGGAGCGATTTGCTGATGGCTTGGTGCTCAAGGAAACAGAAAGAGAGCGGCTGATTGAGTATCATCCTGCAAGTCCAAGTTTAATGGAGCTGGGCCACTCGTCTGCTGCCTTTGCCGCAGTCAGAATTCCCGATGTACTGGGTTTCCAGAGTCAATTCGTGCATCTCTCTCAGATCTGGAATGCTTGCGTAGAAGAGCTCAGGGATTTCAGTCGCGCGGTAGGCAAAGGCTTGGATACTACAACACGCGAAGCGTGGGAAGCGCTACCTCCTGCATTACGCAAAGATGTAGACCATCCAGATGCTTCACGGTGGAAAGCTATAGCAGCAACGCAAGCCCGTGAAGATGGATTCTCATTTGCTTCAATAGCAAAGCTTGCGGAAATTCAAGGATTTCAGCCAAGAGAAAAACTGACCGCCTCACAAAGCCGGTCATTGGCGCAGACAGCGGAAGATATCGGGCTTGCCATAGTCCCGGATTCACGGATTACCGGAAGGGCTTACAGCTGGTCGGATGAGGTTGTGATCTTTCAACCGGAGGGCAGTGCTGCCCTGCAGAAAGAGAGCGGCTATCGTGCTGCATTATGCATGTTGGAATTGGGGATGGTTGTTGCTGCGTCTGATGGGACAGTCGACCTGGAAGAACTCGCCCACATCGAACGATTTTTAGATGATCAATTCAGGCTCTCATCAGATGAATCAAGACGATTGAAAGCCGATGGAATATTGTTGAGCAAGAAGCAACCATCCATCTCTTCGCTTGGAAAACCGTTGCGGGAAGCATTAACTTTAGATCAGCGTGCCATGATCGGGAAATACCTGATTGGAGTGGCTGCTGCCAATGGCACCATCGATCGCAAGGAAATATCATCGCTGAAGAGCATTTATAAGGCACTTGAGATCGAGGCTCCTCTAGATTCATTGTTGGCTGAGCTGCGCCTATCCGGCAGTCAGCCCGTGGAAGTTCAAACGGTTCGACGTGAAGAGCGTGTTGGCGAAGCAATCCCTCGGCGCGAGCAGATGCCAGTTGACAGGCCAGAAGATATCACTCTTAATAATGAGGCATTGACGCGCATTATGGCAGAGACGGCAGAAGTCTCACGCATTCTTGGACAGGCGCTATGCGAAACTGAAAGCGAAATGGGTGAATCTGAGGTTGTTGAGAAAGTGAAGCCCTCTGCAGTGCCTGAGGCAGTCACATCTACGATAAATTACAACTTGCCATTTTCAACGGAACAACTTGCGGCACTTGATAAACGCTACCATGCACCCCTGGAAGAATTGCTGAAACAGCAGGTCTGGTCCTCGGATGACCTCATCAAACTAGCAAAAAGACATCAATTAATGCGTACAGGCATGTTAGATACCATTAACTCCTGGTCTTGCGATAGTCTTGGTGACGAGATCCTGGTTGAAGAGGATGATAATATGTACATAGTTAATCATTCCCTGGTGGAGGCATAAGCATGGCGATCGCCATAAAACCTCGTGAAAGAGATGCAATTCTTCAGTCTCTGCGTGCTGGGGTGGTACCGCGCATTGGTCTTCAGCATATTCAGGTCGGTCGCAAAGATGAGGTGGCAGCGATCCTTAGCGATCTCGATCGCATTGCACAAGACGGGGCGACGGTTCGTTTCATTATCGGTCGCTATGGCTCCGGCAAAAGCTTTTTCCTAAATCTATCCCGCATGGTGGCACTGGAAAAGAAGTTCGTGGTCGTCCAGGCCGATATCTCTCCCGAACGGCGCCTGCATGCTTCGGGCGGACAAGCACGTTCTCTCTATTCCGAGTTGATGCACAATATGTCTGCTGGCGCTAAACGAGACGGCGGCGCATTGCCGGGTTTAGTCGAGCGATGGGTCTCTGACGTAGAGTTTGAAGCGAAAGAGACAGATGTCGATCCGCAAAAAGAGATTTATAGACGCCTGAAACCATTGCAAGAGAACGTAAGCGGCTATGATTTCGCTAATGTCGTCAATAAGTATGTGGAAGGATCTCAGCAAGGAAATGATGCCCTGATGAACGCATCACTCCGCTGGTTACGGGCGGAATATGCTACAAAGACGGAGGCGCGCCAAGATTTGGGTGTACGTTCGATCATTGGTGATCAGGATGTCTATGATTATTTGAAACTCATGGCCGCATTTGTCCGTCTTGCCGGCTATGCTGGCCTCTTGGTTAACGTAGATGAAATGGGTGTGTTGGCACAGCGTCTCAACAGCAAATCCGCACGCGATGCAAATTATGAGATGATCCTTCGCATCTTTAACGATTGCTTGCAAGGCAGTGTGAAGGGACTGGGTGTAGTCTTTGCAGGAACGGATGCATTCATGGATGATCGGAGGCGAGGATTGGCGAGTTATGAAGCCTTAGCTACAAGATTGGCAAATAACACTTTTGCCATCGATGGTCTACGGGATTACTCGGGCCCGGTAATCCGGCTTCCAAACTTAACTGTCGAAGACCTCTACGTTTTGCTGCATAATATTCGCCAGGTCTATGCATCAGGCGACGTCTCACGTTACCTCGTGCCTGATGAAGCGCTCAAGGCATTTATCCAGCATTGCGCTCAGACGCTAGGTGCGGAATTCTATCAGACACCTCGTGATGCTGTAAAAGGATTTGTCGGTTTTCTTTCTGTCTTGGAACAAAATCCCGGTACCGATTGGCAGAAGCTGCTTGGAGGCATAAATCTTCAGGCATCAATAAATCCGGATAGCCTTCCGGTGACAGAAGATGTAACTCAAGTGCCACACAATGGCGAAAAGGACGAGTTGGCAACATTTCGGATCTAGCGAGTGATCAAAATGAATGAACCGAGCGCCTTCCAGAGGCTCAATCCGATCATCCAGGAAGAGCTATACCGAATGAAATGGACTGCCTTGCGTCCCATCCAGGTCGATGCCATCCACGCAATACTTGGAAGCAATAAGCATCTCATCATTTCAGCGAATACGGCTGGGGGAAAGACTGAGGCTGCATTTCTTCCTATCCTCTCTGATATCGTTGAAGACCATGCAAGCAGCGTGCGGGCCTTGTACGTTGGCCCCCTCAAGGCCCTCATCAACGATCAATTTCGTCGTCTTGAAGAGCTTTGTGAACGCGCCGAAATTCCGGTGCATAAATGGCATGGCGATGTCGGTCAATCAAAAAAGCATCAGGTGTTGAAATCACCAGGTGGTGTATTGCTGATCACTCCGGAATCCATAGAGTCGCTCTTTATCAATCACCCTGATAAGCTGGACAGACTGTTTTCTCATCTCAGCTTTATCGTCATCGACGAAATGCATGCATTTCTCGGCACAGAACGTGGAGCTCAACTGCGCAGCTTGTTGGCAAGATTGACACAACGCGCAAATCATCATGTTCGCATCATTGGATTGTCTGCTACACTCGGAGACATGACTTCAGCACAAAAATGGATTGACCAGGAGAATCCAGATAGCATCGCGATGATTAAAAGTGGAGATAATAAAACCGTAAAATACATCATCAAAGGCTATCGGCGGCTCGAATCTGGAGAGGAATATGGAGAGGCCTCGACTGATAAAGAGGATGCAGAATCTATCGCTACACCTGACGATTATCGCTTGGCCAAAGATCTAATCAATGCTTTTGCTGGCAAGACGGCATTGATATTTGCCAACAGTAAACAACAACTGGAACTGTATGCAGACCTTACAGGACGCCTTCTTTTACGAGCCGGACGGCCAAATCTATTTCGCATTCATCATGGCTCGTTATCAAAGGCCGAGCGTGAGGATACCGAAGAGGCTTTGCGGTCAAAATCAAGCCCCACCGCAACTTTTTGTTCCAGCACATTGGAGCTTGGCATTGATGTCGGCAATATCAGCAGAGTGGGCCAAATAGGCGCTCCCTGGTCTGTTTCTTCGCTGAAACAGCGATTAGGACGCAGTGGTCGTGGAGAGGATCAGGCTTCTGAGCTGTGGCTTTATGTGGTCGAAGATGCTGCAACAGAACAATCCAAACCTATTGACCGCCTCTACCCACAACTGCTCCGAGCTATTGCCATGACGGAACTTATGCTGGAACATTGGTGCGAGCCTCCTGACATTGAACGCTGGCATCTCTCCACCTTGGTTCAGCAAATCATGAGCGTAATTGCCGAAGCTGGCGGCGCATCGGCATTAACTCTTTTTGACCGTCTCATCACCCGAGGATCATTTAAAAACATCGACCAGAAAACGTTGGTTCGTATCCTTCGCAGCATGGCAGCACATGACCTGATAGAGCAAACTCCAGAAGGCACAATTATTCTGGGCCTCAAGGGTGAGCAGATAGTCAGAAGCTTTGAATTCTACTCTGCATTTGCAACCGAAAAGGAATTACGTGTGCTGCATCGCGGTCATCTTATCGGAACCGTTTCCGCATTGCCGACAACGGGGGCGGAAGGCTTCTTGATTCTGGCCGGCAGACGCTGGAAAATCATCGAAATCAACCTCGATCGTGAAGAGATCTTGGTAGAACCATCACGCGGTGGGCGCTTACCATTATTCTCTGGCTCATCTGGGCCTGATCTTCATCCACGCATTCATGAGAAGATGCGCGAGATTCTTTCAGACACCCGAGTGCCCGTCTACCTGGATCAAGTGGCAAAAGAGATGCTGCAAGAGGCGAGAGCTTTTGCACGAGAGTCGGATATCTTGCACCGTCCTTTCTTCCGGAATGGAAACGATACAATATGGTTTACCTGGTGTGGAACACGCGCAAATAGAACCCTCCTTGGATTAGGTTTGTATAGGGAGTTGGATGTAAGCGACGAAGGTATTGCTCTTTCCTTTGAAAAAATGAGAGATACTGATATCCAGAGGTACTACAGCCAATTTCTCTCTGAACAACCCGATCCTGTCAAATTGGCAGAGTATTTTCCTGTGAAAATTGTTGAGAAATATGATGGCTTCCTGACAGAAGACTTGCTATGTGAAGCATTTGCACGCAATTACCTCGACCTGCCTGGAGCCTTAAAAACTATCAAAGGGATGCCCCTTATTTCTGATTCTGAAGCTCCATAGAAATGCCCGCTTGATACTCTTCTATCCTCCGGATCAAATCATTCTCAAAGTCCCGAACATCCCCTTCACCCAATTGCACTTTCACGGAGACCCCATCCTTCAGATAGAACAGCTCCGCTCCGAGCATTGGCGAAAAGATCTCCCGAGCGATATAGAGATAGAACCTGGTCTGGAATTCATAAGCCTCGCTATGCCTCTCTGACGAAGAGAACTTGAAATCCAGGATCGTCCAGCCCTCGGCTGTCTTTATCATCTTATCCGGCCTTCCCGATAGAATATATTTGCCAAAGGGCCTGATGATCTGAGACTCGTTCCTGGACTCCTGGGCCGCCTCCATCTCTTTTACCAGGGGATGATCTTTCAACCCTCCAAGGTACCCCAGCACCACCTGGACTTGCGACTCATCAAGCTCTGATGATCGCAGGCCCCTGGCAAGTCTGCAGCCACCTCCGTCCACTAGCTCAGCCAGCCTGATTCCATTTCCCACAGCCTCCATGACCCTGTGGGCAAAAAGGCCCATTTCTAGGCTCCGATCTCCCTCTCCAGAATCCTCTTCTGGCACAACGTAACCTTCATCGATTTCCACTCTCCATCCAGGCGAAGATGTCTTGCATATGGCCGTGGGCGAAATGTATTCTTTGAATGTCTCAGAGCCCACGGGCTCAATGTACCTGGTCTCCAGAGCAATTCTTGCGGGAGAAGCAGAAGCTTGTGCCACAGTCGCCTCCGGGGCAGCGACTATCTCCACCAGCCCCTCAAATCCGAGGGCCAGAGCTATCCCTTCCCCATCGCCCTCAACCTGGACCATGCTGCCTAAGATCATCTCCCTCCAGGGCCTTGATGTATTGCCTTTTTTATTGGTGAAGGTCAGCACCAGCATATCCGAGGCCCTGGTAGTGGCCACGTATAAAGAGCGCTTTTCCTCCTCATAGTTCCGGTCTTTTTCCTCCGCCATCAGCTTGCCTAGGAATGAGCCTTCGCATTGATCTTTATCCAGGCAATTGAGGGTGAAACACATGCCCTCCTCGCCTTTATCAAAGAGCAATAATTCCTTCTGCTCCTTTTGGCTCCAGGAGGTATCGCCTACGATCACCACGGGAAACTCGAGGCCTTTGGCCTTGTGGACGGTCATAACCTTGACTGCATCCGTATCCTCGCTCTCGATGGATGCCTGCTCTTCGTCGTCCAGTCCCACATCATTGAGCATCCTGATCAGCTCCCGCAAGGATACCCCAGCCTCGTCCAGGCTGCGAGCGGTGATAATGAACTTTCGAAGGTTGGCGGACTTGCGGCCGTTGCTGTCCTCGACAGCCAGGAAAGCCGGATAATCCAGCTCCTCCACCAGCCTCTCCGCCAGCTCACTGGGCCGGATCATGCTTCTGATGGGCAGGTACCTCTCCATGACCTGATGAAATCTCCTGAGGCGATCTATCCTGCCCGGGTTTATGTCTGACTTTTCAATCAAGCCTAAAATTTGGAATATTCCTTTTCCTGCTGCTTTGGCCCTGAACTTGAGCCTGGCCATATCCTGAATATCCAGGCCCACCACAGGCGACATGAGGGCAGAGGTAAGGGCCATCTCATCGCCTGGATTGGACAGCACCCTGAGCGTGGCTAAAATGCCGGCAATCTCTGGAATCTCGAAAAACCCGGCTTCACCCACGGTGTAAAAAGGAATGCCGTGCCTGGCCAGGGCGCCGGTGTACTCCTTTCCCTTATCCGGCCTCATCTTGCGCAGCAGTATGGCGATATCCCTGAACCTTATGACCCTCTTGCGGGCTAACAGTTTTGTCTCACCATCAAATTGTCTCCTCTCCACAAAATCAAACTGCTGGCCCACTATGCTCAGGATATATTTCGCTGCGGCCTCAGCTTCATCCTGAGGATCAAAGAGTATCTTGACTCTTGGCCGATTGCCGGTCTCTCCAACGACTGGCAGAGGAGTCACCGGCTCATAGATCTGCGAATATTTCTTTTCGCAGGAGTCGAAAACCAATGGGTAGAATGTATTGCATAGCTTCAGAATATCCGGATGGGACCGGTAATTTCTCTCCAGGTGCCTCACTTCCCCCTTTACCGACCTGACCTCCTCCCTGGCCTGGGAGAAGACCTCTACCTCGGCCCCCCGGAACCTGTAGATTGATTGCTTAGCGTCGCCCACGTAGATGATGTGGCTATGCTCGCCCCTCAGCAGGTCCATTACCTCCTTTTGCAGAGAATCTGTATCCTGAAACTCGTCTACTATGATGTGCTTGAACTGGCGACTGTATCTCTCTTTGATCCAGGCATGATCAGGCGAAGACAGCAAATCCTTAAGAGCGACAATAACTCCGGCGAAATCGGTTAAGTTCTCTTCCTGCATCTCCTCCAGGAATGACCTGTAAACCTTCTCGAAGAGCTTCTTTAAGGCATCTGAGGCGAGAACCATGGCCCCAGCCACGACGGGATCGACATGCAGCGGCAACCCTCCCTCCGCATTTCCAGCAGGCTTCGACCTCATCATGGCATATCTCTTCTCCTTTACTGCTTTTTTCAGGGCAAGGCTAAGGTCATCCAGAGTAAGGTGCTGAATTAATGGCTCAATCAAGTCCTCATGATCAAAGAAGGCGCGTAATATGCACCGCTCCAATATGCTGGAAATCCTCGAATCCGATCCGATCTGAATATCCGGAGCTATACCCGCGTAGATGCCAACCTCAGAGATTATGCGTGCTGCAAAGGAGTCTATGGTGCTTATCCAGGCAAAGGCCATGGATGATTTGAGCTGCTGCCACCTGGGATCACCCGTCTCTCGCTGCCTTATCATATCCAGAATTCGGGATTTCATCTGAGCCGCCGCCTTCCGGGTAAATGTTATGGCTACGACATTTCCCGCATCCAAAGGATCATTATTCTGAAAAGCCCGATCGAAGAGGTCGACATAAGCTATGGAGATGGCATGGGTCTTTCCGGTGCCTGCGCTTGCCGAAATGAAGAGGTCCTGCTCCATTTGCTCCATTACTGCATCCCTCCTCGGCAATTCAGGATGGACTCACAATTTTGCTTGAGACCGCAGAAAAAGCAGTCGCTTCCCTTTTCTTCAATCATCTTCCCTGGCCGAAACTCCCTTTTCTCGAAGATTCTATCGAGGGTCTGGAGAAGCTCCCTGTCCACATCCGAAAAGCTCAGTGACGACTTGGGCCTGGTGGAGAGATCCATCCTGCTCTGGCTAGTAATTGCATCCAGATTCATGGAAATCGTTCTTTCTCTTACTTTCCGGAAAAATGACCTTATCAGCTCCGGACTCCTGGGAAGGTCTTTGTGCTCCAGAGATAGCAGCACCAGAGTGTATAGCTTCAGTTGGTCCCATTCCCCGGAGCTGCCGGACTTGTAATCGGAGAGAACCAGATCGTAGACCTTCTTTTTCAAAGCAACATTTATATCGATCCGGTCAATCCTGCCCCGCAGGATGATATCGCCATACTTTTCGCCGCAGCCGGATGCCAGGCAGGCCATATCTGCCAGCCTGAGTTCAAACGGCAGCTCGACCAGAGTCTTCTCACCGATACAGGCCTTTTCTGCATTGTCCCTCTCAAACTCCAGATATCCCTGAATGGTGCAGGTCGCATCTTCCGCCATGGACCTTCTGACGGACGGCAGTGACCGGACTGTATTGGCCGCAAGGAACCTCTGCATGATGCCTTCTACCACCTCTTTGACCTTGCCGTCTTCTATTGCCTTGTCCCATGTGGCATTCTCCTCCTGCTTCCAATCGTAGAGGGTCTTGAGAGCGGCATGGTAGGTGATTCCCTTCTCAATGGGTGACAGCTCATAAAGCTCATTGGACTGTTCCTCCAGACGGAGCATGCGACGCAGGAAGAATTTAAATGGACACTTGCATATCTCAGAAAGCCTGGTATAGCTCAAACTCCTGCCTACCAGGGATTGCACAACTGTCAGGTCCTCAATCCTCCAGGAAAATTCCGAATCGGCATAGAGCTTTAGTGGAGCCACGAGGCCTTGAGTGCCTTCCGGCAAGACCGGTTCTCCTCCCTGGGCAATACCTCGCCCAAACTGGATCATCAGCTCGGCAGAACTCATGGGAGCAGTCTCTCTTTCCAGGGCATTGGTTTTTTCGAAGATCCAGTTGTCCAGCCATAAGGAGGGCATCATCTGCTCTCCCTCTCGGGATGCGGAGAGGTAGGTTATTACAGCCTGGGAAGAGGAGCATAAACAGGAATAGAGTGCCTGTCTCTGCTCGCGTTCCTTGATCTGGTAGTAGCCAGGGCTCTCTTGAGAGCCATCCAGGGAATAGAGAGGATTGGAGCGACGAGATGGGAAGACCCCATTATTGAAGTCAACCACGTATTTCATGGACCGGTGGCGAAATCTAGCCGAATGCAGTGGCAGGATCTCCACCTTATTGGCCAGGGGAGAAGATGGCCTGTACTCCTCGCTGCTTATCAAGATCTCCAATACGGCCATCAGGCCCTGGAGAGTCTGACTTTTGCCGCCCATGATATTGACCGCTACCTCCAGCTTGCCCAGCAACTGCTCAAATTTGGATAGGGCCTGGGCTTCGGTTTCCAGATATTCATTGTCGAGAAAACGAACCTTGAGAGGCTCCATCCAGGAGGCCAGCTCCTTCTTGAACCGCTCAAGATAGGTCCCCTCTTCCATGAACTTCTCGATCCCTTGCAGAGCCTCGAATAGCAGGCCGGATTTATCCAGCATCTCCTGGCAAAGCCGGATCTCAGCCTCTTTTGCCTGAAGATCGCTGTCATAGACGCTATCATCCTGAGAGAGGGCCTCCAGCCTCTTCTTTTGAGCCTCAAGATGACTCTCCAGCTTTGCCTTCCACTCTGCTCTTCGCTCCTGCAGAGAGCTCCTTCGGGGGCCAATGTGCAGCCCGGCTCCCCTGGCCAGAGCATCCAGACCGTCCAGATCGAATTGCGGAGCCTCCAGCAGTCCCAGACCGTGATCGAGCATTGATATGAGCAGATGTGAGGGATAGCCGGCCAAAGCCGCTCGGAAAGGCAGAATTAGAAGCTGGACGGCAATGCTGCTAGATAATGGCTCGTCACCGCTTACTTTAGCGGCAACTACATATTCATCGAGCTTCCTGGAGAACTCCCATGCCCGCTCCGAAAAGTTATTGAGGACAACGGCGATCTCTCCGGGCAACATGTCGTCATCCACGATTCGCCGCTTGATATCTTGGCAGACTTGTATTAATTCTTCCTCCGGGTCCTTCAGGCAGGCGACTCTTATGAAATCGCCTTCCAGCCTCGCCGGCGGGCCCTGGTCTACCAAGAGCCGATGCAGTGGCAGAGTTTCCTTTGCAGAGGATGCAAGCTCCTCTTCAAGGACCTCTACAGACTTCGTTGCCAGCAATTCCAGGAATTTGGCCCAGCTATCTTTATCCACAGATATCGTATCCAGTGTCATGAAAGCTTCCTGGAAGAGAGGTATGATTTTAGAAAGAAATATCATCTGAGCCCAGGAGAGGTTGGTGAAACCGTCAACGAAGAGACTCTTGCTAAATCGGAGAGCTACATAATCTCGGATTTCCTCAGCATTTATCTTCAGGTAGGCATCAAAGGTATCATAGAGGTTAGACCCGAAACCGACCTCAATCTCCCTGAGTGCAAATTGGACAATAGATCGGGCCTGATCATTGGCCAGCCTTGCTATGAGGGAAGCTTCTCCATCGTCCTTGGCCTCTATCACCGCCTCGGCGACAAATCCTATCAGGCCCAGGGAGTCTTTGAGCGGATAAAAGGGTCCCAACTCTTTCTGGGTTGCAGATCCAAGAATATTGGCAATAAACACCCTGAGCAGGTGCTTGTCTGCATATAGCATCTCTGGGTGAGACTGGCTGTAGAGCTCATCAGCAAACTGGTCTATGACCATAAAATTGCTCCGGGAGATTGATGAATTCAGGCGCCTCGAAAACCATTCTGAGAACTCCTTTACAAATTCTCCAGTTGGCCCCAGAAAGGTGTATGATAGGGGATTCTCACGGTGAGCCTGCTCCATTTCTCTTGCCAGATAATTGCTCTTTCCCGATAAAGCAGGCCCTTTGATAATATGCAGTTTCAATTTATTCCTCCCACCTCAGAGTCTCAAATAACATATGAGATGATGAGATTAAACTATTGGTTGTATCATCCTTCACGAATCCCGCGCCCCCAAGTGAGTCGCGCTGCCAGGGAGCCCCCAGCCGGGGCCCGTCGGGCAGACGTGGCCGGGAGGGCGAGTCCGCTCGCTATTACATGGCCGAAGCTCTTAGATGAAAGGCATCTGGGCAGCTGGCAAGACTCAGGAAGAATGCCGCGAAAATTTGAGGATGGCCATAGAGGACTGGATTGCTTTTAGTCTGCGATTCAATTTGCCTATCCCGGAAATTGTTGGCCAAGCCATAAAAGCGCCGGTCGAGGCCTGAGGCATTTCCAGGCTATTCCCAGGATTCGCAAAATATCAATCTTATTCGATGCCACGCCGCTTTAGGTATTCATCCAGGCTGATGAAATCGCCCTTCTCAAGCTCCACCAGCGCATGAAGCTCCTCCGCAGTTGACTCATCGTCTTCGTCAAGTGCGGAAAAGTCCCTGTCGCCGAAGGGCTCCCCTCCTGCAATTACGATCTTGCTGCGAGCTGCCATTGCATACAATACTCCTTGATTAGCATATTGCTTTTTCTCTAATCAGACTTCCTTTTCTCGCCAGCCCTCCCCAGCCCCCAAGCGAGTGGCGCTGCCGGGGAGCCACCCAGCCGGGGCCCGCCGGGCAGACGTGGCCGGGAGGGCGAGGGGGCAGGCGTGGGATGGCTCCGGATGAGATTTGTTTTGCCGTTTCAAAGTCTTTGATGGCTGCTTTTTCAGCCAATCAAGCTCATTCATAGAAAGCTACTTATGATATAATGGGTAAAATGGGCAATAAGAAATATGCCGCTAGCTAAGATCGATGAAAGAGGCAGAGTGCAACTGCCAAGCCATCTCCGCAAGAAGATGAATCTGAAAGAGGGAGACGAATTCCTGGCCGAGGACCTGGGAGAGGATACAATTGTCCTCAAGAAGATCAACCTGCGGGCACTGTTAGAGGATGCCATTGTTAAAGCCAAGTCGATAGACCTGGATAAGCTGGAAGAAGAGATCGAGCAGGAGAGCAATCAGCTTGCCCGACAGAAGTTCAAGGTATCTGCTCGATAGCAACGTCTTCATAGCCGCAGTGAAGCACGAATGGACCAAGAGCACTGAGCTCATCTATCATCTCCTGGACAGCCCCGTGGAACTCTTCGCCAATGATCTACTGATTTTCGAGTATGAGAAGTATGCCAGAACGCTTGGAACTCACGAATTATTGAATTATATGAAAAAATCTTTGATTCAGGTCAATCCTTCGCAAGAAGAGATTGATGCCTGCGCGCCATTCTTTCCGGAGAGTGAGCTGTCGGATATCATCCATGCTGCCACCTGCCTATATGCAGATGCAATTCTGATAACTAATGATCATCACTTTATCAAAATTAAAAAATCTAATCTAGTAGAGGTCTGGAGCATTACCAAAGCTATAAAAATACTCCTCGACAGATTTGACGATTACAAAGACGACTGATGAAATGGACTGAGCAATCCCTGGCTTCTTCAATTGATAATCACTTTCCTCCTCTGTCCGCAACTCAGCCTGAGAGCACTCCCGCGCCCTCAGGCAAGAGCCGATGCCGGGAGCCCCCCAGCCGGGGCCCGCCGGGCAGACGTGGCCGGGTGGGAGAGTCCGCTCGCTATTACATGGCCGAAGCTCTTAGATGAAAGGCGTCTGGGCGACTGGCAAAACTCAGGAAGAATGCCGCGAAAATTTGAGGATGGCCATAGAGGACTGGATTGCTTTTAGTCTGCGATTCAATTTACCTATCCCGGAAATTGTTGGCCAGGCCATAAAAGCGCCGGTTGAGGCCTGAGGCAAGTCCAGGCTATTGCCAGGATTCGCAAAATATCGATCTTATTTGATGCCACGCCGCTTAAGGTATTCATCCAGGCTGATGAAATCGCCCTTCTCAAGCTCCAACAGCGCATGAAGCTCCTCCGCAGTTGACTCATCATCTTCTTCAAGGGCTGAAAAGTCCCTGTCGCCAATGGGCTCCTCTCCTGAAATTATGATCTTGCTGCGAGCTGCCATTGCACACAACACTCCTTCATTAGCATATTGCTTTTTCTCTAATTTGACTTCTTTTCTCGCCAGCCCTCGCCAGGCTACTGCGCCCCCAGGCGAGTGGCTCTTCCGGGAGCCCCCCAACCGGGGCCCGCTGGGCAGACGTGGCCGAGATGGCGAGGGCCCGCATACTCCGGATGGCCAAATGGGCCTGCAAGAATATCTTTAAATTATCTCCATATTTTCATCGGACAATCCCAGAAACTGAGGCAGAATTCCCCCAATTGATTGCTGCCTGCGGCCCCGATCCCAGGCTCGATCGTCGCATGGCCTCCGTGTCCTGGCAGGGAGCATGCTCGAAGCCGTATCCGCTTAGATGAGGCCCTCAACTAAATAATGCCCTTCGCCCTTAGAGCTGACTTCATCTCAGACACATCGGACTTCAATTCAATAATGTCGCTCTTGTCCAGAACCTTGTCCATCTTATCGTTTAAGCTCCGGTTCATGTCCTTGATCTCAAAAAGGGTTTCGTCCTGTTTGCCGAGCATTTGGTCCTGTTTGCTCAGCATTTGTTTCTGCGTGCCACAAATCGAAATAAGGATATCTCTCATGTCTTTCAGCACGCCAATTCCTTCATCCAGGCGAGAATCGGTCTCCCCTGTTCCTACAAGTTTATAGAAGCTGCCAAATTCCCCATAGGGCTGTGAATATATTTTTTCAATAGAAGTGACTTGGATGAAGGTATTCCTTATATCTATAGATCCCTCAAATAATTCCATCTTTTCTTCATCGCCCTCTGCAATGATCCGAACTCTTCCATCGCTCAGGTTCTCGATTATCCCTGTTATTCCCAAGCAATTGGCTAACTGGATAACCTTAGCCCTATAGCCTACCCTTTGGACTCTGCCTGAGACATATGCAGTGAGCCGCTTCATCGAATACATCTCATATCTTTTTGTATTTGGCTTTTCCTATCATATTACTGGTTGGCTTTCCTGCGTGCCCGCTTGCGTTCACCCGCGTCCCCAGGCTATTTGGCTCTGCTAAGGAGCCCGCAAGCCGGGACTGACGGGCGGCCAGAGATAGGAACGAGCCGCGCAGGGCATTAAATCTATCTCGATTAAGGTATTTTACGTCCTTTTTCTGTGCGGTCAAAATCTGAATCAAAGCTCATTATCTCCAGGCCGTACTTTTGAGCGACCGCATATTGATAAGAGTCGTCAAAATCCAAACGGAACCTTTTAGAGACTTCTGGCAGAGCGAGAAGCTCTTGTGGGTCTAATCCCGATCGCAGCAATTCCAGCCTGGATTATTACGTCCTTTACAAATCGGACATAGGCTTCCTGTCTGTTTCTCTGGAAAAGGAAAACACCTAAAGAATGAAGTGAGAAATCAGTCATAAAGAGATCTTTAGAAGCATTTGCGATAAACAGATGCTTGGCGGCTTCGCTTTTCTCTCTTTGCAGCAGGATCTACAAAAATATGTTTGTATCCAGAAGGTACATTAAGCTCCTCGCATCCTTCCGATCTCGTGCTGGAGCTGTACAGAGGAATACTGCTCTCCCAGGTCCTCTAGAGCACCTTCCCAGTCAAAGGCAGGTGCCTTTTGCTTTTTTCTGGATCTTCTTTCCAGCAAGAATTCCGCATAGCTCAGGACTTCCTTTTGGATGTCAAGAGGCAATTGTTCAACGAAGCTAGCAAGGCTTGTCATTTTTTCTCTTCCAAATATAGGATGCCTGAGCTTTTAATATTTATCCCAATAGCCCGGCGTCAATGATAAGATATCTTGCCGTGTCTCCCGCGTCCCCCCAAACAATCCGCTCTTCCAGCATGGCCCGTCCGCCGGGGCCCGCCTGGCAGGCGGTCTCTTGTCAATCCCGGCAAGATGCATTTGGCCTTCCATTTTCTGGACTGTAGTCTTAGGCCTGGAAAAGCCGAGAGAAAAAAATTATATCGATGCTATATTGCAGTTTCAGCTTCTCTTTCTCAGAGATATAAAGGCCAGGGATAGCAGTCCAAGAGCTGCAGCCATAAAGCCGAATCCCGGTGTCGATGTCGGCAGCTTCTCAGCGGCCTCTGCAGCCTTCTTAGCTGTCTCTTCCGCCTTGGTGGTCATCTCCCCTGCGGCCTCGGCCTTTTCTTCAACCATCTTTGCCGCTTTTGCTATCGCATCCGCACCAGGTGTGGCATTGGTCATATTCTGCAACTGTTTAGCGGCTGATCCCACCTGCCCTGTAGCCCCACTTGCCTCTTTTGCCGCCTGTTCTACCTGCTGCACCATTTTTGAGATATTCCCTGAGCCATCCTGTGAGCTTGCCGTGCCAATAGCCAGCATAAGCACCATTGCTGCTGCCAAAATCACTCCTAGATTCTTCATAAAACATGCCTCCGAATCTCTGACAATGAATAGAATATGATATATAGCTGATGGATGATTGATCTCAAAGCGCTTCGGTCCGCAGGCAACTCTGGGTCGCTCCCCCCTCACCGGTTGCCGATCTATCCGAACAGATTGCCATCTGGTTCCAGCAAAATTTGAGGGATGAGGGATGGGAAATCAGGACATCTCTTCTTTGATCCTCGATCCCCCCGGAGGCAGGAACTGCACTATCTGATCCACCGAGGCCACTGCTTTTAGAAATGCCCTATCCTCCACCTTCTCCGAGAACTGCCTGTAGATCCTCTTGGCCAGGTCGTCGGCATTGAACTCGCCGGGTTCTATCTCCAGCACTGGATCGGCCCTGGGCTTGACCGCAGAAACCGGTCCGCCTATCAAAATGCCTTCCGATATGCCCACAGCCAGTCCCAGTGGTGTGTCCTTGAAGTAAGTCCTCTCCCCGCGAATGACGAAAGCGCCCTTCTTTAAAAACTGACCCGGCTCGGCTGTCTTGCTCACCTGATCCCCTTTTACCATATAGCAGTCCGCTGCGGCCAGCCCAGCCTTCCAGGAAGACGAATAGCTCACCGCAAAAGCCGCCGCCTCCTGAATGGTGCTCTCGGGAATTGCCTCTCCCTCGGTCTTGATAACCGTCAGGGGCGCTCCGGGAGCATCGGTGTGCAGAGCCAGGTCCCGCCGCTCCAGATACTTGGCATAGATCTCCTCGTTGCTCTCTGCGTCTCTGCCCCCCAGCACCAGAAATCCGTCTGAGGAGTAGAACCAGCGAAACCTCTCATACCACTTGGGCTTTCTCCGCCGGTGCACCGCGGCAGGCCGGGCCTTGCGGGGAGCGGCTCCTCCCGCCCTGAGCTGCTCGGTTATGGCCATGGCCTCCCGGGCTCCTGCCGCCTTCCGGGATAGCTCTTTGGCTCTCTCATAGTATTTCTGAGCATTCTGGGCCACAGTGAGTCCGGCATCCAGCTCCAGTTCGGTCTCCTCCAGAGTGACCCTCATCTTGCCCTGGCCGTCCAGGCTGAGAATGGCCCTGGCCTGGGGCAGGTCGCTGCTGCTGATCCTCTCCCAGATCTGGTTGTAGGAGAAGCCCTTCTCCCGGGCCCCGGCTACCACCTGCAGGATGGCATCAACGCTGCCGTAGATCTGATAGATGTGCTCACCCTTGGCCACCAATTCCCTCTCCTGGGCCTCGAAATCCGCCACCGCCGCCCTCTGCAGCTCTATTCTTTTCTCCAAAGGATCCTTCTTCTCTTCTTTTGGCTCGGCTTCTACAAAGAAGGCATCCATAGCCTCGCTCAATGTGGGATAGCGCCGCATTTCCAGGCCCTGATAGACCTGGAGAGGACGGGGAAGGACGTCCACCGGCTCACCGTTATCCAGGACTATATGAGGATCGAGGGTCTGATTTGAGAAGACCTCTTGCAGGGCCTGGTGCACCTTTTGCCGCTCAGTTTCGTCCAGATCTGCTGCCGGTTTGCTCTTTTCCACACCCGCCAGCAGGCATACCTCCTCGGCATAGGTTCCGCTCATATTCAGTCCCCGCACCAGGGATCGCACCAGATCCTGGCCGGCAGCAGAAAGCCAGTTGGATAGATCAGGAAGAGATATGCTCTGTGGATCAAGCTGGCCGGGATGGTAGAGATACTTCTCCCCGGCAGCCATCTTGCTGCCCCTGTAGACCGTCTTCTTTAGGAGGGAGAGGATGGTGCGGCTCTCATCCAAAAGCAGCATGCTGCCTTTGGGAAATAGCTCCACCACCAGAATGTGGCTGGCGCCGCTTCTCTCCACCACTATCTCCAGAACCCGATCAAAATCATGCTGCCGGATCTGCACGATCCTGCCGCCGCTGAGACGGCTTCTGAGCATTGTGGGAAACTGGGGAGGTGTCTTGGAGGCGGGGCGATCTGTCCGGGTGATATTCACCCTCCTGCCGGCCACCAGCAGAAGATCCAGGCGGCCCTCGGCTGGGGAGGCCACCGAGAGCCAGATCCTATCCGATGACTGCTGGTAGGCTTTGCCCACAAAGCCACCCAGGATCCGATCGGATAGCTCCGAGACCATTGCTGCCACATCCACATTGCTCATCGCCTTCTTCATGATGGAATTCTCCGATATCAATCGATAAATAGTTGCGGATGCCAGTAAGGATGGGTGTCAAATTGACCATTCCGGATACCTTCCAGCCATCCGGTCAGCGCTTTGTGGTAGATCTCATGCTCATGCGCCTGGGAAGGTGGCTGAGGCTCATGGGGCAGGATGTGGCCAATCCAGGGAATGGAAGCGACTGGGAGATCAGGGATCAGGCGGCAAGAGAGCACCGCACTGTGATCACCAGGGACAGAAGGCTCTGGCAATCCTGCCTGAAAATAGAAAGGCCCTGCATTCTTATCTTCTCCTCTCAGATCGAGGAGCAGCTCCTGGAGATGGCCGGAGCAGGCCTGCCTCTGCGACTTGATCCCCAAAGGTGCACATTATGCAATGAGCCCTTAGAGCAGATGGCCGAGGGTAGAGAGCAATGGCGATGCAGGAGATGCGATAAGCTCTACTGGAGGGGCAGCCACTGGAGGAAGATGGAGGAGATGCTGGAGAAAATAGGTAGCAGAAGAGAGGAAGACTGGGGTTCCGGGCAAAAAAAATGAGGAGCATAATTGGGGACAGTCAGATGGCTGCAGGGGAACAAAAGCCATATTAAGACCGCACATTCTCTGCATGATACCGATAAGCCTAATAACGTTTCTGGACGTTCTTCCACCCATGAAACGCATCGGCATCGCCGACACCACATTTGCCCGGGTAGACATGGCCCGGGCCGCCATCTCTGCCATAAAAAAGGAATCCTCTGCCGAGATCGTCCGCTACACTGTGCCCGGCATCAAGGATCTGCCTGTGGCGGCTAAAAAGCTACTGGAGGAGGAGAGGTGTGACATAGTCATTGCTCTGGGCATGCCCGGAGCGGCGGACAAGGACAAGATGTGCGCCCATGAGGCATCCACCGGCCTTATCGCCGCCCAGCTCCTGACCAACCGCCATATCATTGAGGTCTTCGTCCACGAGGATGAGGCTCCTGATGAGCCAACCCTGGCTCAGCTTGCCAACAGGCGGGCCGAGGAGCATGCCCTGAATGCAGTGCGCCTTCTATACCACCCGGAGATGCTGGCCCGGCTGGCTGGCACCGGCCAGAGGCAGGGATA
>LAHT01000453.1_pt1 | contig 20286 bp, 21 predicted proteins | sample 329671 | NCBI WGS metagenome assembly LAHT01 (sample SAMN03275702, study PRJNA271635) | activated sludge metagenome | isolation source: Sample C-4 Sludge from methanogenic chamber (fourth chamber) of Anaerobic... | reverse complement strand
TTGGAAAAGGAGTCCGATCCAATGGAAAAGATCGCCGCGCTGGAGCGCGAGAATGCAGAATTGAAGGACAAATATTTGCGCAGCATGGCGGAATTTGAGAACTTCCGCCGCCGCAGCAACCAGGAAAAGAGCGATTGGGTCAAGCTGGCCACGCAGAAACTTGCCTTGGAGGTCTGCGATGTGGTGGACAACTTTGAACGAGCCCTCGGCCTGATCGCAGAGGAAGACCGCGAGGACGGCTTTGTGAAGGGTGTGATGCAGATCGAACAGCAGTTGCGGGGCGTGCTGGAACGGGAGGGCGTGAGCAAGATCGAAGCCCTCGGCCGGGAATTTGATCCCGCGCTGCATGAAGCCCTGGCCCACATTCCCAGCGAATATGACACCAACTTGGTGGCCGCTGTGATCCAAAACGGCTACACCATGCACGACAAGGTGTTGCGCCCTGTCCGCGTGGCTGTGTCCAGCGGCAAAGAAGAAACCATTGGGGACGCCCCACCCTCCGGACTGGACAATCCTCCGGGTAGCGGGGATCCCCACAGCATAAACATTGAAGTGAAATAAAGTACCATGGAGGAAAAGAAATGGGAAAAATAATCGGAATAGATCTGGGAACCACCAACTCCTGCGTCGCCGTCGTTGAAGGCGGCCAGCCGGTGGTTATCACCAATGCGGAGGGTGGCAGGACTACGCCTTCTGTGATTGGTTTCACGAAAGATGGACAGCGTCTGGTGGGGCAGCTGGCCAAGCGCCAGGCTGTCACCAACCCTGTCAACACGGTGTTTTCGATCAAGCGTTTCATGGGCCGCGCCTACAACGAAGTTGGATCAGAGATCCAGCAGGTCCCCTTCAAGGTCAAGAGTGGCCTCAAGGGCCAGGCGGCGGTGCACATCGACACCGACAACAAGGATTACACTCCGCAGGAGATCTCAGCGATGGTGCTCACCAAAATGAAGGAGACCGCGGAAGCCTATTTGGGCCAGACAGTCACCGAAGCCGTGATCACCGTTCCTGCTTACTTCAACGACGATCAGCGGCAGGCCACCAAAGACGCCGGCAGGATAGCTGGTTTGGACGTGAAACGCATCATCAACGAGCCCACTGCCGCGGCTTTGGCCTACGGCATGGAAAACAAGAAAGAGCAGAAAGTGGCCGTTTACGACCTCGGCGGCGGCACCTTCGACATCTCCATCCTGGATATCTCGCAGGGCGTGGTGGAAGTGCTCTCCACGAACGGCGACACCCACCTCGGCGGAGACGACTTAGACAAACGAGTGATCGACTGGATGCTTGATCAGTTCAAGAAACTGGAAGGCATCGACCTCTCCAAGGACCCGATGGCGATGCAGCGCCTGCGCGAAGCCGCCGAAAAAGCCAAGATCGAGCTTTCGGGCACGCAGACAACCAACATCAACCTGCCCTTCATAACAGCTGACGCCACCGGCCCCAAACACCTCAATCTCGACCTCAGCCTGGCGGAATTCAACCGCCTAACGGAAGAGCTCGTGCAACGCACGCTGGGTCCCTGCAAACAGGCCATGGCAGATGCCAAGGTGAGCGCCTCTGACATCCAGGAAGTGCTGTTGGTGGGTGGAAGCACCCGCATCCCGGCGGTTCAGGACGCGGTGGAAGCATTCTTTGGTAAAAAACCGAACCGCAGCCTCAACCCCGATGAAGTGGTGGCCATTGGCGCGGCTATCCAGGGTGCCATCCTTTCCGGCGACGAGAAGGTGAACGATGTGCTACTGCTTGACGTTACCCCGCTCACACTGGGCATCGAGACCCTCGGCAGCGTAATGACGGCGCTGATCCCGCGCAACACCACCATCCCCACCAAAAAGAGCCAGGTCTTCTCCACCGCCGCGGACAACCAGACGGCGGTCACCATCCACGTGCTCCAGGGTGAGCGTTCCATGGCGGGCGACAACAAATCCTTGGGGCGTTTCGACCTGGTGGGCATCCCCTCCGCCCCCCGCGGAATCCCCCAGATCGAAGTAACCTTCGACATCGACGCCAACGGTATCCTCCACGTCTCTGCCAAAGACAAGGGCACTGGCAAGGAACAGTCCATCCACATCGACCGCGCAGGAGACATGAGCAAGGACGACATAGATCGCATGATCAAGGAAGCCGAAATGCACGCCGAAGAGGATAAAAAACGCCAGGAATTCATTTCCGCCAAAAACGAACTGGACAGCCTCATCTTCGGCACGGAAAAGAGCTTGCGGGATTATGGGGACAAGCTGAGCGAAAGCGAAAAAAGCGATCTGGAAGCCGAGCTCAAGTCCGCCAAGGAGCAGATGGAAAAAGCCACCGAAGCCTCTGAGTTGGAAACTGTCAAACAAAACCTGGCCCAAAAAGCCCAGCGCCTCGGAGAGATCATCTATTCGCAGGCGCAGCAGGATCAGGCTGCCGAAGGCGGTCCCGCGGAAGGCCAGCCCGGTCCGCAGCCGGAGGAACCGCAGCAGCCGGAAGGTCCCATCGACGCCGATTTCGAGGTGGTTGACGATAAATAATCCTGGCATCAGTCCCGGCGGGGACATGCTCTCCGCCGGGGTGAAGCCTTGCAGCAAGACAGAGGAGTAGAAGTGGCGAAAAGAGATTATTACGAGGTTTTGGGCGTACCCAAGACCGCGGATGAAGCCGAGATCAAGAGAGCTTACCGCAAGCTGGCGATGCAGTTCCATCCGGACAAGAATCCGGACAACAAGGCGGCGGAGGATAAATTCAAGGAAGCCTCCGAGGCCTACGAGGTCCTCTCCGACAAGGACAAGCGCCAGATCTACGATCAATACGGCCATGCCGGCATCGACCAGCAGTTTGGCAACGGCGGCTTCAACTGGAATAATTTCAGCCATTTTGAGGACATCAGCGACCTGTTTGGTGGAGGTGGTTTCGGCTCAATCTTCGAAACTCTCTTCGGAGGCGGCTTTGGCAGCCGCGGTGGCGGACAGCACCGCTCCAACCAAGGCAGCGACTTCCGCATAGAACTCTCCCTCAGCCTCAAGGAGATCGCCCTCGGCGCGGAAAAAACAGTCAAGATCAACGTCAAGGAAGCTTGTGACGTCTGCAAGGGCAGTGGCAGCGCCGATGGCAACTCCGAAACCTGCAGCCAGTGCCGGGGAACGGGGCAGGTGCGCACCGTGCGCCAGTCGCTCTTCGGCCAGATGCAGACGGTTTCCGAATGCCCCTCCTGCCAGGGCGAAGGCAAGATCATCCGCAATAAATGTAACAAATGCTATGGCGAAGGCCGCATGGCCAAGACCAAGGAGATCAAGGTCAAGATCCCGGCTGGCATGGAGCAAGGCCAGATCCTGCGGGTGCGCGGACAGGGGCACATTGGTCCCCGCAACGGCCCCCCCGGCGATCTGCTGGTAGAGGTCCACGAAAAGCAGGATGATCTTTTTGAACGCCGCGGCAACAACGTCATTGTCGAATTTCCCATCCACTTCACCCAGGTTGTTTTGGGTGATGAGATCATCGTGCCCACCCTCACCGGCAAGGCCAAAATGAAGATCCCGGCGGGAACTCAGAGCGGCAGGGAATTCCGTCTCAAGGGTGAGGGCATCCAAGGCTTGAACAGCTATTCCCGCGGCGACCTCATCGTCCGCGTCAACGTGGTCACCCCCTCCCGGCTCTCCCGGGAAGAAAGCGAGATCTACAAACACCTGGCGGAGATCAACAGCAAGCGCGAACTCAAGCCCGGCAAGAGTTTCAGGGAAAAACTGAAGGACTTTTTCACCTGATCGGAGCCTCCCCATGCCATCAGCCTACTTTCCCGGATTGGAAACCGCCCAGGCGGGTTCACTGCTCCGCCTTGAGGGCGAAGAGTTTCACCATCTGGCCAGGGTGGCCAAGCGCCGCTTGAGTGAACCTCTGAAGTTAAACTCGGGTGAAGGGACGCTGGCCTGGGCGAATCTTGAAAGCCTGGAGCGCGACGCCGCCATCCTGCGTGTCCTCAGCCTCGAACGCCAACCAAAGCCCCGTCATATCTTTGCCATTGCCTTTGCCCTGCTGAAAAACCGCCACGACGAACTGCTGGTGGAAAAATGCGTCGAGCTGGGCGCCAGTGCCTTATTTCCCTTGATCACAGAACATTCGGTGCGCCAGCCAGCCGCCAACACCCTGGCCCGCTTTGCCCGGGTTAGCCTGGCAGCCATCAAGCAGTGCGACAATCCCTGGCTACCCCGTCTGCATCCACTTCAAGGATTGGCTTCCGCCCTGTCAGCCATCCGCGCGGAGGGATTCACCCCCATCCTCTGCTCCGAACGCCAACCCAAGCTGTGGCTGCATCATTTTGGTGAGGCGGAGGTTGGCGATCCCTGCTTCCTGATAGGTCCGGAGGGAGGTTGGAGTGAAGCTGAATTCAAACAGATGGAGGGTTTGTTGGATATCTCATTGGGCGAACTCGTCACCCGAGCAGAAACAGCCGCCATCGCTGTCGCTTCACAATGGCAGGCATATGCCAACAGGCTGGCAAAAATCAACTAAAACTACCTTACAAACACAGTTCCTGCCGCAGTAACCCCATCAGGTCATCCTCATCCTCGCAAACGAGGTCCATCCTCAAGGCCAGCAATTTGTCCCTCAATTCCGCGTGTCGAGCCAGTTTCGCCAGATCCTTTTCTGTGCAGAGCAGCGCTTGGGCCTCGTATTTTTGGGCCAGGAACGCCATTTGCCGGATTTCAGATGTGTTTGCGAACGCGTAGTGGTCAGCATGGCGGAAATGATGCAGCCAACTCAACCCCAAAGCCCTCATTGTTTCTTCAACTGAGTCTGGATCAGCTACACCGCTGATCAGCAGAAGCTTGTCCCCCTTCAATAGATCCAGGTCCACCGCTTTGCCTTCCGCTGTCACCCCATCCCGCGCTTGCAGCCTGCAGTGGATGAGAGGAAGGTGAAAACTTGCCCAGCAGCCATTTTCGGCTGTTGCCCCACTGTTGGCGCTTTTGTGCGTGACGACAAGTAATGAGGCCGCTTCCAGCGCGGAAAGTGGCTCGCGCAAATATCCCGCTGGGAGCACGCGTCCATTGCCACAGCCGGTGTCGGCACCGATGCAGACGATATCGAGATCGCGGGCTATGCCCAGATGCTGAAAGGCGTCATCTAATATCACCACATCCAAATCGGGAAATTCTGCCAGCAGCAATGACACTGCCGCAACCCTCTGTTTACCTACAACCACCGGGATTCCGGGCAGGCGCTGGGAGATCAGCCAGGCCTCGTCGCCGGCTTCATTCACATTGTGTAGCATCCGATGACCGTCCGAAACGAGGGTTGGAGTGTTTTCCAGACTGCCTCTATAGCCCCGATGCGACACTCCCACCCGCAGCCCAAGTCCGTTCAGCACTCCCACGAGGTGGATGCACAGAGGAGTTTTCCCGCTTCCGCCCGCAGTGAGGTTGCCGACGCTGATCACCCTGCAGGGGGCACGCCAGGCCTTGGGGGAAAGCCTTTTGCGGCGTTGGGATTGGATTAACCCATAAAGACTGCCCAGCGGACTGAGCAGTTCGCTAAGCGGGGAGCGCTTTCTGAGGTGTTTGCTGATCAGGTCCTGGCTGCCCAATCACCCTTCCGGAATGAATTTTGCCTCGATCAGGGCGATCAGTTTTTCGGTTTCGAAGGGCTTGAAGAGGATGTCCTGCAGGCCGTTCGATTTGGCTCGCACCAGCACATGGTTGGGATCGTAGCCAAAGCCGGTCATCATGATCACGGGCAGTTCCGGATCGTGGTCCTTGATCCGCCAAAACAGCTCGTAGCCGTCCATGTCCGGCATGGCGATGTCGGTGATCACCAGGTCGATTCCGCCGCCGATGATCTCTTTGAGCGCGTCCAGGCCGTTGTTGAATCCCAGCACCTTCCACTGAGGGCGGGAAGCCTCCAGCTGTAGTTTCAGGTTCACGATCAGGCCTTCCTCGTCATCAACTATACAAATTATTTTCAACATCTATTCATTGTCTCCAATTATCATGTCTCTTATCTGCCGGTATTTGGCCAGCGCTTTTTCCGCGATCTCTTCCGGAAGGTGGGGCGCTGGGGGTTGTTTGTCCCAGCCTGAGGCGAGCAGATGGTCGCGCACGATCTGTTTGTCGAAGCTGGGGGGACTGCTCCCGAGGGAATGTTGTTTTAAGTCCCAAAAGCGCGAGGAATCAGGTGTTAGCGCCTCGTCGGCCAGCAGGATCTGATCGCCTGAAGCGCCAAATTCGAACTTGGTGTCGGCCAGCACGATGCCCTGCTTCAGCAACTTCGCGTGAGCCCATTCGTAGAGCTCGAGTGATTTTACCCTGATGAATTCGGCAATATCGGGGTCCATGCGCCGTTCCATCTCCGCAAAGCTGATGTTCTCGTCGTGGCCCTCTTCGGCCTTTGTGGATGGGGTGAAGAGCGGTTGCGGCAATTTCTGGCTCTCCTTCAGGTCCTCCTCCACCGTCATTCCGCCGATAGTGCGGCTGCTTTGGTATTCGCTCCAGGCCGAACCGCTGATGTAGCCCCGCACGATGCATTCGAATGGGATCACCCGCAGTTTGCGCACCAGCATGCTCCGTCCACGCAGATAGTCCTGGAATGGCTCAAACTCAGGCGGGTAATCTTCGATCCGGTCGGTGATGAAATGGTTGGGAACGATCTTTGCCGTGGCTTTGAAGTTATGCGATGCGATCTGGTTGAGGATGGCCCCCTTGCCCGGCAGCAGATCCGGCAGCACCACGTCGAAGGCCGAGATGCGGTCGCTGGTGACGATCAACAGCTTGTCGCCGAGGTCGTGGATGTCTCTCACCTTGCCCTGATGGCTTTGAAATACAATATCCAAATTGCCTATTTTATCATACATAGCCTATCCTTTATGATGTTTTACATAATGTTCATAGAGCAGGCGCGCTTCGTCAGTGTAGGTTAAATTGATCGCCAGTAGCTCGTTTTCCCGGTAGGATACCGGCTGATGGGCAAACTCGTATTTCACCCCGTCCGCAAAGCACCAGCTCAACATTCCATTGGCCACGCCGAAATCTTGCTCATTGTAATTCAGACTCTTGGTTACGTAGAGGAAATTCAGCCAGTCCCGGTAGTGCCTGAGGTTTTCCAGTTCTTCGTCCAGCAGGTCGGCCTTGGCAAATTCGAGGTCGTTGAAATAGCGCTCGCGTTCCTGCTCCACCATATCCAGGATGCCATTTTGGGGGTGGAGGTAGGTTTCGCGGAGGAGGGTGTCAAGCTTGTCCAGATCAGGCTTCGCGGCATCAGCGGGTTCGTCTTCGAGGGCCAGGCACCAGCCCTGGCAGATACCGGCATCGAGCTTGAAGCAGGGATGGCTTCCGGTTTCGCACAAAGGTAGCCTGAGTATCCGGGAGAAGCTGTCCATCACGTCATTGAGTAAAAAGCGTCCTCTCCAGGGGCCGGCATAGGTCCAGTCGTCATTGGTGTCTTCCCTCACGCTTACAAAGGGGAAACGGTGTCCGTCGAGGGCCAGATAGACGTAATCCCGGCTGGGCTGCATGACTGGCTGTAACGCTAACTGATGCTGCCGGAGAAAGACTTTTTGTCGGATCAGGGCGTCGACGGCCAGCGGATAGTTTTCTATCTGCAGGTTATCGGCCAGCCGGGAGTTATCGCCGTAGCGTTGATCATTTTCCGCTTTACCGCGGACCACCTTCAAACGTTGGGCCAGATTGCGCGTGATGCCGCACCACAGCGGCTGTTCGCCCTGCCTGAAAGTATAGAAAACCCAGCCCGGGGGAAGCTCAATGTTCCTCGGATAGCAGTTTTTTTCCCATTTTACGCTGATCATGCTTCCAAGGTTTTAACCGGCGGCTTTATGTCAATCAGAATATTAAGCGGCGCAGCCTCGAACCCCATCTATGGCAAAGCTGGCTGGGAAAGGGGTTTGGGCTTAACGGTGAAGATAAAATAGAGGGTTCCCAGCAGGCCGAAAGCGCCCGCGGTGTAAAAATTCAATTGGGGGCTTTTTTGCCACAGGAAAGCACCGCCGAAAGCAGCCAGGGAAACGATCACATCCCGGATAAGGTAATAGGTTCCGAAAGTGGAGGCTTTGGCCCCTTCCGGTGCCAGATCGAGGATCAGGGCTTTGCGAGTGGGTTCGCCAAACTCTTTCAGCCCTCTCAGGATGAACGCAAAGATAAGAGCGGTAAAGCTGCTGCAGAGCGAAAGCACCAGTGGGAAGAGCGTGAAATTCACAAAAGTGATGGCGATATAGGGTTTCCGCGAGCCGCGGTCGGCCAGCCAGGCTACCGGAATGTAGATCAGCATTGCGGTAACCATCTCGATAGCGGTGAGCAGGCCGAACTGGGCGGCGCTGAATCCTTTGGCCTGGATCACCCAAACCACCACGAACGCGTAGGGGATCTGTTCGCAAAAGCGGATCAGGATATCCGAGACCAGCAGCTGGCGCAATTGCGGCGGGATATTGATCTTCAAGTGCTGCGGATTCTTCTGCGCCCGGGCCGGTTCCCTGATGAAAAGTTGCTGGATGACCAGCGCGAGCAGGGCAAAACCGATGGCAGCGAAGAAAGCGTAGCGCACTCCCCGCACCATGCCGAAAGCTGATATCAGCCCCCCTCCGATCAGCGGGCCCAGTGCCATGGGCACCCGGCGGACCATTGAGTGCATCGAAACGCCCATGCCGTGCTTGTTTTGGGGCAACACATCCGCTACCAGGCTCATAGTGGCAGGCAGCGAGATGGCGCTCCAGGAAAGGAAAAAGACCGCGCCCACTATCACCGCCCAGCTTGAGGGAACCATGATCACGATGCTGTAGCCCAAAACAGCCAGCAGATTAAAGATCAGCAGGGTGCGCTTGTAGCCCAGCCTATCGGCCAGAAATCCGCCCGGAAAGCTGTAGAGGGCTGAAAGCAGGTTATCCATGCCGTTCAGTAGCCCGATGATCAGCGGGGTTCCGCCCAGGGCGATAATGTAAACAGGCAGGAAACGCTCGGCCATGCGTTCCCCCATCCCCACCAAAACCGCCATCGCCAGAGAGGCCGCGATCCCCGGTTTCAAAGCCAGGAAACCGGCGACCCGCCGCAGGTTGGGCTTCATTTCAGTTTCAACAGCCAGCCTGTGAGGAAATAGCCGCCAACCATTGCCAGGGACGATACAGCGAACGCGAGGTAGAAATTCACAGCCCGCTTGAGCAGCAGGGGAAAGAGGATGAAAAAGATCAACGAGGGCAGCACCAACCAGAAGATCTCCGTGGATAGAGCCGCGATCTTGGCTGTATCCTTGGTCTCGCGATACATCCAAAGTATGGCGAGGAATGAGACCAATGGAACGGAGGCCAAAACAGCGCCGAGGAGGGTGCTGCGTTTTGATATCTCGCCGATCAGAACTATCAAGGTGGCTGAGATCAGAACTTTGAGAGCGTAATACATCAGGCTATGGTTCCTCCTCCCAAAAGGGTATCCTCCAGATAGATCACGGCGAATTGGCCGGGCGTCACAGAAATCTGGGGCTGGTCAAAGACCACTTCCACTGCTCCTCCATCCAACGGCTTGACAAGACATGGGGCGGGATGGTGGGCGAGGCGGATCTTGGTCTCGGCGCGAGTTTCTGCGACAATTGGCAGGATCGAGACCCAGTTGACATCTACAGCCACCAAACTGCTACTAAAGAGAAAGCTCTGTGGACCAACACTCACCCGGTTGTTTTCTGCGTCGAGTCCGGTCACATACCAGGGTTCTGGCATTCCGCTGACGCCCAGATGACGGCGTTGGCCAATCGTATAATGGATCAGGCCGCGGTGTTGGCCAATGACATTACCCTCGGGGCCGACCATATCGCCAGGTTGGATCTGCTTCTGATCAAAGAGGAGGGGATGGTCTTCCTCGCTCACAAAATCCTGGCTTTCGGCCTTGCCCAGCAGATGAACCAAGCCCCGGTCGCGGGCAATTTCCCGCACTTGGGCCTTGCTGAGATCGCCAAGGGGAAAGAGTGTGGAGGAAAGTTGCTCCTGCGAGAGCAGACAGAGGAAATAGGATTGGTCCTTGAGCTGATCGGCGGCTTTGTGCAGTTGCCAGCGCCCGGATCCAGGGTGGAACCCGGTCCTGGCATAATGGCCAGTGGCAAAGAGGTCGAACTCCATGCCCTGGTTTCTCAACAACTGTGGGAGGAGGCCAAACTTGAGCTGGCGATTGCAGACCACGCAGGGATTTGGGGTGCGGCCTCGCAGATATGCTTGTCGATAGTAGTCGAGCACCTGGGTTTCAAAGTCCGGACGCAGATCTACGCAGTGAAGTTCAATGCCCAGGAGTTCGCAGGTTTGGGCCAAGGCCTCCCTGCTTTGGACATCCCGGGGACCGAAGCAGCCACCGCTGATGCCGTAGCCCTGACCCGCCTCCTCCTCCAAAACCATGTGGCCGCCCACCACCTCATAGCCCTGATCCTGCAGCAGAATGGCGCTCACGGCTGAATCGATGCCTCCGCTCATCGCCAGCAGCACCCGCTTCATCCGTGTACCTCGAAAAAACTCTCCAAACGCAGCAATGTGCGGGGATCCAGCTCTTCCGGCTGATCCCCCTCGAGAGTGAGGAAAGGCAGCTTGATGTGTTTCTTGAGGAGGATATTGTCGATCTGAAGATGGCAGAAGGACTGGGTGTAACTGATCACGACGTCGACCTTGCGCTGTTCGAGCTGGGGCAGGATGTCCTCCAGGCGCTCAAATATGCTGTAGGGATAGGTATAAACCAGGTATTGGTCGATGATGTCCGGCAGCAGGGCCGGCATCGCGAATTGCCTCTGAACTTCGTTGAACACAACGTCAGCGCCCTGTTCGGATATCCTGTCGTAGATGTCGCGGTAGATGGGGGGGACGCCGAGATAGGCGCAGCGCAGTCCGGCGGAGATGGGATCGCGGTTTGCGGCCTCGTTCAGGAAGGTGTCAAGTTCTTGTTCAAAGCGGTCGGGATCACCCTTGAAATCCGAGGAATTCACCAACCAAAGATGATTTTCACGGCCTGATACGAGCCGCTCTTTCCAGGTCCATTCATCCAAGGTTCGAAGTTTGGCGCGGATGGCGTCCAGGCGCCGTTTCACTTTCATCACAGTGGCACGGTCCACCTCAAAGTGGGTCTCCAGTTTGGCGATCTCGGCGTCCAGATCCTCCCGGGTGCGCTGCTGAGGAAATGAGAAATGCCAAACCGGCAGCCCCTCCTCAGCCAGCATTGAAGTGAGGGAGGCGCCGTTGGAACAGTCGCCCTGCACGATGCCGACCACCTCGTCCAGCCCGGCGGATAGGGCGGCGGTGAAATTGCCTTTGATCCAGGCGCAGATAGTTCGGGGAAAACCTTTCAATTCGGCTTTACGGACGTGGGCGGCGGAATCGCCTTCCACAAAGATGTTGTTCAGGTCAACGGGGGTGTGGCCGGCCGCGAACAACACTTCCACCGGGAAGGAGGTGGTGAAGCCCACACGTTTATTCTTCATAACTTTGCCTCAGATACTGCTCTTCCCAGTCCGCGATCTGGGATTGGGTGGCCTCGATCTCTGTTTCCAGCCGCGCCATCATTTCCTGCAGCAGGCTCAGACGCCCGGGTTCGGAGTAGGTTTCAGAGCGGGAAAGATCGGCATGGACAGCGGCGAGTTCCTCGCGCAGCTCTTCCAGGCGTTTCCCACCCTGTTCTATGCTCTGATGCAATTGCTCCAGATACCAGGGGTTGATCTTCTTTTTGCGTTCTCGGGGTGGAGGCGGAGCCTTGGAAATATCCGGCTCCTCGAAAGCCAGCTCGATCGCCCTCTGCCAGTCGCATTCAGGATCCTCGATGGTAGTGAAGACGCCTGAGGGCGAGGCTATCTTGCGGAAGACCCAGAATTTGGTGGCCAGTTCACCAAGGAACCAGCGGTCGTGGGAAACGAAGATGATGGTGCCGGAATAGGCTTTCAGCGCTTCCAGGAGGGCGTCCGTCATGCCGATGTCAAGATGGTTTGTGGGTTCGTCGAGGATCATCAGGTTCGGGTTGGAGTGGATCAGCTGACAGAGGAAGAGCCGGGAACGCTCACCACCGCTGAGCACGCGAACTTTTTTGTCCACGTCATCGCCGCGAAAGCCGAAGCGGGCCAGCCAAGCCAGAACATAGCCCTGAGGCGCCATGGGAACAAGCTGCCAAATGGTTTCCATCACCGTGAGGGAGTCGTCGAGGTTCACCTGATGCTGGTCGTAATAGCCGATCTCCAAGCTGGCGCCCATTTTGAGACTGCCGGCCATGATCTCGTGTTCGCCCAGCAGGATGTTCAGAAGTGTGGTTTTGCCGCAGCCGTTGGGTCCCAAAACGCAAACGCGGTCCTGGTAATGGGCTTTGAGGTTCACTTCGCGGGCGAGTTCCAACTCTTCCCCAATACCGAATCTGAGGTCGGCAAGGGTGTAAACGTCGTTGCCGCTACGTTTCCCAGCCGCCACGGGGAGGCGCAGTTGTTTGGCCTGGCCTGGCTTTCTGACTATTTCCATTCTATGCAGCATCTTTTGGCGGGATTTGGCAGAGTTGGTGCGGGTGCCGGCAATGAATTTCTGGATGTAAGCCTGGGTTTCGGCAATCAGCTTCTGTTGGCGTTCATATTGGCGCTGCTGGCTGAGCTGGGCAATTTCCTCAGCGGCCTTGAACGAGCTGTAATTTCCCTTGGTGACAGTTATCTGGCCATCCCGCAGGCTCCAGACGCTGCTGACGGTGTTATCCAGGAACTGTCGGTCGTGGGATACCACCAGAAAAGGTTTGGCCTGTTTCAGCAGATATCTTTCCAGCCAGGCGATCATCTCCAGATCGAGGTGATTCGTGGGTTCGTCCAGGATCAGCAGCTCGTGTTCCAGCAGCAGGATCGCGGCCAGACAAATGCGGGTCTGCTCGCCGCCGCTGAAATCGCCGCAGCGCCGGGACCATGTCTCAGGTGGAAGATAGAGCGAGGTGAGCACATATTTGAGTTCGTTCTCAAATTCGTAACCGCCCATGCTGGTGTAGCGCTCCACGCACTGGTTTAGCCTGGCTTCAGCTTCTGCGGTGTGCTCGGCTGCGAGGGCGTGGGAAAGGTTCTCTATCTCCTGGGCTAGCGAGGTGAGGTCCGAACGCGAAGTGCGGACGTGGTCCAAAAGGGTGATGCCGGGATCGAGCTTGAGGTCTTGGGGCAGCCAGGCCACACGGCAGTTCCGGGCGCGCAAAACCTCTCCGGAACTGGGTTGCAGCAAGCCCATAAACAAACGGATCAGGGTGGTTTTACCGGAACCGTTTGTTCCGAGCAAGCCAACCCGGCTGTTTTGTTCCAGACTGCAGTTCACCCCGTTCAGGATGTAGTTTCCGCCGAATTCCAGCGACAGTTCGCGCGCGCGGATCAAGCTCATGCTATGCTCATTTTCCTTTCTGGATCTGCTCGCGAGTGGCTCAAATCCTCACTTTCGCGAGTTGCTGTCACCATCCTTTCCAAAAGGGCGGGGATGTCAAATACAAATTTTGCTTGTCAAAAACGGGGGTTGTTTTTTTTAGGTTCCAAGGTCCGGGATGTAGCGCAGTCCGGCTAGCGTACTTGAATGGGGTTCAAGTGGTCGCAGGTTCAAATCCTGTCATCCCGACCAACACTATCGAGCCCGGGTGCAAGCCCGGGTTTTTTGATTTTAGCCCCAGCCGCTTCCCTCCAGACTTTCAACCCCTACGCCTCCCGGTAGCCTCTCATTCAGTTCCCGTTCAGCCAAGGGGAGGTGGGGCGGAAGTGCACAACAGGTCAGTAAGTTAGGGCTCAGGAAGGGGGGATGCTTAAATAAACGTGACCAAACTGGTGTGAACTGCGGGAAGGCCGCCGGACGGGGGTCTGAGGCTTAAAATGTGGCTGAGATCAGTTCAGATGCCAGAGCGCGAGTTCTTTTTGGCGCTTGACCTCGCCTGGCTTGGGAATATGGATGGGCTTGCCCGTGGCGTAATCCAGGCCGGTGTAATACATGCAGGTGCTGATGGTCATCGGAGTGGGGGTGAATTCTTGCACCTGTTCAACCCGGAGGCGGTTTCGCACCAGCCATCTGCGGAGTTCCAGCGCGTCCTCGATAGTGGTGCCGGGGTGTCCGACGATGATATAGGGAATGATCTGGCGTTTGAGGCCGGCATCCCTGCAGGCGCGGAAAAATTCGTGGGAAAACTCTTCAAAACTGGATATTTCAGGTTTTCCCATCAAGCGGAGGACGGCGGGAACGCTGTGTTCCGGGGCCAGTTTCAGGCGTCCGCCAGTGTATTTGGTGGCCAGGGCGGAAATGTAGCCGGGGTTGCGCAAAGCCAGATCGTGCCTGATCCCAGAGGCGATGAAGACGTGGTTCACTTCAGGCAGTTGTTCCAGCTTTTCCAGCAGCAATAGCTGTTCCCCATGCGCGGGCTTGAGCCGTGGACAGAATTTGGGAACAAGGCAGGAGGGGCGTTTGCAGTCGTCCGGCCAATTCAGTTCGCAGATGGAGCCATACATGTTGGCGGTGGGGCCGCCGACGTCGGTGATCGAGAGCGAGCCTCTGCTCCTTTCGGCGAGGCCTTTTGCCTCACCCACCACAGAGACGGCAGAACGGGATTGGATCCTGCGGCCCTGGTGCGAGGCGATGGCGCAGAAATTGCAGCCACCGTAACAGCCACGGTGTGAAGTAAGCGAATACCTGATCTGCTCGAAGGCCGGGATCTTATGGGAGCCGTAGCGGGGATGGGGTGCATATTCATAGGGCAGGGCGTAAAGAGAGTCCAGATCCTGGGTGGGCAAGGGCGCCGTGGGTGGATTGTGCCTCAGCCAGCGTCCGCCATTCATCTGAAAGATGGGCCTTGTCTGCTGGTTTTCCTCAAAGAGATGGGTCATGTGATGAAAGGTGAGTTTGTCGGCGCAGGCAAGATTGTCTGGCAGCACCAGATCATCTTCCGAGGGTGGAGTGGGGCTGAAGACAACTGTTCCTGGTATGAGGGTAAGGTCTGCCACGGGCGTGCCTTGCTGCAACGCGCGAGCGATCTTCAAAACGGGGTTTTCGCCCATTCCATAGACCAGGATGGAGGCTTTGGTGTCGGCCAGAAGGCTGGCCCGCACCTTGTCCTGCCAAAAGTCGTAATGCGCCAGCCTACGCAGGGAGGCCTCAATGCCGCCCAGGACCAAAGGTACGGTTTTACACAGCCGCTTGAGGATGTTGGCGTAGATCAGGGTGGCGCGGTCCGGTCTCAGGCCTGCCTTGCCGCCGGGGCTGTAAGCGTCGTCACTGCGTTTTTTGCGCTGGGCGGTGTAGTTGCAGACCAGGGAATCCATGTTGCCGGCTGTGACGCCAAAGAAGAGGCGCGGCACTCCGAGAGCCAGAAAATCCTGGTCCACCGCCGGATCAGGCTGGGGGATGATGCCCACCCGGAAGCCCTCGGCTTCCAGATGCCTGCCGATGATCGCGGCTCCGAAGCTGGGATGGTCCACATAGGCATCGCCGGAGACGATGACTATGTCCAGTTCGCTCCAGCCGCGGGAGCTGGCTTCAGCTAAGTTGGTTGGGAGAAAGGGCATGGGTTAAAAGATACAGGGGCAAAAGCTGTGTGCTTCCGCCCCTGAATACATTGTTTTGAGATCAGACGTTAGGGATTGACCCGGATAATGTTGATCGCTTGGGTGCCTTTGTCTGTCTCCATCAGGTCGAAGGTTACAATTTCGTCCTGCTCTAGTACTTTAAGTTCCCTGGGGGAATTGGTGACAATGGACTTCCAATGTACGAAATACTCTTTGTTGTCGTCTGTGATAATAAAGCCGTAACCTTTATTCTTGTTAAACCACTTCACTTTTCCTTGCATTTGTACCTCATAAATATTAGTGATTCCACAAATAATATAAGCCAAAATCAGTCAACACAAAAATGAAATGTTGACGATGAGGGTGGCAGCGCACCAGCGGATAATTTTTGTTGACTGTTTTGGGAGGGTTCAGGATAAGGTTAAACAAAGAAAATTACCCTGCTCCCGGCCCTGCCAGGACCAGGGCCTGGAAAAGCAGATCATAACTCCAATAGAGGCGGTGCCATGACCCCGAGGATCCTGCTGGTTAACGACGACCGGCTTCTGCGCGAAGTCATCGGAGACTTTTTGCGGTCAAGGGGGTGCGAGGTGGACGTGGTTATAAACAGGGAGGAAACACAGGCATTGCTGCGAAGCGCGAAATATGGGCTGGCGCTGATCGATAGCAATTCCAGATGCAACGGGATCAAACTCAGGCGGGAGATAAGGCCTGCCGATCCGAGCATAACCTGCCTGATCATCAACAGTTACGCGGCAGAAAAAACTGTTGCCGCCGCTATAGTGAAAGGTGAGCCCAACTATATCCTCAAACCTTGCCAATTGGAGGAACTGACTATCCTTCTGGAGAAATCCCTCTGACATCATGTACGAACTCAGCATCCTCAACCCCTCCGCAGCTTCCCTGACAGATCCGCCGGTGTGGTTAGATCCCCGCTTTATGCAGGCCGTGAGGGATCTGCATCAGATCGATGCCTCGCTTCTGCTCTGCCATAAAGGGGAACAATTGGTGGCCGCGTTGCCTCTCTATGAAAAGAAACGCCTTGGTCTGAGGCGGCTGATCTGTCCCATGAGCTCCTACTACCAAGGTCTGTGGTTTTTCTGGGAGCCGGAACGGGAGCCCAACCGCAACCTGCTGGACGAGCTGAAAATCAGCAGTGAGGTGGCCCGGTTCCTGAAGGCGCGCTATCAAAGGATGCAGTTCAACCTGGCGCCGCACAACGCAGACGTGCGCGGCTTCACCTGGCAGGGCCTGAAAGCTTTGCCCTATTACACTTTCACTCACGACTGCGCCAGGGAACTGCGGATCCTCAAGGACGAACGCAAGAAGCTGAGGATGGCCAGAGACCGTGATTACAGGCTGGTGGAGGAATTCAGGCCGGAGGAATTCATCATCCTGCTTAAGGACCTCTACGACCGCAAAGAGAAGAGCTTGGGAGTATCCTACAAGGCTTTCCGTATCTGGATGGAGAACCTGCATCAGGATGGACTGATCGCGCAGTTTAACCTGATGGAAAAGGACAAGATCGTGAGTGCTAACCTGGTGCTGGGTGGAAACCACGACAAACGGGGCTACTCCATCATGCGCAGCACCCTGCCGAGAGACCTGAAAGCAGGCGCCAGCGCCTTGCACAGCCTGCTTCTGGTGGAACTGGTTAAACCCAGATTCGAGAGCCTGGATTTTTGTGGCGCCAACTATCCCGAGGTGGCAAGGTTCAAGGCCGCCCTGGGCTTCAAGCTGGAGCTTTTTTTCAAGATCCGGGGTTGAGATATGAAGGTTTCTAATAGCTTGAAAACCGAGGAACAATGGAAAGGATCACAGTATTAAAAGGCGGCAGCTCCCCCGAGCGGGAGGTGTCGCTGGTGAGCGGAGCGGCGATCGCCAAGGGCTTGCTCGAAAAGGGCTACGAGGTCACGGAACTCGATCCGGCTGACTATTCCGGACTCGCCCCGCTGATCGCCAAACTCACAGAATCGCGGACAGAGGTGGTTTTTCTGGGTCTGCACGGCGGATCGGGAGAAAACGGGCAGTTGCAGGCTGCTCTTGAATTGAATGGTTTTCGCCATACTGGCTCAGACTTTCAGGCCTGCGCGCTGACCATGGACAAATATGTCTCCAAATTGCTCGCCCAGGCAGAGGGGATCCCCGTCGCGGACTGGATCCTGCTGCGGGGGGACCAACTTAGCGATTATGCAGACCCTCGCGACTTGGAGGGGATCACTGACAAACTGGGACTGCCGCTGATCGTGAAGCCCAACGGCTCGGGTTCTTCAGTGGGAATCAGCAAGGTGGAGGACATCTCCCAGCTCAGGGAGGCGGTGAAGGACGCGCTGCGATACGGTTCCAGCACGCTTCTGGAGCGATTCATCCCCGGACGGGAGCTCACCGCCACGATCCTGGACGGTCAGGCCCTGCCCTTGGTGGAAATCAAGCCATTTGAGGGCTGGTACGATTATGAGAACAAATACATCGCCGGCCGTTCCGAATATCTGGCTCCGGCGCCGGTTGAGGAAACGGTGACTCAGTTGATACAATCATACGCGGAGAGGCTTTGGCAGGTTTTTGGACTGCGGGGTTATGCGCGGATCGACTTTCGCTATGACGGCAAGAAACCCTGGTTCCTGGAGGTGAACACCCTGCCCGGAATGACGCCCCTGAGCCTCACTCCGATGGCGGCCAAAGCTGTGGGCATCAGCTTTGGGGACCTTGTGGACAGGATCACACGGATGGCGCTGCAATAAACGGCCAGTGGTGTCGGGGAAAATCAACAATTACTTTGAGATTTCCAAGGCAGCATTCTGTCTATTGATTTCTTTTTGAAAGTAGCTGGGTCTAATCAATCTGAAGCAATAACCAGGCAAAGAAGCTGAATATCCTTGTCTTTTGAGGCAAGAGGGGAAACCGGTTTGGGATTGGGCCCGCCGGATGTTAAGTTCGTATCAAGTTTGGGGAACATTTTTAGTGCACAACAGGGAGAAGAGAACACTCCAGATAAAGAGAAATCCCTTGACGAAAAGGGGACTTACAAAAAGATTGGCTCAAAATAGACTAATCTTAGTGATAAATGCAAGGAGAAATAATGGTCAAGTTGAGACTGAGAAGGATGGGGGCGAATGACCAGCCCTTTTACCGGATCGTGGCTGTGGATTCCCGTATGAGCCGCGATGGGAAATACATCGAAAGTATTGGCTGGTATGATCCCAAACCCAGTCCTTCCAAAATCCAGATAGAAAAAGATCGTGCCCTGTATTGGCTTGGAGTCGGCGCGCAACCCAGCGACACAGTGCGTTCGCTGTTGCGCAAGGCCGGAATCCTGCAGATCCGGCACGAGCAGAAGATAGAAAGCCGATAAGAAGCTGAAAACAAGCAGTAAGAGGTGACAAATGAAGGAACTGATCGAGTTCATGGTCAAGGCTCTGGTAGATGATCCCAGTGAAGTAAACATCACAGAAATTCAAGGCGACAAGATAACTCTTTATGAGCTTCGCGTTTCCAAAACCGATATCGGCAAAGTGATTGGCAAGAGAGGCCGCACCGCAGGCGCCATCCGCACCATCATCAATGCCGTCAGTACCAAGCAGGGGAAGAGAGCCGAGCTCGAGATCATCGAGTAGATGAAGGTTTCGGACCTGACTGGGATCGGCCGGTTGGGCGGGATCGATGCGGATGGATTTTACCATGTGATGGTGAAGCCCCGTTTTCGCCGCTTATTGGCCGAAACTGACGAAATTTATCTGATCTTTAACAGCGATAGAGTGTTTTTCGTAACAATTTGTGATAGAGACATATCCGATCGTAAGCTGAGGCTCAAGTTTGCCGAGGAAGGGATCGATGAGGAGCGCAAGCTTCACCGCGAGGTGATCCTGGCGCTGCAAACCGGGGAAGACGAAACTGATGAGCCGGATGAACTTCTGGGCTTCACGGTCGTGTTCGCCAACCGCGAGGTTGGGAAAGTCAAGGACTATTTCCACAACAACGCGCAATACGTGTTGGTGGTGTCCGGTTCCGACGGCGTGGAGTTCCTGATCCCCTTCGTGGATTACTACATTGGCGAGGTCATCCCTGATCCGGGTGTGATCGTTTTGATCACCGCGGAAAGCTTGCTTGAGGTTGACGCCAGATGAGGTTCGATGTCCTGAGCCTGTTTCCGGATTCCTTTACCAGCGTCCTGGCAAGCAGCATGATAGCCCGGGCTTTGTCCCGCAAGGCTTTGGAGCTCAATATCGTCGATTTTCGTGCTTACAGCGACAACAAGCACAGGCAGGTGGACGACTATGCCTTCGGCGGTTTCGCCGGGATGGTGATCCGCGCCGAGCCTGTGTATCGCGCGATTGCGGACCTGGTGAGGGATCATTGGGCTCCGGTGGTCTATTTCACCCCGCAGGGGAGAAAACTTGCACAGCCGGTGCTGGAGTATTACGCCAGCCTGCCCCGGGTGATCCTGCTCTGCGGACATTACAAGGAGATGGACCAGCGTCTGCGCGATCTGGCGGTTTGCGATGAACTCTCCCTGGGAGACTATGTGCTTTCCGGGGGCGAGATCCCCGCGCTGGCTTTCATAGACGGTGTGTCGAGGCTGCTTCCCGGCGTGCTGGGAGACATCGATTCCGCCGCCACGGATTCCTTCAGCGATGGCCACGGCGGTCTTGGCTTCCCGTGTTACACACGCCCGGAAAACTGGAGGGGACAGAAGGTTCCCCAGGTGCTGCGGGAAGGGAACCATGCCAGGATCAAAACCTGGGCCGGAGATGAATCCAGGCGGTTGACCCGGGTGAGACGGCCTGACCTCAAGGTTGGAAAGTG
>LAHT01000383.1_pt1 | contig 20288 bp, 22 predicted proteins | sample 329671 | NCBI WGS metagenome assembly LAHT01 (sample SAMN03275702, study PRJNA271635) | activated sludge metagenome | isolation source: Sample C-4 Sludge from methanogenic chamber (fourth chamber) of Anaerobic... | reverse complement strand
CCAGTGGTTCTTGAAGATGTTTCCTTCGATTACCGGCTGTCCCAGCATCTCCCTCTGATATCCGGTATGACCGAACTTGGCTCTTAGATTTGGCAGAGTGACAGTAGGGTACTGCTCCTCCCAGATGGACTTGCCATGCAGGTCTTCGAGAGAGAAGCGCAATATCGCTTTCTGGTGCGTTTTGAGAATAGACTGGCATCCCAAGTCTAAATCAGGACACAAAAGAAACATGGTTTTCGCTTGATATCAGATCTAGGCTCATCAGATAAGATGCCTCAACCTAAGAACAGCTAGTATAACGCAATATAAAGACAAGTCAGAACTAGTTCGTTCGACATCGAAATTTCTTTTCCGAATAAAGACTCCATTTAGACTGAGGTTTGATATGCTGGTCGGGGTGTTCCACTCACACTGCGGCTCTATCCAACTGGTCTATTTCGTTGATAATCAGGCAGTTCTGAAACCAGTCTGAAATCAGTCCATATTTGACATAACACTGTCACAAACCAGTCCAAAGAAGTCCAAAACCACTGTGACCTCTTTCCGAAAGCAGTCCTAAGCATCTCTGCACCAGATAAAGGATTATGCCTCTTTGTCACACTGATGGCTATATGACATTTGGGGTGTCACTTAATACCAAGTGCCGGGGAGTTTTGCCGGCAGATATCCCTTGACACAAAGCGCGCGGATATGCGAACTGCCGGAGAATGATCCGGGAGGATTAAAATGAGTTATGCCATCGATTGGCTGGCGGTCGGATCGATCGCCGCCTGCGTCCAGACTGCGGCCTTCACGCTTGGTTTTATTTTCACCTACAAGCAGCTGAAACAACAATCCCGGGCCGCGAAAGCCCGCTCGATGATGTCTCTGAAAGAGATGTTCGACAGCTATAAGGTTGTGGCCACGTCACTCCGGCAGGGAGGTAAGTGGGAGCATGAGATCCCGGATGATGCCGAATCCTGGGGTCTCATAGACCGTTATCTCGGGGTTTTTGAGTATTGCGGAAATTTATTGGCAACCAAAATGGTGGACGCGCGTTACATCGAAAGAGCGTATAAGGCCAAACTCCAGGACGCAATCCACAACGAGACCGTAGCGAAAAAGCTGATAAACGACAGGGACTCCTGGAAAGATCTGATAAGCCTGTGTGAGAGGCTGGATGTGGATTTTCCCCAGTAGGCCGCCACTTGGTTTTGTTAACCCCGCTGGTGCCCAGCGAACGCCAGTCTGGAGTTCAAAGCGCCAAACCGGACGACAAACCTTTCCCCATTGCACCCTTCCGCCCTTCCACCCTTTCACGCGCCAAAGCTGCTTCAGAGCTGGCTTGGAGCCAATCTCCACAGAGGTGGTGAGAGAAAAAAGATTGACAAGCAAAGGCATTCCGCTCAAGATGCCCAAAATGCACATCCGGGAGTGATGAACAAGCCGGCAGGCAAGTGCCAAACGCTTTAATGGAGCGTGATTCGGCTTCAACGGCTCTCCCGGGGCAAAGAGTGAAAAAAAGCTTGCCCTGATAAAAAAACGGGGCAACCTGGTTATTAGAAAGGAGTAAAATGATGAAAATCAGAACAGCATTGATGGCTGTCGCCCTCGTGGCGATGCTCGCCATCACCGCCTGTGCCGTTAAAGACAAGGTGATGGATTTGACCAACATCGTGGTCAACGGCAACGCGGCCGAATTTGTGAAAGTGGTCGACGGCGCCCACACCCTCAAGAAAGTTGACGGTGGCCTGGAACTGACCCTCAAGGCCGAACTGCTGAAGGAACTGATCGGACTGAATCCGGACAGCCTGCAGATCGGCAACTGGAACCTCACCTTCAAGAACGCGGAAGGGATCGCCGTGCCCGGCATGGAATCCGTTCCCCTCAAGGAAGACCTCAAGGCTGGCATCATCGGCATGATGAAAGGCCCCATGGCCGGAAATATGGACCTCACCTTCATGCAGATGATCACCGACAAGAACGAGATCAAACGCATCCTCAAGGAAGCCGCCTCCTTCGAGCTCAACACCGAGCTGCTGAATATGGAAGCCGCCATGATGGTCCCCGCCGCAGTGGTTCCGGAAGTGAAGGCTCCCGTGGCTGCCGTGACCCCCACCCCCGTGAAGCCCAAGCCGCCAGTGGTGAAACCGCCCACGCCGCCCACTCCTCCCAGCCAGGATTGGGACAAGAAACTGGGTGATTATGAGGCCGCGGTGGACCGCTACCTGGCCATGAGATCCCAGAACCCCACCAGACCCGCGGAGGTGAAGAGACTCACCGATCAGCGCACCAAAGTGCAGAACCTGGCCAATGAAATGACCGGCGCCTCTGACATGACGGCCGCCCAGAAAGCCCGCTTCAACCGCATCAAAGCCAAGATGGACTGATCTCCGTCCTTAAATGATACGATCCAGGGGATCCGTTTTTACGGGTCCCCTTATTTTTGGATGCCTTACGGCGGGCAACGTTCCTGGATGGCATCCGGACGCGGCAGATCCGTCCCCTGAGGCGAATTTGTGCAGGGATATCTGATCCGGCAGGTATTGACTTCAAAGCGAAGTCCGAGTCCGCTCAGGATTGAGTACCTTATTGTTGGAAATCAATAAAAACTTGACAAATAAAGGGAGATCTAATATTAGAACTCTCAGAACTAAAAACCAAAGGAGTATCAAATGCGTAAATTCCTTATACTGATGATCCTTGCCACGCTGGGAATGGGACTCTTCCTCACCGGCTGCTTCGAGAACATCACCCAACCGGAAGACTCAAAATGGTCAGTGATGGCCATCGCCGTCCCGGAGGATGGGAAAGCCGACAACCACCTCGTTACCGTCATGTGGATCGGCCCCGCAAGCGAATATGTGGCCCCCACCACTCTTCAGCTGAAGATCGGCGGAACTATTGTTCCCCTGACAGCCTGGGGAGATTTCTGGCAGGGCGAAAAAGACCTCACCGTAGGCAACAGCTACTACTTTGAGCTGATCGTGAACGGCGAAACTGTCGTCAACACCCAGCAGAAAGTCGTCAATCCCGCCGATGCCACCTTCCCGCTCACCTACAATCCCGCCGAGAGCGCTTACGCCCAATGGACTTTGAGCGCGGACAACAAGGTCCAGTATGCCACGGCCTATGCCTATGATCCGGATGATCCCTACGACGACGAAATTGTGGATAAAGAACTGGCCGCGTCCGTGCGCGAATACACCTTTCCGGCCAACATCGTGCAGGACCACGGCGTAGGCTCCATGTATTCCCTGGAGGTCACCCAGATGAACCACAAATACGTGGACAACGTCCTCGTGGCCACCGCCCAGAGCGACTGGCAGGATTACGGCGACCTCAAGAAAGCCAACCGCTTTGCCCCCGCCAACCTGGCCAAATATGTGCGCCGCCTCACCGAACTCGCCCTGAGATAGTTCAGAGCGTATTAACAGACCTTGAGCCGGAGAATCCTTTCTCCGGCTCTTTGCTATTCCGGGTAAATTATCCCAGCCTCTCCTATTATCAATACGGAATAAATACGGAATCAATACGGATGAAATCCGTATTGATTCCGTATTTATTCCGTATTGATCGCGGGGGCGAATTGGGGGCAAAAGTGGTGATTATATGGTTTATCACATTGCCTGTGATACGATTGGCTGTGAGCGAAAGAATGGTATTCTTAAAAGGGCATCAGGACAGGTTTTTCCAGGCCTCGCGGAGGGCGGCTTCGGCGGCGGGGAAATCCTCGCGGGAGCGCACCATGATCTCGCGGCCATAGCTTGCGGTGATTTTGGACCAGGGTTTGGGCAGGCGGAAGCGGTCCCAGGAATTCAGTTCCCACTGGCGCCCGGCGGTGGCGGCCACCGGGATGATGGGGACGCGGGCCAGCAGGGCAAGCTGCAGGATGCCCGGCTGAATTGAACCGGCGGGGCCTTTGGGTCCGTCGGGGGTGATGGCCAGGCTGTGGTTTTGGGCCAGACCCACCAGTTCCTTCAAAGCGCTGGAACCGCCGCGGGAGCTCGATCCGCGCACCGGCAGAAATCCCAGGCGGGCCAGGGGCCGGGCTATGAGCTCGCCGTCGCGGGAGCGGGAGACCAGCACGGCGATGCCGCAATCGATCCTCTGGAGGGCGAGGAGCAGCAGGTCGCGGTGTTGGAGCGCGTAAACGCAGGGCTGGCCGTTTTTGGGCTGATCCAGGGCTTGAAAGCGGAGGGAGCGGCGCCACAAACGCAGCAGGCCGGCCCCCAGGATGCCTTCGAGGCGGAAAAGAAGTTCACTCATGATCATGGAGCAACACTTTGACCAGACGGGTCATTTCGACGCTGGCGCAAGGTTCCGAGAGCATCCCCCGCAGGCGCGCGAGTTCCTTTCGCATGGCCTGAAGCCGGGCCGGGTCATTCAGCAGGCCCAGGGCGACCTTCACGATGGAGTGGGGTTGGCAGGCGTTTTGGATCAGTTCGGGCAGGAGGTCCCGCTCCAGGACAAGGTTGGGCAGGCCGATGCGTTTGATCCGCACCAGACGGCGTCCGATGGCGAAGGAGAGGGGGGAGGTTTTGTAGCAGATGAGCTGCGGCGTGCCGATGTAGGCGGCTTCCAGGGTGGCGGTTCCAGAGGTGCTCACCAGCAGTTCACAATGGCGCATGAGCTCGTGGCGATGGGTGGTCACCACCTTCAGTCCGGGGACCGGGGCCGCGTGGCAGAGCTGGCGGAAGAGCGGTGGTGAGACAGTGTTCGCCTGGGAGACGAGCAGCTCAAAACCCTGGCGGGACAGTTCCCGCGCCGCTTCCAGATAGACGGGGAGCATTCCGCGGATCACGGCGTCGCGGCTGCCGGGGAGGAAACCGATCCAGCGTTTGGCGGGATCGAGCCCGCAGAGAGAGGCGAATCCGGCGCGGTCGAGCTGGAGATCTATCTCCTCGGCGATGGGATGGCCCACATAGGTGGCGGGGACGTTGTGGGCGGCGAGCAGTTTTTGTTCGAACGGCAGGATGCAGGCCACGTGGCGCACGCGGCCGCGCAGCTGGTTGACTCGGCCGGGATGCCAGGCCCAGAATTGGGGGCAGATGAAATAGAGCACCGGAATGCCGAATGCGCTGGCCAGGCGGGCGATCCGGAGATTGAGGCCGGGGTGATCCACCAGGATGGCAAGGTCCGGCGGATCATCCCGGAAGAAAGATCTGATGCCGGTTTCAACCTGGCGGAAGAAATTGAGGTGGCCGAGCACTTCGGCGAATCCCATCACGTTGAAGCGGGAAAAGGGATAGAGCGGCTCCAACCCCTCAGCCTGCATCCGGGCCCCGCCGATCCCGCTGTGGCGCAGCCCGGGGAGGGCGGCGTTGAGGCCGCGCATCACCAGACCGGCATGCAGGTCCGCGGAGTATTCCCCGGCCAGCCAGAAGATGTGACGCCATTGGGGGGACATGATTAGAAGAGGGACGCGCCCAGCAGGGTGATGAGGGTGACCGCCAGCGCGGCGAGCAACACGCCGAGGAAGACGCAGAGCAGCGATTTCCAGAAATTGAGGCCGAAGATCTTGGCGACCAAAGCGCCGGTCCAGCCTCCGGTGCCGGGCAGGGGTATGCCCACGAAAACGATCAGGCCCAGCTCTTCATAACGCTCCACCACCTTGCCCCGGCTGCGGGCGCGAGCGTAGAGCCAGTCCGTGAACCTTCTGCCCCAACCCCAGCGGGAGATAAACTTCAAAAACAACTCCAGAAAGAGCAGCAGAAAGGGGATGGGGAGCATGTTGCCCAAAATGGCCAGGGGCACGGCTTCGGTCCAGGGCATACCCAAAACGGCGATGGCGACGGGGATGGCGCCGCGTAACTCCACGATCGGCAGCATCGAGATCAAAAGAACGATCAGCCAGGGACTCACACCCCTGGCCTTCAGAGAGGCGGCGGTGCGCTCACCGAAGGACTCCGCCCCCAGCAGGCTGAAGGCCAGCAGCAGGACGATCACAAGCGCCAGGGCGCGAAATTTGGAACTCAAGGCAACTCCCTGTAGGGCAACAATATTTTCATTGATGCATCTCCGCGCGCGAGGCGGTTTTTGACAAGTGAAATTCAAAGCAGGCAGAAAATGCCTGCGACGGGCGCGGAACAGGTTATACTGTCTGTAAAAATACGAGGAACGAACCATGAAAGATGAAATGCTGCAAATGATCAAAAAAGCCATGCAGGGCGAAAAGGACAGCGTGACGCTGTATGAGAACGCCGCGGCGCGCGCGGACGAGCCGGAGGTGGAGGAATTCTTTGCCAGCCGGGCGGAGGAGGAGAGGCGCCACTACAACCATCTGCTGAACCACCATCAGCAGATCTCCGGCAACCTGCAGCCTCCGGCACCGGCGGAGGAACTCAGCGAAGCCAGGGAAGCGCGGTCGATCTTTTCAGAAAGCTTCATCCGCCGCATCGGCGGGGACCAGTATCTATTTTCAGCCATCTCCACGGCCTTGCTGCTGGAAAAAGACGCCTTCGAACACTACGGGGAGAACGCCCGCAAGGCCGAAGATCCGGAGTTGAAGCAGTTTTTTTCGCTGCTGGAGGAATGGGAGAAAAGGCACTACGACGAACTGTTGCGGATCCAGCAGGCGGCAGAACGGTACTATTGGGAGATCAACTCCTTCGAGCCATTTTGACGGCCGTGAAAGCCCGCATTCAGCAATAAAACTGCTCCAGCACTTCCAGGCCGCGCAGGCGGAGGGCTTTGTGGAAATGGGCCTGGTAATAGGCGGCGAAAAGTGAATTCAGGCAGGCTACGCTGGCGCGGTCCAAAACCAGGCTGCGCGCGTGGTCGCCGATCACCGGGAGCAAGCTCAGGACCTTCGCAGCGACCGAACTGAGCTGCTCATAGCGGTCCGGATCGGAAAGAGGGTCCAAACAGGCGGAGCAGAGCAGCCGGCCGGATCCTTTTTCCCAGGCGGTGACGGGGTTTTCCCGGCTGTGGCAGGCGGAGCAAGAGCCGGGGTCAAAGGGAATGCCCAGCATCTGCAGCGCCCGCAGCAGAAAGCGCCACCAGATCAGCACGGCATTGCGCTCCAGGGAAGCCAGGTAGATGAGGTATTCGCGCAGAAGAGCGAACCAGGCGGGGCTTTCCTCGGCGGGAATGATCAACTGGGAATAGAGCTCCAGGGCGCATTCCCCGGCGGTCCAGCATTCGATCCTGCCGGCCAGGTCGAATTCCTCCAGAAGGGAATACTCGGCCAGCAGGGCCAGGCCGGACTCCCGCGGCGCGTAGAAGCTGAACTCATAGAGGTTGAGGGGGGAGAGGAGGCTGGCCTGGGTTTTTTTGCGGACGCCCTTGGCCAGGATCGAGATCAACCCATACTGGCGGGCAAAGGCTTTCAGGATCAGGCTGCTATCGCTGTAAGGACTGGTTTTGATCAGGAAGGCCTGATCCTTGACCCTGGACCTCACAGCTTCAGCTCCCCGCGCACGGAACGCAGGTCCCGAGGTTCGGCGAAAACCGTTTTGTGCTCGCTGTAGGTGATGAAACCGGGCGGGCTGCGGCGGGGTTTGCGCAGAAAGCGCACCTGGGTGTAATCCACCGGGACGTTGGAGGAAAAGCGGGCCTTGGAATACCAGGCGGCCAGGGAACAGCAGAGGCCGATCAGCTCGTCGCCAGGGGTGGTTTTGCGAAAACAGCGGAGCAGGATGTGGGAGCCGCGGAAAACGCGGGTGTGGAACCACCAGTCATGCGGCCTGCCCAGTTGGGTGCTGATGAAGTCATTTTCACTGGCCTTGCGTCCGATGACGATCTCGAATTCATCAGAGAGCCGCAGGCGGAGCAGCTTGTCCTCCAGATCCAGCTTGCGTCCGAGGCTGGAGACAGTCCTGGCGGAGGGTGGGTCCACTTCCTCGCCGGCGTCGATCCTGGCCAGGATGGTTTGCAGCCTGGAGATCTCTTCGCGGGTGGCGGCAATGTGTTGGGCGATCAGTTCCCTGCCGCGTTTGGCCTTGGTATATTTCTTCAGGTAATAATGGAGGTTTTGGCGGGGCGAAAGTTCCGATTGGAGCGGGATCTCGATCTGGGCGAGATTGGGATCGAAGTAATTGACCGCTTTGAGAGAAGTCTGGCCCCGGCCGATGTTTTGCAGATTGGTCTTGAGGGTCTCAGCGCAAACCTTCCAATGATCCGCCATGCCGGCGTCACGGGCTTCAGCTTCCTGTTTGGCCAGTTTGTCCTGTGCTTTGGGCAGTTCGCGTTCCCAGCGGGCTTTGAGGGCCTGGCGGCGTCCTGCTTCCTCGCGGGCCAGCCAGACGTGGTGGTAGTAGTTCTCCAAATAGTTGTTCACGCTGGGGCAGAGGAGGGAGGAGCCGGTTTGCAGCGATGCCACTTTCAGGGGTGGGGAGATATCCTCCAGCACAGGCTGGAACGAGGTTTTGGCAGGTTGGTAGGGCAGCTTGGGCAGGATCTGGCGCTGGGGGTTGTCCGCGTAGGTGTATTTGCGCAGGGCGTCCACCACAACGGTTTCGCCGTTTCGCACAGCCAGGATCAGGTTCGGTTTGGGAGGGGTGAACTCGGCGATCAGCAGGTATGTTTTGTTCTGTTGATAAATATCCGTCTGTTCGAATTGGAATCTGATGACGCGGTCGGCGGGGTCGATCCAGGTTTGGGTGAGCCTGGCGTGGGTGAGCTGGTCCCAGATCTTCACCTCGTTTTCCGGGGGTTGGTGGCTCCGGCTGTGAAAGGCAAAGGCCTCGGAGGCAGTCAGCAGCACCAGGTCGGACTTGTCCGCGAAGCGGATCCTGAGCGTGGGGGAGGCAAGCCACACGCTCTCCACTTTGAGTCCCGAGGCGCCAAATTCGGAGGTCCAGGCGGCCAGGATCGAATAGTTCATTTTTTGCTTTGTCCTTGACAGCATCATAGCATCTTAAATAATGACCCATCATAATAAACAGCAATAAGGAGTCAAGCATGAAAGCGACATCTTGGATAATAGCAGCAGTCTTGGCAGTTCTCGCGATCTTATTTGGAGTGATGTGGAGCAACGCATCCAACAAATCCAAGGGACTGGAAAAAAGCAATGCTGACCTGCAACAACTCTACGATACCTCGACCGCCACGGTCGACGAGATCCAGAAAAGCCTGGACCTGTTCGACCAGGAATTGATGGGCACCATCGGCACCGCCAGCGAGAGGCCAGCTGCCACTCCGGCGGAAAGACTGGCCAACGCCAGGACCAAGATCGAGGAATATAAGAAACAGATCCGCGACCTGGAAGCCAAACTCTCCTCCAGCAGAGGACAGCTTTCCGGCATCCAGAGCATTGTGGAAAAACTGAAGAAATCCGTGGCAGACAAGGAAAAGATCGTGGCCGAACTGGAAGGCAGGGTCGCCAACCTCTCCAGCACACTGGACACAGAACGCCAGACCTCGATCGCCGAGATCAATCTGCGGGAATCACGCATCAAGGAAAAAGAGTCCGAGATCGCCAGCCAAACCCGGGAAAGCAACAGGATGTTCTTCGTCGCCGGCACCCGGAAGGACCTGCTCGCCACTGGCATCATCGACCGCAAGGGCGGCATTCTGGGGATCGGCAAGGTCTCTGTGGTCAAGGACGCAGATCTGGCCAAATTCACGGAATTCAACCTGCTGGACACCCAACAGGTGAGCTTCCCCGCCACCAAAAAGGGATATTCCATCCTCTCCAACCATGTGGCGGCTTCCTACGACGTCAGCCTGGCCGGCGACCAGTATGTGCTGCAAGTCACCGATCCGGCCTCGTTCCGCAAACAAAAGATCCTGGTGATCGAACTAAAGTGATCATCCCAACCCTGATATATGTCAGCCACCTCAGAATTCGGGGTGGCTGATTCTTTTGCGGCTGAATATCCTTTGGGGAGATCGGCATGCGCGTGGTAGTGGGTTCAACCGAGGGACGGGTGAAAGGGGATTAATCAGTCGCTCAAAAACGCGGAAAAAGAGGAAACGCGTTCAGAACATAGAAGAGCAATAGAACGCTGATGACGCTAATTACTATGATCCACGCTGATTTAAAAGATGATGACGCCCTCACCCCAATTCTGCCATATTCGTGATCCCTGGCCACTCGATCTGACAGAGAGCCTTTTGATGAGTGCCGTAATCCGGGATTGAGGTTGACTCAGATATCGAGGAATTTGGCAGCCTCGAACAAAGCCCGGCCACCAAAGAAGCCCACGGAGGCCTGAACGACGTTGACCGGCAGATCGGCAATGGCCACCGCTTTTCCCAGCTGGGGGAGGGCCCATTCGCCGAAGAAATAACCGGCCACGATGATCGCGCTGCCAAGCAGGGGGAAAATGATCTGCCACAATCCGGATCTTTGATGCGCCAATCCGCAAACATATCCCTCGACGCCTTTGACGATCAGTGTGATGGGCGCGAAGAGGGGAAAGAGCAGCAGGTCGGCGATGGCGCTGCCGATCCCGCCCGCGATGGCGCCCGCCTTTCTGCCCGCGTGGAGCCCGATGAAAACGATCATCACGTCGCCGAAATTGAAGAAACCTCCGCCAGGCACGGGAATGGGGATGATCATGGTGGCCACCGTCACCAGCACCACAAAGCCGAGGATCAGATACCACTGCCCGGTGGCGCTGGTTTTCCAGCCGTGGCAGCAGGCGATCCGGTTGTCGATCTGTTCGCCCCGCAGCCTGGATTCCCTCGAAAGAGTGAGCAGCAGGGCCAGCACCGAGGACAGGCGTACCCTGAATCGCGCGGCCAGGCTTGGTTTTTCCTTCTGCTGCGTGGGGATAAGGCTCTGGTGGAAAGTGATCTCGTCGTAGGAGTTGAAGGCGTTGGCGAACAGGATCTTGCCTAGAACCACATATTTGAGGGCGCCGATCTTCAGCGGGAGGCGCAGCAGGTCGTCAAAGCTGACCAGGCTGAAAAAGAGCTGGAAAGACAGTACCGAATTGGCAAAGAGCAGGATGCGCTTGAGGCCGAAATCCAGCCAGTAACCCACCGATCCGGGATCGCCTTCCTGGGTGCTGACTCTGAAAACCCCGAACAACACATAGACCAAGGTGAGGGAGATCAGGAAAGGCAGCATCAGCCTGTAGCCGGCCAGCCAGCGCTTCAGCCCGCGCCTGATGAAAAGAGCCAGCGACAGGGCGACAAAACAGATAAGCTGGACCGCGAGGTTGTTCATGAACACACCCAGGACCAGCGTCAGGATGGCGATCAGAAGAGCGAGGGACAGCGCCAGTTTAAGTGGGTTGGACATAAACTTTGCTCAGGGTGGGGGAAAGGGGCTGGAAAATGATGGTCTGATCCGCCGGGAATCTCAGAGTGTGGGCTGAATAGATCAGGGAAAATGAATCCAGATGAGATTGCAGAAAAAAGAGCACCCGCTCCGCGAACAAAGATTCATCCATCACCACACAGCATGTTTTAGGGACAGAGTTGTGAGCCCGGATCAGGTTGTCCAGCAGGAAATCCACTGTGTCGGATTCACTGTTGACCATACGGCGGGGCTTGATGACGCTGGCGTAGGCCTTGATGGCGTTCACCTGCAGTTGCATCTGCTGTTCCAGATAAAGGCAGTAGATATCGGGGTTCTGACGCAGCCGGGGCAGCAGTACCCGGGTGATGAAAGAGCTCTTGCCACTGCCGTTCGCGCCTTGCAGATAGTGGATGCCAAGCCCGAAGGAAAGATCCGCGGAGAGGCTGAGAGCGAAACCTTCCCAAACCTGATGGTCACCTTTGGAGATCAGCATGGCCTTCCTCGATGTAATCGATCCTGCGTCCGTTTTGCAGGCTGGAGATCAGGTCTTTTACCCATTCCCGGTTGGCAGGGTCCAATGAGTGCCAGAGGTTGATGAAGCGAATGTTGACAGCAGGGGAATAGAGGGCGCAGAGGCAGAGCAGGATCACTTTCTGGCCTCCGGAAAGAATGGAGACGTCGCTATCCGGAGTCAGCTCTTTGCCGGTGGCGGAGGCGAACCGGCAGACCAGCTCAGGAATGGAGTTCTGGTGAAGATCGTAAAGCAGCAACTCTTCACGCAGGGTCCCGCCGCCACAGAGGGGCAGGCCGGCATCACAAATGAGTGGACCTTCGACCTGTGTCATATCATTGGCGGAGAGTCAGGGATTCGAACCCTGGGTACCCGTGAGGATACAACGGTTTTCGAGACCGTCCCGTTCAACCGCTCCGGCAACTCTCCGCGTCAATTTCTACGTTCCTGGAAAAAATCCCTGAGCAAAGCGGCGCATTCTGATCCCAGCACTCCGCGGATCACCCGGGGGTGGTGGTTGAAGCTCTTGTCCGCCAGCACGTTGTAGATGGATCCCACCGCGCCGGCCTTGGGATCTGAAGCGCCTGACACCAAAGTGCCCAAGCGGCTCCAGATCATCATTCCGGCACACATCAGGCAGGGTTCCAGAGTTACATAAAGGGTGTATTGCTGCAGATACTTGATTTTGGAGCTGAGGATTTTGTCAATGAGCATTTTTTCCGCGTGGGCGAGGGGATCAGCATTCTGGCGGGTGCGGTTGTGATCCGCGGCTATGAGCGTTCCATCTTTCACCAGCACAGCTCCAACCGGTATCTCATTTTCACTCAATGCTTTTTTGGCCTCCTCCAAAGCCAGCCGCATCCAGCGGATATGCTGCTCAGGCATCAGAAATGCGCTCTCAGACTGATCGAAGTGCGCCAATCCAAATCAGAGATGGTGGCCCCGACGGGATTGAGCGACAACTCCAACAACGATGAATCGTTGAACTTCCAGGCCAACCCCAGCAATAGGTTGAATTCCTGCCAGGTTCCCCAGGAGTATTTGGGCTGGATGATGTAATAGAGATTGTCGATGTCGTGCTTGAGAGTGAGCCCGGCGGTATAGCGAGTGTTTATGAAGTTGATCACATACGCCTGGCCATTGAAATCGGCGTATTCATTGCGCTCGAAGTTAAAACCCACGTCCGCCATAAAGACGTCGCCGTCGTTATTCCGGTAGGGCAGCAGCATCCAGAGCTGGTCCTGGGAGCGGGCGGAATAGGGAAAGCTGTCGAACACGAGTTTGTATTCCAGCCGCAACTGGCGGTAGAATGCTTTATCGTCCAAATCGTACATATATCCGGTGTAGTCAGCCCGGATCAGGTAATCCTGATTGAAGAGGAGCCTGTCGCCTATCAGCAGCGCGATCTGTGGACTGTATACGTAGCTGGCGATTTGCTTGTTGTTGCTGGAGAGCAATCCGTCCAGATAAACATCGTCCGTGAGGCTCCAAGCGAGGCGGTTGCTGATCTTCAGGCGCTGTTTCCAGTAATTGGCATTGGCCAGGTTCAGCCGGATGTGGCGGAGGTCGTTGTCCCAGCGGTTCTGGTCATCGGGGAAACTGTTGCGTTGCAGGTCCACCGAGAATCCTGTGACCAGGGTGTCGCCCTGGGAGTATTCCCAGTTCAGGCCGGTGGAAAGAAAGCGGCTCTCAGTGTTGCGGCTGTTCGTGTTGCGGCTGAATTCCTTGAGGGTGTAACCATGGCTGAATCTGGTTTCCCAGCCCAGCCTGGGGGTGGGTTTCAGATCCAGGAGGAGTGAGGCCTGGTTGGAGAGGTCGGAGTTGTTGCGGATGGTGTTTTCAGACAGATCGGTAACCCGCTTGCTGAAATTGTCGCTAAGGGAGATGCTCAGTATCTCCCAAGGCTCATATTCCAGGGTCCCGGCATAGGAAAGGGAGCCGCGGCTCAGGCTGTCGCTCTGGGTGTAGTGCCCTCTTCCCCCCAGACTCTGTTCGGGAAGCAGCACATAGATGTCATCGTCGCGGCGGGACAGGCTGAGGCTGTTGTTGAAGAGCAGGTTTTGGCTCTGATGTTGCAGATAGGCGGATACAGCGCCGCTCTGGTAGAACTCCCAATCCATGGTTTTGCGCTCAAAACTGGCACTGAGGCCCGCGCGGGTGTTCCATATCCGGGTTCCCGCGGCAGCCCGGCCATGCACCAGATATCCGTCGCTGTTGAGTTTTAAACCCTGCAGGTAACGGTCTTCCTCAGAGCGGATGAAGCCCTGCACGCCGGCCTCCAGAAGCAGGCTGTCCGCGGGCATGAAATCGAGGGTGTAGCCCAGGAAACCGGTCTTGTTGCGGTAGGGTTGAAAATCACCCTCAAGTTCGCTGGAATCATAGAGGTATTCAAAGCCGGACTGGATGCCGTGACGCAGGAGATCGCGGTCGAAGGCGAGGTCCAACCCCAGTTGTGAACGGTGGCTGGTTTGGGAGAAGTTGAGACGCTGTTCACTGAGGTTTTGGGCAGTGATCTGCAGCAGCGAGGCTTTGAAAGGCGACATCTGATAGAGGAGGTTGTTTTCCAGTTCGCTGGAAGAGCCGCTGCCGGAAAAGCTGAAATCCAACAGGCTGGCTTGGGCGGAGAGCAGGTTCACGGCCAGGCTAAAGCAGAGCACTGAGAGCAATGAATTCGGCTTCACTAAGTGTTTCTCCGCGGCGGGAAAGATCGATTCCGCTCCCGGTTTGGACCCGTTGGAGCCCTTCTTTGTCCAACAGAGCGGCAAGATTGTTGCGCAGGGTCTTGCGCCGGTGAGAAAAGGCCAGTTCAATAAGTTTGAGGTATTTTCCCAGCTCGGGGATCTCGGCCGGGACCTTTCTGGGTTTGAGCGAAAGGACAGCCGAATCCACGTTGGGCACAGGGGTGAAATTGTGGCGTGGCACATCCATGAGCACACGGGCGTCAAAGATGCGTTTCAGGCGCAGGGTCATCACTCCGTAAGCTTTGCGGCCCGGGGCGGCACAAATCCTTTCGGCCACCTCTTTTTGGACCATCAGGGTGGCTGAAAGGAAACTCTGATGGTGTTGTTCCAACTTTGCCAGCAGGGGGGAGGTGATGTTGTAGGGGATGTTGGCCACCAGTTTGGGAGGCTGGTCCGGCTCTTGGAGTTCCGCGACCCAATCAAACTCGAGAACATCACCCATCACCAGCTCGATGGCGTTGCCGAATTCCTGTCTTAGCGGGGCTTCGAGGCGCCTGTCAAGTTCGATGGCCTTCACCCTTGCCCCGGCAGCCAGCAGAGCCCGGGTAAGGATTCCGTGGCCGGGGCCTATCTCCCAAACTGGATCACCTGGTTGGATGGCGGCAAGTTCCACGATCCTGCCGGCTATCTCCGGCTGATTCAGAAAGTTCTGCCCGAGGGCTTTGATCGCTCGCATGAGCAAGGCAAAAAAATTCAGATCACCCTCAGAGCATTTCCCCGGGCGATCTGAATTTCCAGAACCTGGCCGCGTCAGGCGCTGAGGCGCCCGGCAGCTATGCTCTTACAGTTTTTGCAAACCTTGACGGTCTTTTCACCGACCTTGATCTCGTTGAGCAACTTGATCCCGGTGCGGTGGCAGACAGGGCATTCGCCACGCCCGTGATTGGGAAGGTTCTTTATGCCTTTGCCACGACGGTTGTCTTTGGACATCTGTATTCTCCTTGGTTTTTCTCTCACTTGGATATCACTATGTTTAATCCAAAAATATCAGGCCTACATTTGCGTCAACTGATATTTGCAGGGGAGGGGCAGTGGCTTCGGTTCCCGGCATAGCAGCGGCAGCAAAAATGCCCGCCGGGAGGATCCTCGACGGGCTTGAATGGGTATAATTCCGGGTTTATGGCTTTCAGCGTTCGAGGGAGAACCTGTCGTCCAGAGACAACACAAACTCGCTGATCAGTTGCACCGCCGCGTCCAGGTCTTTCAGCGAGATAACCTCATTAGGCGAATGCATATAGCGGTTGGGAATGCCGATCACGGCCATGGCGGCCCCGCCCTTCAGATCGTGGATGGCGTCCGCGTCTGTACCTGTGCGGCCTGGAGCTATCTCGATCTGAACCGGGATCTTGTGCTGTTTGGCCAGCTCCAGCAAACGCTTGTGCACGGAGGGGTGCAAAGCCGCTCCGATGCTGAGGGTGGGACCCTTGGCCAGGGAAACGTCTCCAAACACGCGCTTGTCAGCCCCGGGGATGTCGGATGTGAAGGTTACGTCAACCGCGAGGGCGATGTCGGGTTCGATCTGCCAGGCGCTGGTGCGAGCGCCCCGCATGGTGGTTTCCTCGCCCACGCTGGAAACCGCGTAATAGGAGGCCTTGAGCTGTTTTTTGGCCAGCTCCTGCATCACGGCGGCGGCCACATAGACCCCCACCTTGTTGTCCGTGGCCTTGGAAACGATCAGGTCGTTGGAAAGATGCTCAAACACACTATGGTAGGTGATCACATCGCCGATGGCCACTATCTTCAGGGCGTCCTCCCTGCTTGAGGCTCCGATGTCGATCCAAAGGTCTTCCATCTTGAGTTTTAGGGTGTCATCTCCGCCCCGCATCATGTGAATGGGTTTTCTGCCGATGATCCCGCGCACCACCTGGCCCTGGTGATAGATGTCGAGCCGCAGGCCGGGCAGCAGGTTGACGTCGAAACCGCCAAGAGATTTCACGTAGAGGTATCCCTGCTCATCTATGTGGTTAACGATCAGCCCGATCTCATCGGCATGGCCCACCACCATCACTTTGAGCTTGCCGCTGCCCTTTTTCAGGGCGATGAGATTACCGTTGCGATCCTGGGTGATCTTGTCGGCAAAGGGTTTCAGATATTCTCGCACAACTATCTGAGCGGGCGCTTCGAAGCCGGAGGGACTGGGCGCGGAGACGAGGTCCTTGAGGAATTTCAGGTTTTTGGCATTTGGCATCGGTTTTTTCCTAACAGTTGTTGGCGGTTTCATCCGCGAAGGGGTTGAGGGTCTTTTTCTGCACCGGGTGTTCGTGGGGGATGATGCAGAGGAATTTCATCAGATCGGTGCCGGTGTTCTTGAAAGCGTGGCGGATGCCTGGGTCCACATAGATCGCGTCATTCGCTTGGAAGGTCAGGTCGCCGTTCTCAGTTTGCAGCACACCGTTGCCGGCAAGCACGAAGACCTCATGTTCCCATTCGTGAATGTGGAAAGGGGTGTGGCCGTTTGGCTCCACCTCGAACATCCGCAGGGCGAAATTGGGGGCGCCATCTTTCTGGGCGATCAGCCAGCGGATCATGGTGCCTTCGGCACCTTCGGCGTTAACGGGTTCCAGTGCCACCTGGTCAAAATGAACTATTTTCATCTATTCCTCCTTAGAATAGGGTGATATTACAGGGGAAGGCCAAGTTGGAGGCCTGACGAGAGTATAATCATGTTTGGCAGTAAAGCTAATCATAGGCGGGATAGCCGGTCACCTGTAGGTCCTCTCCGCTGGCTTTGAAGGAAAGATTTTTGAGGGCCAGAGCGGCTGAAATGTCCGGCAGGCCCAGTTCTGTGAGCATGGCCCTGTTTCCGCCCACCAGTTTGGGACCGTAGAAGATCACGCACTTGTCCACCAAACGCGCCGCAAAGAAGGACGAGGCCAGGCGGCTGCCACATTCCAGCAACACCAGGCTGTGACCCAACTGATATAGGATGCCCAGCACCTCCTTGAGGTTGAGTTTATCTCCCTTGGCTGTCACGGGATAAATGTTCGCCCCGAGCGCCACGAGCACCTTGGCGGGTATCGTGTTTTCCCTGCCTCTGGCACAGAATACCGCCGTGGGAACTGAATGCATGCCACGTGCGATCTGAGAGCTGGGAGGTAGTTTCAGATGGGGGTCCAGGATGACCCTCAAAGGATTTTTGAGGTTGTTTTTGAGGCGAACGGTGAGCAACGGATCGTCGCCCAGGACCGTTCCGATGCCGGTGAGCACTGCATCCGCTTCCTGGCGCAGCCTCTGGGTCTGTTCCCGAGATCTTTCACCGCTGATCCAGCGGGAAGAACCATCTTGGGCGGCAAATTTTCCATCCAGGGAAAGGGCTGCTTTCCAGATCACGAAAGGGCGGCGGTTGTGAACGCGGCAGAGATGGTATTCCAACTGGCGTGTGACTTCCGTCGCCAGCACGCCCGGGATCACCTCTATTCCCGCTTCCTGAAGGTGTAGCACCCCCTTGCCGTGCACCAGGGGGTTGGGGTCGAGAATCCCCAAAAACACCCTGCTGATCCCCGCTGAAATGATGGCCTGGGTGCAGGGGGGAGTTTTTCCGAAGTGGGAACAGGGTTCCAGGGTGACGTACAGATCCGCTCCCCGGGCTTTTTCCCCCGCTTTGGCAAGAGCCTGGATCTCAGCGTGATCCCCGCCGTATTTGTGGGTCCAGCCTTCGGCGATGATCGAGGAGTTTTTCACGATCACAGCTCCCACGAAGGGATTTGGGGAGCAGGTTCCGCGGGCTTTCTCGGCGGCCTTAAGAGCCCGGTTCATGAAGATTTGGGGATCAGATTGGATAGCGCTCAAGATTTTTCCTCGCGGGTTCATAGTTGGGTGCTGAATTGAGGATCTCCTGCCAGATCTTTTGGGCGGCGACAATGTTTCCCAATCCGGCTTCGCAGGCAGCCGGGTTGTTGCGGACATTCAGGTCGTCGGGCCGCTCGTTTGCCAGCCAGTCCAACAGGTCCTTGGCAGAGTTTAATCCCCCTTCGTTCAGATAGAGGGTGGAGAGAGCGAAGCCGGCCGCGAAATAGTGATTGTCCAAAGCCAGGGCGTTCAGCAGTTCCTCTTTCGCCTTGTCGAACTGCTTGTTCAGTTGCCAGTACAAAGCTCTGAAGTAATGGAGGTCCGCGCAATCGGGGAACAGGGGTTGGTTTTGTTCCAGCAAGTCCCAGGTTTCATCCGCTTTTCCCTCGGCCAGCAGTTCAGCCAGCTTGTGAAAAAGTTTGTTCTGCTCATAATAGAGATGGGGGCCGCCGTTGAGGTTTTGGCGCACTTTCCAGCGTCCAACGGCAGAGGTGAGCAACACTGCCCAGATCGATCTGCCATTCAGTTCCAGCACCACCATCGCACTCACGCCGTCGTCAGCGGCTCCGGCGTGGAGGATCTCATGGCGGCGCACCTTGTTCAGCCCGGGGATGACGGAAACCAGTTTGGTGTAACGCCTGGCAAGGTCTTCATCCTCTCTGTCGTTGATGGTGTAAGATCTCAACTCGTTCCAGTTTCCCGCTATTGCCGCGTCGATGAATCCGAAGGCCACCGTTTCCGGCGTTTCAGGTTCTTCGATCTCCGGGTGGGGAAGTTGGAGCTTCTGCAGCAGGTATTGCATCGGAAAATTGGCCGGGAATTGATATTTGCCCAGCCAGGCCAGTATTTTTCCACTGTCCCTGGCGGCAAGGTCAGCGGGGCTCAAGCCATCCAGTTCGTCCTGCTTCTGATACACCCAGAGGTCTATATGGCGCTTGGTGGTGCGGGTGAATTCCGTGTTCGAGTCCGACCTGAAGGCGGGGAAAGGGCTGGTGCCGTTCTCATCCTGTTTGGCGCTGTAAGGGCAGTCGGAGGGGCAGGTTAGATCGATCCTCCATTCCAGGCAGCATTTCCACCCAATGAGTTTGTTGCGGAGGCGCGGGCATTTGCGTACGCTTCGCTCGGAGCGGCATTTATGGCAGCGTTCGCGATTTAGCAGCATCGTCAGTCTTCCAGCACCGGTGGGAGTTTGCGCTTGAAGGTGGAAACCGTGATCATTTTGTCCACCTTGTGATATAGCTCGACGGGATATGGCAAATCATCTGATGCCTCCACGTTCACATCAAGCTCCGTGAGGGTGTAAGCTATCTCATCCAACACCGGATAGGTCAGTCCCAAGTCCGCTTCGTCGGACTGACCTGCCCAAAGATCGGCGGTGGGAGTCTTGTTCACTATCTTCCGGGGTATCCCCAGCAACCGGGCCAAGGCCCAAACCTCGGTTTTGTAAAGATGTCCGATCGGTTCAAAGGCGCAGGCGGAATCGCCGAATTGGGTAAAGTATCCCACCATCAGTTCGGTACGGTTGCTGGTGCCCAATACAAGTGCCCGGTATTTGGCGCTCAGGTCAAACAGAACGCACATCCGGGTGCGTGCCAACCAGTTTCCCCTGCGCAGGTTACTGGCATCAGGGGCGTAAGTGCCAAAATAGGCGTCTGCCATGGGTGTGATGTCGATCACCTGCTGTTCAACCCCAAGGATCTGGGCAAGGTTGCTGGCGTCGGCCAGGGAATCAGGATGGCTGCTTTTGTGGGGCAGCATCGCCGCGATCACGTTTTCCGCCCCCATGGCCTCCACCGCCAGGGCACAGCAAACGGCTGAATCCACCCCTCCGGAAAGGCCGAGCACCAATTTGTCAAATCCGGCGCTTTTCAGATATTCGCGGATGAAGTCTGTGATCCTGTTCCTTTCTATATTCAAGTCCAGTATACGCAATGTTTACCTCCAGAAGCTTACTCTGTGTATCGGCATTATTTCCCGAAGCGGATTTCGGTCAAGGATTAATCCGGTCCCGCCCTCAACCCTTGACGGTCTGCTCATGGAGTGGCGGCCGCCGGGTTACGGCCTGGCTGGGGGT
>LAHT01002806.1_pt1 | contig 20305 bp, 17 predicted proteins | sample 329671 | NCBI WGS metagenome assembly LAHT01 (sample SAMN03275702, study PRJNA271635) | activated sludge metagenome | isolation source: Sample C-4 Sludge from methanogenic chamber (fourth chamber) of Anaerobic... | reverse complement strand
CTGGGGGCGCTGGCGCTGGTTTTGGCCGGCTGCGCCACCCAGAGCGTGAACATGGCCATCCTCCGGCCGGCGGAGGTGAACCTCCACGCCTACACGACCATCGCCGTGGGCGACATCTGGGGCCCTCCCCATCAGTGGTTCCGCGCCCAGGACATCCGCGACGCCTTCACCGCCCGCCTGATCGAAAGCGAGTATTTTGAGACCGTGTTGGACCGCGCCTACCTCCAGGCCATCCTCCAGGAACACCAGCTCTCCTGGAGCGGCTTCGTGGATGAAGACAGCGCTCAGCGGCTGGGCAGCTTCATCGGGGCCGCCGCGTTGGTGGTGGGAAGGGTGACCCGCGACGAATACAAGGAGGAGATCAGCAGCGAAACGGTGACCAAAAAAGATAAAACTGGCCAGGAATATGAGGTGCTCAAACACACCCGCACCGGCACCCACCATCTGGGCGTGAACATCCAGATCCTGGACGTCCAGACCTCGGCCGTGATCGCCAACAAGCGCTTCGAGACCAGCCATACGGATGCCAAAAGCGCCGAGGACCAGCAGCCGCCCCGGATCGACAACACCTTTCTCTACAACGTTTGCGTGGACGAGCTCTCACGCCAGTTCATCCGCGCCGTGGCGCCTTACTACGTGAACGTCTCCGCCACCTTTGAGCTGGACAACAAATTCCTCCCGGAGCTCAAAACCGCCCACCAGATGGTGGTGGTCGGCGAATTCGAACGCGCCATGGACATCCTCGCCGCGGCCGCCCTCAAACAGGGGATTCCGCCCAAATCAACCGCCAAAGCCTTCTACGACCTCGGCCTCATCCAAATGTACTCCGGCGCATACGACAACGCCATCGAAAACTTCGTCCGCGCCCTCGAACTCGCTCCCAAAAACAGCCGCTACTCCCGCGCCATCCAAACCTGCCGGGATGAACGCCACCAGGCCGAACAGGTGCGACGCCAGATGGAGGGTCCGGGCTGAGCTTTATCCACCCAGCTTGGAGTTCAAAGCGCCCAGTTCGATGACAAACCTTGCTGCGACTCGAAAGCGCTTTGGACTTCAAGCGAACAGCTAACCGCGCTGTCTAAAGTCCAAGCCGGCCAGGCAATGGCGGAAGGCTTGAAACTTGTTTCGCCGGCTTGAACTCCAACCAGGGTGCGATAAAAGAGGCTTGGCCTACTGAGGGAATGTCAAGCCCAGATTGAAAAAGGGGAGCAGGACGGGCAGGCCTGCTTCATCGGGCTGCACGGTCACCCCAATTCCCGGGATCAGTGCCATGCCATTCCTGGAGGGGAAACTCCGGTTGGCGGCCAGGCTGAGGCAGGGGATGTCCTCCCTCAGGGTGAGGTCTCCGGACTTGTACCCCCATTCCTTTTGCCAGCCGAGACGCAGGCCGTAGGTGGTGATGCTCTCCACGTTCCGGTAGCGGGAATACATCAGCAAACACTCCGCTCCTGCCAGCAGTTGACGCCCCCCGGTTTCCAGCTCTTCATCATCCATCTCGAGAGGCACCATCACATTCAGCGCGGGCTGAAGGGCAAGGCAGGAACGAACCGGTGATTCACCCGACGGGGCCGGCGCGGACCCCTGCCAGAGCACCTGTTTGTATCCCAGTTTGGCGCCCAGATTGAGCACGGGGGACATATAGGCCTTGGCTGTGACCTCGCTTCGCGCGGAGACGGGACTTGTGACCAGGATGCCCACCCGGGAGGTTGACGCAAGGTACAGCGGAAGGGCCATATATTCGCCGCTCTTCGCGTGCTTGGAGTCGTTCATCTCACTCAAAAATTCCCGCGTGAGGAGGCCGCCAAAACAGAAATAAGGCGAATACTCGTTCCCTTCCTGGCTGGGGGGCAGGGCCGTTTCGGTCATGGAAACGTCCACCACCGCGCAGCCCGCCAGGAGCAGCAGCGACAACAGCGCTGTGACCACTTTCCTGAACATGGTTGCCACCTCAGGGCCAAAAATTGGCGGCCTCAAAGCTTCACCCCCAGGCCGATGCCGACAAAGGGGAGGGGCGACCACTCCTTGTCCGGCGGCCTCATGAATCCCAAACCGAGCTCCGGCATGTAGTAAAAGATCCCAATTTCCTTTTTGATATTCGCGCCCATGCCCCACTGCCAGAAATCACCTTGGTGTCCTTCAAAGCTAAGGTGGTGCCAGCTGCCCCGGCCCGCCAGGGTCAGCACAGCGCTCTTTCCCAGCAGATATGAGCCGAGCAGGTGGGCTTCCGCGCCTTCGGCTTTCACTTGGTAGTCACCCCGGTGGTTGTCGCTGATATAGCTGTAGGAGGGTTTCAGCGCGAGATAGAATTTGTCTTTGTGGAACAGCAGGGCTTTCACGCCAGCCCAGGCCCCGTATGAGTCCCCATAATTCTGTTTCACACAGACATCCAGCCAGGGCAGAAGGCCCAGACCGGCTTTGGCAAACACGTCCAGTCTATAGACTTCCTGCTCGTTCTGGAGATAACCCGAAAGCCTCAACAGATCGGCGCAGCTTCCAATATGGGAGGAAACCTCCAGCCGCTCAGGCCAGAGGGGGACGGCCGTTTCCTGGATGCTGAGGTCGGCATAGGAATTCACACGAATCTCTGTGCAGGCCGCCAGCAATACGAGAAAAGCAAACAAAGCGATCTTGACCAGTGTTTTCATAGGCGATTCCTTGATGTCGACATACGAATATCGCCGGAATGTGTCAAGTTATTTATTTATTCATATTACTTTTTGGAAAATATGGGATCTACCCGCTGGAATCCAGGCTGGCCTAATAGGCGAAAACGACTCCGCTTTGGGGGAAGACCCACTCTTCGGCTTTGGTGGAGACGGTGATGCTGCGTTTGGACGTGGAGACTCGGGGATACTTGTTCTGGCCGGCGAAGACAGGCACGCACTCGATCTGGTCCAACTCCGGGGGATGGGTGAAGCTGATCTTCACGCCGTGGGTGAGCTCGGTGATGAAAACGCTGAGTTGATGGGAGGAACGGGGATAGAGGGTGAGGGTGTCGATCTCGTAGCGGACCTCGGAGCCCACCAGGTTTTTGAGCTCGGGATGGGAGCAGCGGATCTCCATGCAATCGTGTTTGAACTGGATCTTGGTGTCCAGTTCGAGGCCGTTGATGCGCACCGAGGAGAGGGAAAAAGCCTGGGGGCTGAGCTCGAAATTAGCGTCCATCAGCCAGCGGTATTCCACGTCGCGGCGCTTGAAATAGGCTTTGAGGGCCGCCTCGGAAGTGGCGCAGGCCACTGTGAACCAGCCGTTCTGAAGTGTTTTGCTGAAGCTGAGGGTGGTTTTTGCGCGCCAATAGCGGGGACCGGCGGAACCCGTGAAGCTGATGTGGTGGCGGAAGTCCCGCCGGTAAAGGATCTCGCGGTCGCGGTTGTAAAAGAACACGCGGAGGATCTCCCTCGAGATCAGCTCGCCCATTTCCTCGCTGTTCACGCGCTGGGAGATGGCGGCCTGGATGATCTGGCTGAGCTTGGAATCCGGATAGTCGGAGGAGACGAACTCGCGCCGGGAGAGGGGCGAGGAGGTCACCAGGCGGCGGCCTTCATAGTAATAGCGCTTCGCGCGGCGTCCCACCTGGCAAAGCAGTTCATAGGCCGATCCACCGTAGCTCGCGGCGAGGTTTTCCGCCCGCAGTTCAGGCGCGGAATTACCCAGCAGCACCACTTCGTCGCCGAGCCGGACGTCTTTGGCGTCGGTGGCGTCCACGCAGATCAGGTCCATGGAAACCCGGCCAATTACGGGACAGAGCGCGCCTTTGAGGGCGATGGTCCCGCGGTTGGAGAGCAAAAAGTCGTAGCCGTCGGCATAGCCCACCGGGATCACAGCGATCCGGGTGGGCCGGGAGGCCTGCCAGGAGCGGTTGTAGCCCACGGTGGCGCCGGCGGGGACCTCCTTGAGCTGGGAGACGGTGGATTTGAAGGTCATCACCGGCTTCAGGGTGATTTTTTTGAGCTGCGAGGGATGGGTGTATATGCCGTAGCTGAGGATGCCCAGACGGCAGACGGGAACGCTCTTCGCGAGGCCGTTCACCACGCCGGAGCTGTTGGACAGATGGATCCAGGGGGCCTCGACCTTGTGCTGGGACAGGATGGAGAGGAATTCCCGCTCCTGGGCGCGGCTGAACTCAATGTCGCTCTCGCTGGCGGCAAAATGGGAAAAGACGCTCTGGATTTGGAGGTGGGGCAGTTTGGCCACCGCTTTCCAGAGCCTGCCAAAATCTTCGGCCAGCGCTCCGCCGCGGTGCATCCCACTGTCCAGTTTGAGGCTCACCCTGCCCTTGATACCCCGCTCAGCGCAGGCCTGGTTGAGCTGAAGGGCAAAAGCCGGATCGCTCAGAGTGGGCCAGAGGTCATACTCCAGAATGCCGGGGATCTCGATGGGAAGCGAGGGTGAGAGGATCAGAACGGGGGGCTTGACCCCCTGTATCCTCAGCAGTTTGCCCTCTTCGGGATTGGCCACGCCCAGCGCCAAAGCCCCCTCGGAGAGGGCGATCCTGGCGATCTCGTGAGCGCCGTGGCCGTAGGCGTCGGCCTTGACGATCTGGATGAAGCCCTGATCCTTGTCCAGAAGGTCCCTCAGGGCCCTCAGATTGGCCCGGAAGGCGTCCAGGTCGATCTCCACCCAGCTGCGTTCGCGGATAGCTTTAACGGCCATCTGAGGCTCCTCAGAAGAATTTTGCGGCCAGGTCGGCCAGTTGGGAGCGCTCGCCCTTTTCCTGGGTGATGTGGCCGACGATGTCCTCGTGCCTGAGTTTCTCCACGGCCACGGAAAGGCCGTTGGAAGAGGAATCCAGGTAGGGGATGTCGATCTGGTAGGGATCGCCGGTGAGGACGAGCTTGGTGTTTTCACCGGCGCGGGTGATGATGGTTTTCATCTCGTGGGGGGTGAGGTTTTGGGCCTCGTCGATGATGATGAACTGGTTTGGCAGGCTGCGTCCGCGGATGTAGGTGAGGGGTTCCAGCTCCAGAAAGCCGTAATCCAAAAAATCCTCCAGGCTGGGCTTGCGTTTGCCCTTGAAGTTTTCGGTCCTGATATCCTCGTGCAGCGCCAGCAGGATGTCCATGTTGTCGTAGATGGGCTGCATCCAGGGGTTTATTTTGTCGCTCTTGGTGCCGGGGAGGTAGCCGAGGTCCTGTCCCAATGGCGAGATGGGGCGGGAGATCACCAGGCGGGTGTACTTTTGCTCCTCCACAACCTTTTGCAGGCCGGCCGCCATCGCCAACAGGGTCTTGCCCGTTCCGGCGATCCCGGAGAGGCTCACGAGGCGGACGGTGTCGTCCAAAAGCAGGTCCAGCGCCATTTCCTGTTCGAAATTCCGCGCCTTGATGCCGTAAACCTGCTGGCCGGAGTAGCTCTGGAGGGCGTAGAGGGCGTTCGCGGATTTGTTGTAGCGCAGGGTGCGGACGTTTTCGGGCGAGGATTTGCGGAAGAAGCGGATGAACTGGTTCGGGCAGATGTCCTCAAAGGTATTGGCGATGTACTTTTTGCCGTTGAGGGAGTCGAACTGATCGTCCTCCAGCTCTTGGGTTTCCCAGCCGGTGTAGAGCTCTTCAAATTTGATGTTGTCCGTCTCGAAGTTTTCGGCGTTGATGCCCACGCTGTCGGCTTTGATGCGCACATTGGCGTCTTTGGAAACGAGGGTGACCAGCGCCTGGGGGTTTTTCTGCTGGAAGTAAAGCGCGGTGCCGATGATCAGGTTGTCGATGCGATCCAGGAAAAAGAGCTGGGAAGCGGTGTCGGTCACGTCTTTGTTCACCGAAACCTGCAAGGTGCCGCCATTGTCCATGATCACGCCTGCCTGGAGGCTTCCGCGGGAACGCAGGGAATCCAGATAACGGGCGATCTGGCGCGCGTTGCGGCTCTTTTCGTCGAAGCCTTTTTTGAACTGGTCGATCTCTTCGATGACCACGATGGGGATCACGACATGGTTTTCAGCAAAGGAAAATAGGGCCTGGGGGTTGTGGATGAGGACGTTGGTGTCCAGAATGAAGATCTTGGTTGCCAAAAGTATCGTGCTCCTTATTGGGGGTGGTTCTGAATGCGCTGGATCAGTTCGCGGTGGGCGGGAAAGTCATCGGCCAGGGCGCTGGGCTCGGCCATCTCAAAATCGGTGTAGGAAAAGGCCGGCCACAGCGTGCAGCCGCAGAACGCGAAACCTTCAGGGGCCAGCAACTCGGCCGCGAACCAGATCTGGCGCGGGATGGCGATCTGGGGAAGCTGTCCGGCGGGGACGTCGGCACCCAGGATGATCGTCTCCAGGCCTTTGATGGAGAGCAGATACATTTTCAGGGGCGTGCCCAGATAGTGGTGCCACATCTCGTCGCATTGCACCCGGTGCCAGCGGCAGACCATGGTCTTGGGCAGCAGGTAAAGAATGGAGGATCCGGCCAAACGGTCTGGAAAGACCAGCTTGCCGGTGGGGTCCTTCAGGTCGCCGGTGAGCTGGGATTGCCAGTTGCGGCGGTAAAAGCCTCCCTCGGGATGGGGCATCATGTTCAATTGGTCCAGGTAAACTTGGTATTCTTCCATATTACGCTCTGTTTTTAAGACTATGAACAAGGATTTGTCCAATGCCGATTGGCGTCAATGTTTTTGTGTAGAATGTCCTGAGATTCTCCAGAGTGACAGGGAGTTTTTTATCCAAAGAGAAAAGCGGTGGCGGGCAGGGGGTGAATCAGAAAGGGTTCAGGGCGGATCGGGGGCAAAAAAATGGTGCTGAAGGGGGGACTCGAACCCCCATGAGCTCATCGCTCACTAGTCCCTGAAACTAGCGTGTATACCAATTTCACCACTTCAGCACTTGCGTGTGAGAACCAAATCCCGTGGGACGGCCCCGCTGTCAAGAATTTTGTTTGGCGGAGCGGCTTTGATCAGGCTGGGGCGGATATTGACAACGAAAACTGGGCATTGCGCAACCAGATGCGCAAACTGCCGCATTGCTTCAAATGTGCTGGTGGGTGCAATATGAAGTTTACAATGACGGTTTATCCGAATAATGACGGGGTGCCCTCAGCCCAGGTTAAGCGTTCATCATCGTCAGTGCAGAAAAAAAGCTTGACCTAAATGGCTATTTGGCATAATTGGCAAATACTCCATCGCCAATGAGGAAGAATTGATGATAAGTGATAGCAAATATATGCAGATGGCGCAAATCATGAAGGCCATGGCGCACCCTACCCGGCTGTTCATTCTGGACAGGCTGAAGGAGCGGGAACATTGCGTTTGCGAACTGCAAGCCCTGATCAAAGCGGATATGTCCACCGTTTCCAAACATCTCTCCGTGCTGCGTCAGGCCGGCATCATTGCCAACCGTAAAGAGAACAACCAGGTTTTTTACCGCCTGCTATGTCCGTGTGTGCTGGATGTTTATCAATGCATGATCGATGTGAATCGGCAGGGGGGTTAAAATGGGCGAAAAACTGAAGGAACTCAAGATCCTGGGTATTATGCTGGCAGTGTTCATTGCCGCATATTTCATCCCCTTCACCGCGACCCGATTCCTCAATGGTTTGCATGAGGCCTTTTTCATGCTGCAGGAATACGCGCGCCTCCACGTGCTTTTGTGTTTGGTGCCCGCGCTGTTCATCGCAGGAGCGGTGAGCGTGTTCATCAGCAAAGACAGCGTGATGCGCTTTTTGGGCGCCAAAGCCAAAATATGGCTGGCTTACAGTGTCGCGGCGGTTTCCGGGGCGATCCTGGCGGTCTGTTCCTGCACCATCTTGCCCCTTTTCAGCGGTATATATAAAAGAGGCGCCGGGCTGGGGCCCGCCATCGCTTTCCTCTATTCCGGGCCGGCGATCAACATCCTGGCGATCGTGATGACCGCCCGCATATTGGGCTTGGAAATGGGAATTGCCCGCACCGTGGGAGCAGTAACCTTCAGCGTGGTGATAGGGTTTATAATGCACTTACTATTTCGCAAGGAAGAGCAGGCCCGGCAGGATGGGATGAACTTCGGCGAAGCGGAAAAGGGGCGTCCGCTCTGGCAAACTTTGATCCACTTCGGCCTGCTGATCCTGATCCTGATAGTGCTGAACTGGGCGAAACCAAATCCCGGCACCGCCTCACCCTTTATGGATTGGATGTTTGCCTCCCGCTGGCTGGTAACCGGCGTGCTTACCCTGTTGTTCGGGCTTTCCCTCTCCGCGTTTTACGGCTTCAAGCTGTGGAAAGTGGCCCTTACCGCGGTGGTGGTGGCTGGCATAGCTTTCTTCTTCCCGTCTCAACCCCTGATCGCCTTTGTGGCCGCGGTGTTCATCTTCAGTCTCTGGCTGGTTTTTGAAAAGGGTGAATTGAAGGACTGGCTTGATTCCACCTGGGACTTTGCCAAACTTATCATTCCCCTGCTATTCATGGGAGTGATGATCGCCGGAGCGCTGCTGGGACGGCCCGGCCAGGAAGCCTGGATCCCCAACCGCTGGATCGAGATCGCCGTGGGCGGCAACTCGCTCTGGGCCAATTTCTTCGCCGCCATCTCCGGCGCCTTCATGTATTTTGCCACCCTCACCGAAGTCCCGATCCTGCAAGGCTTGCTGGGCTCTGGCATGGGCAAGGGTCCCGCTCTGGCGTTGCTTTTGGCTGGACCGGCGCTGTCGCTGCCCAGCATGCTGGTGATCAACACCGTGCTGGGGCCAAAGAAAACGGTGGCCTTCGTTAGTCTGGTGGTACTCTTCTCCACCTTCACCGGATTCCTCTTTGGAGTGTTTTTCGCGTGATCGCTGTTTGGTTTGAAAAACTCAGCACCGCGTTGTATGCCAGCCCGGAAATCGCGTTGGCTGCCGCTTTCGCCTGGGGAATCCTGAGCGTCCTGCTCAGTCCCTGCCATCTGGCCAGCATACCCCTGATAATCGGCTTTCTGGACGGCCAGAAAGACCTGAACACCCGCAAGGCACTCAAACTTTCCAGCTTCTTCACCCTGGGGATCTTGGCGATGATGGCGATCATCGGCCTGATCACCGGACTCTTGGGAAAGATGCTGGGAGATGTGGGCAACTGGACCGAACCGGTGATGGGAGTGATCTTCATGGTCATGGCTTTCTTCATCGCCGATATCTTCAAAATGCCATCCTTTCTAAGCGGTGGAGTTGGCAATACGGCCAGGAAGGGGATCTGGGGCGCGCTAAGCCTGGGATTCCTGCTGGGTATTGCCCTGGGGCCCTGTTCTTTCGCTTTCATGGCTCCCATTCTGGGGATAGTGTTCACCTCCGCCGGCTCGCAATTCGCGTTTGCCCTCACCCTTGTACTGGCCTACATCATCGGCCACTGCCTGGTGATCATCCTGGCGGGTACTTTCGCTGGATCCGTGCAGTCATATCTGAAATGGAGCAGCGCTTCCCGCGGCACCAAAATTGTGAGGATTGTCTGCGGTATCCTGGTATTTATAGCAGGATTGTACCTGATCCTAAAGAAATTCAAACCAATTTAAGGAGCAAAAATGCTTATCAAAATTCTGGGCACGGGTTGCCCTAAATGTAAAAAACTGGAAGCCAACGCCCTGGAAGCTGTCAAAGCCGCGGGGATCGAGGCAACCGTGGAAAAAGTGACCGATCTGGACAAGATCATGGATTACGGCGTGATGATGACCCCGGCTTTGGTGATCGATGGGAAAGTGATCTCCAGCGGGAAGATTCTCTCCAGCGAAGATATCCGCAAGCACATCAACGAGGGATCCTGAAATGGCTGAGAATGAATGCGGCTGCTCCTGCAACTGCGGTTCAGACAGCCCCGATAATTGTGTGCATAACGAAGCTCCCACCAAGGTTTACGCTTGCGCCGGGGCCAGCAATGTGGGCGTCATTTCCTTTGAACTGACCAAAGCCCTGCATCTGGCAAACCGCTATGAAATGGGCTGTTCCACCTGCATCGGCGCTGGGGATTGCGGCTGCGGAGGCACTGTCACCGAAAGCGGCCGCAAAGACCTGCTGATCGACGGCTGTAAGGTGGCCTGCCTCAAAAAGATGTTCCAGAAGAAGGGCATCACCGATTTTGACCACGTGATTGTCACCCAACTGGGCGTCCGCAAAGAAGGCACCTTCGACTTCGATCCCGAACTGATCCCTGCCCTGCTGGACAAACTGACGGACAAAGGCTTGTGAGGAAGCAAATGAAACGCTTGATCCTTATCTTAACGGCACTGCTGCTGCTCAGCGCATGCCAGGCAAAAACTGAAGAACCGGCTGGCAATCCAGCAACTTCCCCGGCTGTCGCGGATAGTGTGGTGGCCGCGGATAGCACTGCCGTCGTCACCCCCCTGGTCACTTTCATCGAATTGGGAGCCGCAACCTGCATCCCCTGCAAGATGATGCAGCCGATCATGAAAGAGATCACCACCGCATACCAAGGATTGGTGAAAGTTATCTTCTACGACCTCTACAAAGAGCGTCAGGCCGGGCAGAAATACGGCGTCCGAGTGATGCCCACCCAGGTCTTCCTGGATAAGGATGGAAAAGAATTCTTCCGCCACGAGGGATTCTATCCCATGGCGGATATCGAAAAGATGCTGGCGGAGAAAGCCGGGATCATCAAACCCCTGCAGAAATAGCTGAGGCAATCCCGCTTGCCGGAGGGATTTTCACCCGCACAAACGTAATTAAACGCAAGGGGTTGGACTATTTCAATCATACCTTGATCAAGAAGTTCAGTAACGTGACGATACCCGGACTCCTGCTGACTCTGGCGATCATCAATAATCCGCTGCATACATTGCTGATAGCTGTTCCTTTGACCATTCAGACCTCCCTGATCTTCTTCATTGCTTACTTTGGTAAAAATAGCCAATAGAACTACGCACTGGTTTCCCGGAGAAAACAAGGTGTAGTATCGGATTGAGGCGTCATGAGCGAGCTGGTGATCAACGCTAACGAATATCTCTCACTTTTCCCCTGCTGCCGTAACTAACATCGGACTTGGTCATTTGAAGGTTTGGTGATGAAATTTGACGTTTGCGGTGAGGGTTTATACTGGGTCAGCGTTTGAAGAGGTCCCAGGCGACCCGGCCAAGGAGCAGCAACAGCGCGAGGACAAAGATGGGCTTGATGAGCTTGTTGCCTTTGCGCACAACCAGTTTGGAGCCGATCAGGTTGCCGGCGATCCCACAGGCGGCGGCGGGGATGGCCAAGGGAAAACAGACCTTTCCGGCGATCAGGAAAGCGGTGAGCGCGGCCAGATTGGAAGCGAGGTTCACAACCTTGGTGTTGCCGTTGGCCACCACAAAATCGTAGTGCATCAGGAGCGCGTAAACCAGGATCAGGAAGGTGCCTGTCCCCGGCCCGAAAAAGCCGTCCCAAAATCCGATCAGCAGCCCGGCCAGGCCTCCCAGCAGGAGCCTGATCCCCAGCCTGATCTCATGCGAGCGGTCGCTGTGGCCAAAATTCCTGCGGATGAGGGTGAGCACCGCGATCACGGGGATCACCACCAGCAGCAGCCAGCGCAGGAAATCGCCGGAGAGCAGCAGCACGGCGCGGGTGCCCAGATACGATCCCACCAAGGCCAACGCCGCGCTCACCAAACTCACGGGAAGGTCGATCACTTTGGCGTGGAGATATCTGGCGGTGCTGAAAATGGTCCCGCAGGCGGAGGAAAATTTGTTCGTGGCCAGCGCCGCGTGCATGGGCAAACCAGCCGCCACATAGGCCGGAAGCGAGATCAGGCCTCCGCCGCCGGCGATGGAATCCACCAGTCCCGCCAGGAAAATGAAGGGCAGCACGAGCGCGTAATCAAGCGCGGTGAGGGAGATGATTCCGTTCATGATGCATCCCCGGGGGTCAAAGCTCGGCCTTGAACTCCAGCTTGAGCGAGTGTTTCACGTCCTGGTCCGGATTGGCCGTGCCGCTGTATTCGCAGGTGGCGGAGCTGAAGCTGTTCAGGCGGTAAACCGCGGAAACGGCCCAATTGAGCAGCAAGCCAGCCCGTTTTTCCGGCAGGAAGGTGAGGAAATCGCTGCCTTCACGCTGATTGAAGCGGAGTCCGAAGGAGCCGTTCACGCGGGCTTTTTTGCCCCAGACGCCACGGTAACCGGGCTCCAGTCCGATCCCCCGCAGCCGGTAGCCTTCCTCGCCGGCCTGTTTGGCGCCCTGTTCCAGATATCCGCTCAGGTTGAGGGTGCCAATGCTGCTGGTGGAAAAGTTGCGCTGGGTCAAAAGTCGCAGTTCGTCCAGGGTGATGTCGGATTGGTAGCGGGAGTCCGCTTCGTCGCTGTGGGCGTAGCGGAGGTTGAAATTGTTGCCCCAAAAGCCCTTGAGATCGAACTCCGCGGCATATTGGGCCTCGGTGGCGCGGGACTGGCCTTGGAAGCGGTTGTCCAGGCTGCGGTTGAGGCTCGCGCTCAGGTTGCCGATCACGCGGCTGGGCACCAGATCCAGCCACAGGGTCTCGGTGGCGCGCTGGTTGGAGAAGATCGTGGAGGCGGCTCCGGAAGCGCTTTCCGGCAGGAGGAGATAGCTGCGCCAGCCGCTCATCAGCGAATCCTGGAGGGTGCCCTGGAGGATGAGGTCGCTGCGGATCCAGTTCCATTTGGGAAAGTAGTTGCCGGGCTTGAGGTAGAAGCTGAGCTGGCCGTTCACCTCGGAGCTGAGCGTGCCCTTGCCGCTGGTGATGTAAACGTAGTCCCAGTCGCCGTCGGGGGTGTAAACGCCGGTGCTGTCGTAGAGGCCGAGGCCGGCGCCGATGTACTCCAGCTCGCGGATGCGGGGGAAAAACTCGGTCTGGTTGAGTTGGTAGTTGCCCAGCAGCATCACGGCTTGCTTGAGGAAATAGTGGGAATTGCGGAAGGAGACGAGGCTGTAGCTGTTTTTGGGGTTGTCGCCCTCCTTGGTGGTGCGGCGGTGGGTGAGATCGAGGCTCAGATTGTGGTTGAGGCTGTTGGTGCTGTGTTTGAGGGCATAGGTTTGGGAGCTGGAAGCGCTGATCCAATCGCCGTCCCTGCGATAGCTGTTGTCCTGGATGAAGCCAAGCTGCGAAAGGCTTTTCTTGCTGTCGCCGAGGCTGAGCTGGGGATTGAGGCGATGGTAGCGGCTGTCCGGGTTCTGGAGCGAGGGCTGGGAATGCTCCAGGCTGTTGTAATTGAAGAGCAGCCTGGCTTTGAGCCAGCGCCAGTCCCAGCTTCCACCGAGGTCGTGAAATTGCATCAGGCTGGACAGGCCGCCCCCGGCGAAATCCTGCCAGGAGAGGGTGGAACGCAGGCTCAGAGCGGGCAGGACGCCCTTTCCCGTGCTTTGGGAGACGTAGCGCAGGGCCTTTTGGCTGTAGAGGCCGGGAATATCCTTAAAACGGGCTGTGAGCTGGGGTTTGAAGGCATCCCAGGCCCGGGAGCCAAGGGTGAGGTCGATCCTCCACTGGCGCAGCGAATCCGCCGGAGGCAGCAGCGCGAGGTCGTAATCCCCGGCTTGGGATGATTCCTGGCTGAAGAGGTAACTGCCGGCCCAGCGTTGCTCAAAATCCAGCCCCAGCCAGCTTTCGCGGGCCTCCGCGCCAGTTTTGAGCCTGCCCCAGGCGCCGATGATGCCGCTGCGGTTGTCCGCGTCGTCCAGAGGGGAGAAGGTGTTTTTGTCGTTGGTGGTGTAAATGCCTTCCAAGCCCAGCTCCAGAGGCCCGGACTCATAGTTCAGGGCAAGGTCCGCGTTGTTGCGCAGCACCGCCGGAACCAGGCGTTTCTGAGGCAGCCAGGAACCCAGTCCGGCACCCACGTAGCGGAATTTGCCGCTGGAATATTCTTCATAATCACCGCCGCCCAGGCCCATGAAGCTGAAAGTGACGTTGTAGACCGCGGTGGTGTCGCCCGCGGCGTATTCGTAGTAGGGAATGCCGTCTTCCGTCTGCCTCAGCAGATAGCTGCCCAGGCCGGGATCCACCAGCACGACGCCGTTTCCCCAGGCCAGGCGGTCTCCCGCCGCGCTCAGCGAATCGAGGTCCGCGGGGCTGAACTGATAAAGCAGAGGAGCGTCTTTGGCATCGGTCTGGCGGATGAAGTGATGCGCGAGCGAGAGGCCGGGCAGCACCTGGATCCGGGAGGAATTGAAGAGGGTGGATTGCTTGTAATGTTCATCCGCGTATTGAAACCAGGCGTTGATCTGGTCACTGGAGACCACCAGGCTGCGAAACATCACCGAACCTTCCGAGTAGTCGATGTAATAGTCTGTGCCTCGTTCCAGCAGGACGCCGTTGCGGAAGATCTGTTCGCTGCCGGCGGTGATCAGATACGAGCTCTGCCAGCCGGTGGGATTGAGGTAATAGGGGCCCTGTTTGCCGTCGACCACGGTGATGGCCTGGCTGGCCGGTTTGCCCGCGGCGGCGGTGAAGCCGGCCTGGGCGAAATGGCGGTCGCGGTACCAGGCGTTCAGGCCCTCGATGCTGGTGCGGTAGTTGATATAGCGGGTGTCGGTGAATTCCCAGTCGAGGTCGCCCATCGCGATCTCGTATTGTTTGCCGTACACTCGGATGAACACCTTGTCCAGGCTGCTTAGTTCCTTGGAATCGCCTTCCGGAGTAAGTTTGGACTGGCTGTCGGAAAGCTGGGCGGCAATGTTCACGTTGCGGGAAAGCTCGCCGTTCAGATTCACGAACAGCGACTGCTTCAGGTCGAAGGCATCTTCGTCGGAGAAGGTGATGGCAAAGGTCTTGGCCCCGGAGATGAGCAGTTTGCCATCGTCTGGAAGCCAGTTGCGCGGGCGGGGCGCCACGCTTTGGAAGAGGCTGTCGGAGGGATCCAGCTCGCGGTAGAGCTGGCGCGGGCGGGCCAGTTCAGGCGGCACTTGCAGGCAGCTGACGCGCAGATATTCCGCCTCGGGAAAGCGCAACAGGGTGAGGGTCCCGGCACGGTGATCCAGCCGGTAATCCAAACCCGGAATCAAGAGCAGGGTGTCGGCAAAAACGGATTCTGAACCTGTAACGATGGGGCCTGGCGCGATCTGGTAGTCAAGCTGGTCCGGCAGCAAAAGCAGGCTTTGCTCCAGCACCAGGGATTGCGCCGCCAGCGGCGAAAACAGGATCAGGACCAGGACCGCGGCAAGGAATGGCAGGCGCACGCGCTACACTTTGTGAATCACGGTGGTGACTACGCCCCAGATCACGAAATCGAGCTCCTCGTTGATCTTGATGGCCGGGTAGGACTCGTTTTCGGAAACCAGGAAATACTCTCCCTTTTCGACGCGCAGCTTCTTGATAGTGAATTCCCCGTCATAGCGCACCAGCACCACCGAGTTGTGGTTGGCCTCCAAAGCTCTGTCCACGATCACGATGTCATCCGGAAAAATGCCGCAACCGATCATCGAATCGCCTCCCACCCGGGCGAAAAAGGTGGCGGCCTTGTGCTTGATCAGATATTCATTGAGGTCCAGCAGGCCTTCGATGTAATCGGTGGCGGGAGAGGGAAAGCCGGCCGGAACAGTGCTGCCGATCAGCGGGCGTTTGAGCTTGGTTTCGGTGCTGACGCCGTAGAGCGCCTTCACCGAGCCGTCGGACTTGATCTTTTTGGGCATCGCGGAGACCTCAGAAAACAACAGTCAACCGTGAACACGCACGGTTGACTGCCGAATATGACTTGATTATTTGATCTTCTTGAGAATGGCGGAAGCGCTGGAGCCGTAGTTCGGATCGTTAACGATTCTTTGCAGGTCGGCTTTGGCGGCATCATACTTCTTCTGCATGAAATAGGCGTTGCCGCGCAGCAGATAAGCCGCGGCCTTGGAAGAATCGACGTTGATGGCCTTGGTGGCATAGGTTACCACCTTGGCCCAGCTTTTCTGCTTGTTCCAGTGATTGGCCAGGGCCAGGGCCACGTCGGCGTTGGGCTCCAAGTCCAGGGATTTGTCGTAGTATTCGAGCTTCTTGGAGGTGTTGTTCAGCTTGTCGTAGTTATCGGCCATGATGCGGTAGGCGAGGGCGTTGGAGGCGTTGTCCGTGGTGGCCGCGATCAGTTTGAGCAGCACGTCGTTGGATTTCTTGTAGTTCTGGATGGAGCGGTAGAAGTCGGCAACTGTGGTGTAAACTTCCGCGCTCTGCTGCAATTGGATCGCCTTGTCATAGTAGATCGCGGCCGTGTTGTTGTCTTTTTCGTCGCGATAGGCGTTGGCCAGCACCAGATAGGCCTTGTAATCCTGCGAAGCTTCGGCGTAGTCTTTCAGCACGTTGTAAGCCCGCACCTGGTCTTTGATGTCGTTTTTCAGGATGCTATATTTGGCCATGAGCACGTCGGCGTTGCCGGGCTCGTATTGCAGAACGTTGTCGTAGTAACCCATGGCGCGTTCATACTGGCCGCTGTTCTGGGCTGTCAGGGCCATGTTGCGGTAAAGGATAGAGACATATTCATCCCGTTCTTTGGCGGTCATGGTGAGCGGGGTCAGGCTTTTGTAGATGTTGGCCGCGGCCAGGTATTCGTTGATGGCGTCGTCATACATCAGGTCCTGAGCGCTTTCGTTGGCCATGCGCATGTTGGTCACGGCGATGTTGATCTGGATCTTTTCCGTGTTCACATCCACCGAATCGGTGGGCGCGGCGGTCGGCAGGGCCTGCAGATAGTAGTCCCGGGACTGGTTGAAGTAATTCAGCGCCCGGAAGTAATCTTCCTCTTCAAATGCCGTGGCAGCCGTATCCGCGGCGGCTTTGGCCAGTTCCAGAGGGGTTGGCGGCGGGGTCACCGGCTCTTTTACTTTCTTATTTGAACTGCATGCCGACACCACCAACAGGAGCGCCAGCAGGATCGTGGCAAGATATGCGTATTTTTTCATTGTTCCTCCAGCTAATATCTTTACCAAATCCAATGCTGAAACCTGCGTTTTTTGTCAATGTAAAAAGCACGCAGGCAGTATAAGAGGAATTTTTTTCGAGGTTTTTTGCCCTTCAAATCTGATACGCTGTTCTTTGTCTAACAATGAGTTATGAAATCAGAACAACGGTTTTGCGTTACCCCATGTCGCTAAAGTGCTGCAAAATCATCATTTTTTTGTTGACAGATTTTCCAGACCTCGATTTTAATAGCACCGTATTATCTCTTACTCTTTAAATACAATCCTAAGGAGGTAAAATGAGCAGAGATGATTTGATTAAAAAGATCGCAGGGACAGCCGGAATTTCACAGAAAACAGCCGGCGTCGCACTCAACGCCATGTTAGAGGGCGTTACCCAGTCTCTCAAGAAAGAAGAGAAAGTGTCCTTGGTCGGTTTCGGTTCCTTCAGCGTGGCTCATCGCAAAGCCCGCAATGGCATCAACCCCAAGACCGGTAAAGCCCTTAAGATCGCGGCCCGTAAGGTTCCTGTCTTCAAAGCAGGAAAGAAGCTGAAAGAAGCTGTCAAGGCCGGGAAAAAGAAATAATCCAAAATTGACATCCTAAAAAAGGCGGAAATTCGTTTCCGCCTTTTTTGCTTTTGGGAGCAGGGGGCATGCACCAGGGGATAACTGCGGTTTTCGAACTCAAAGGGCCCGCTCCGAAATGAGCTCGCCACGAGCGATCAGGCCCAAAATGCTGAGGTTATCCAGGATCCCGGGGCTGGCAAAGAGGTCTAAGACGTGATCATTGGAGCAGCATTTTCTTTACACTCTGATGGTTTCCAGAGCTGAATTGTAGCGTGTAAATGCCGGCGGACACACGCTGACCATTGGCATCGCGGCCATTCCAGACCAGGTTGAAAAAGCCACCGGCCACTCCACCTGTCGAGAACACGCATTCACCTTTGATGTTGAATATCTTTACTGTGTAGGGCTGGGGCGATTCCTTGATGCCCAATCTCAGGGTGGTTTGCCTCCTGAAAGGATTGGGGAAGATGCCGGCAATGCCTGTGGTTGCCGGGGTTTCGGTATCATCAGCATTGGGCACAACGATCTGGTACAGGGCGGTGTTTATGGCACTGGGAGTCCAGTTTGATTTGTAGGCCCTGATTTTCACCGTGGTTGTAGACTGGATGGGTATGGGTGCCGAATACAGGCTTGATGTCTCCTGGGGATCAGAGCCATTCAGGGTATAGCGGATCTGAGCTCCGGGAGTGGCACAGATGAGGGAGACGCTCTGGGCACTGCCGTAGGTACCCTGGGGCGGGTCAAATTCCGGCGTGGCGACCGTTCCCGTTACTGTGTAGGTGGCGGAGGCGGTGGCGCTGGGGGTCCAGCCGGTTTTGAACCCCTTGGCTTTGAGCGTCAAAGTCGTTTGCAGAGGGATTTCGATCGGCGCTGTATAGGCAGGTGAAGCTTCTGTGGGTTCCGTGTTGTTTGTGGTGTAGCGGATCGAGGCTCCCGCCGTGGAACAAGCCAGCGTCACCAACAGCGAAGTGGGATAGGTTCCGCCCACGGGGCTAAAGGTAGGCGTGGCCACGGTTCCGGTGATGACATAGGTGGCGGTGGCGGTGGAGCTGGGGGTCCAGCCGGTTTTGAATCCTTTGGCTTTGATGGTCATGTTGGTGGCCACATTGATGGGGGCGGAGTAGGTGGTGGATGCTTCCGTAGGCTCGGTTCCGTTCGTGGTGTAGCGGATCACGGCGCCGGAGGTGGAGCAGGAAAGGGTCACAATCTGCGGGGCAGGGTAGGTTCCACCCACTGGACTAAAGGTAGGCGTGGCCACCACTTGAGTGGAGCCTGAAACCAGAACATCGTCCACGAAGAAGATAAAGGCATCGTTGGATACGCATTGGATGCCCACATATACGTTTCCGCTGTATGCAGACAGGTTGTAGCTGTATTCAGTCCAGGTCACCGGAGCCTCAATGTAACCGGCACCACTGATGATGGTGAAGTTGGCAGGAGCCGTGCCTGTGGTGGAAACACCAACTCTGAACCTCTCCAGGCCGTAGGTGGAATTGAAGGATTTCGCCCAGAAGCTGATCTGGCCGGGATTGTTCATCACCGGCGTGATCAACCAGTCATTGTTGGGTGGATTCAGGCTGGCAAAACAAGCTGCTGACTTGATCCCGCCATGCGGCACAAAGCTGGTGACCGGAGGAACAGTCGCTGAGGGCACGAAGATCATGTAGGCTTGGGCAGAGCCTCCATTTGGCCAGGAAAATCCGTTGATGATGAAGGTTTCGCCCAGATCCACATCCACCGTGGTCCAGGGAGCAAAGCTGGTGGCAAAATTGGGGAAATTCTCAAAGCCCTCTCCGGCTACCTCGGTGCCCACGGTCACCGGGATCGTGGCGCTCTCGTTGTTGCCAGCATTGGCATCCGCGGCCAGTTCCACCCGGCCGTAAAGATAGAAGGTTCCGCTGGTGGTGGGAGTCCAGGTTAGAGGAAAGGAGAGGGTCGCGCCAGGATTGATGGCTGTTCCGGTCACTGAAGCCAGGGTGACGCCCGTGGTCCGCATCAGTTTTACCGTGTAGGAGGTCTGGGCGTTGGTGCCCACGTTGCTGACGCTCACAAGGAAGGTGCTGGGCACATTCACCAAGATGGAGGAATTTCCGCTCACCCCTATTGCCGCCAGATCATTGGGGACCTGGCTTACCGGATAGGTGTTCAGGATCGCCGTCTGGCTCTGGGAAAAGTTTTCACCTCCAGGGTTCAGATTGTTCAGGTAATAGTAATCGTTGTACGCGCCGCTCCAACCCCAATTGAAATGGAAATAGTTGGTTCCCTGGTATCCATCCAGCACAAAGGCGTGCCCGCCAGTGCCTTGTCCGCCGTACAGGATCGGCCGGCCCAGATCGAGGTCCGCGCGCAGCATGGAGGCCCAGGTGGTGGCTGAATAGTCTTCCGCCCATTCCACCGCGGCGGCAGGGTTGAATCTAAAGTAATTCACCAGGGCGTCACGAGCGTCATAGATATTGGCCCCGCTGCCATCGGGAGCATAATCCATCTCCACTGCCACTCCGCAATGATAGAGCAGGGTGGCAATGGGGGTGTTTACCGACGTGATGTAATTTGGCATGCCCGCCCAGTTGTAGGTGGTGGCTCCGAAATCGGCTGTTTGCAGGCCATAACCTATCGCGGTATAAGAATGCGAGCCATTGCCGTTGATAGGATGGTTCCACTTTTTCATCACCTGTCCCATGGCGGTGGCAACACATCCGGCGTAGACATGGCCTCCAGGGCCAGCGGCGTCGAAGGGGCACAGGGAGTTGTAGGGCCAGCCTTGGTCCCAGGTGGTGGCGCAGAGCGGGGTGACATCCCGCGTGGGGTGATAGGCGCTGAAATCACCGCGCCGGATCTGGGCCCAGGCGGGATCGATCTCCCACTGGGGGTGGTCCCTGATCTCCTGAATGCACCTGGAATAGTTGTCCAGAAACCATTTCACGTCATCCGGAGGTGTTCCCTCCGGAAATGGGTTTTCAAATGAATAACCCAGGATGGGTTGCGATTGTTCCTCGGCAGCGATCAAAACGAAACCCC
>LAHT01001888.1_pt1 | contig 21381 bp, 16 predicted proteins | sample 329671 | NCBI WGS metagenome assembly LAHT01 (sample SAMN03275702, study PRJNA271635) | activated sludge metagenome | isolation source: Sample C-4 Sludge from methanogenic chamber (fourth chamber) of Anaerobic... | reverse complement strand
CCTTTGTGATATGATCGCCAGACGGCTTGCAGGGACCTTGTTTTTCAGAGGCCGGTCCGCACGGCAACGCCGCCGGTCTGCAAAAAGAAATTCAGGGACGGGATGATGGATTATCAAGAGCATTACCGCCAGGACGCGCTGGTTTTCGACTATTTCCGCCGGGACAAACTCACCCCGGGGGAGGTCCGCAGGACGCAGTTCACCCTTTCGCAATGCGGGATCAAACCAGGAATGAGGGTGTTGGATGTGGGCAGCGGGCGGGGCTGGTTCAGTTTGGCGGCGGCAGGATGCGGAGCGGAAGTGACCGCCCTGGACCTCAGCGAGGAGAACCTGGCCCGGATCAAGGCGGAGGATCCCACGATAAATACTGTTTACGGCGATGCCTGCTCCCTTCCGGAGCTGGGAAAGTTCGATCTGATCGTGGCTTTGGAGGTGCTGGAACATCTGGTGGAGCCGGGGAAGGCGCTGCGGAGCATCCGGGAGCGGCTAAAACCTGGCGGGACCCTGTTGGTTACTGTGCCCTACAAGGAAATCATCCGCTATTCGCTTTGCGTGCACTGCAACCGCAAAACCCCCGTGAACGCCCATCTGCACAGCTTCGACCGGGAATCGCTAAGCGCCCTGCTGGTGAAATACGGCTTCCGGGTGCAGGCGGAGAAGCGCTTTTACCACCGGGCTTTGGAGCTGCTTAAGATCCATTCCCTCACCCGCAAATTCCCGCTTGCCGCTTGGGTATTCCTGGATCGGCTGAGCGCGATATCCGGCGATAAATACAGCTACCTGGCCGTCCAGGCCGGACTCGGAAAGGGCGGGCTTCCAACAGCTTAGCTTAGTTTTCCGGCCACCAGGTCGCGGATGTAGCTGAGGGCTTGGACGGCGTTGATGTTGGCATCCAGGAGGTTGAGGTCGGGATTCACAAAATCGGGATAGGCGAGGTTGGGCATCAGCAGGCTGGCCACCTTGGTGTGCAGGTATCCCTGGCGGTCGCGGTAGTTCAAAAAGCGGCCGTAACGCTGATCGGACAGATTTCCGGAGACGGCGCGCTGGTATCTGAGGTGGAGCTTTTTCCCCAGGGGATAATCGTTGTAGGCGGGGATGGGCACGCTTTGGCACTTGCTGGCGTATTGCTTCATCAGCGAGCGGCCCAGCCTCAGGTCCAGGGGCACGCGGGTCCAAAAATCGACGTAATCCCTGTCCCAGAGCGGAAGGCGCCAGTCCAGCCCAAAGAAATCGTATATGCGCAGCGCATTGACATAGAGTTTGGACTGCCGCTGACGCCAGTCCCATGTGTCGAAGAGGGAGGCGGCGATCTCGATCTGGATCTCATCCGAGAGCTGGAGATAGTCCCCCACCCGGGCGCCGAAAAGCTTGTGCCGCTGATCATTGGCGCAGAGCCAGAGGTCATAGTGATCGCGCAGGATGAGGTCCAGCAACTCGCGCCGGGTGAGTGCATCCCTGTCGGCGAAAATCAGGGGCAGATCGGCGCCCTGGGAAAAACCGCCGGAATGGCCGGGAACGATGATGGCGTCGGAGGGGATCTGCTCCCTTTCGAGCAGGGTTTTCACCGCCAGCCAGTCGTGCACGTGGGGTAGGGAACTGAGATTGGTGCCAAAGCGAAAATAGCGCCGCATTTCGTCTGAATGCCAGGCCTGATACCACATGCGGCGGTTGGTTTCCACGATCAGCCAAGGCAGGTTGAGGAATCTGGCCACCTTGCGAGAGGTTACACATTCGTCCTGAAGCGAGTTGCCAAAGGTGTAGCAGATCACGTTCGGATATTCCAGGCGCTTGAGCATCACCGCGATCAGGCGCGAATCCAGTCCCCCGCTTAACGGCACCACCAGGGTGCGGCCCTGGGCAGACTGGATCAGGCGTTCAAAGACGCCCAGGTGCATCCGGTCCATCGCCACCAGGGGATCCTGATGGGGGTTAAACTGTTGCCGGTAAAGGAAATGATCGCCTGTTTGCAGGCTCTGGGAAAGTTTGTCCCAGATCAGGTATTGCCCGGCCTCCAGTTGTTTGATGCCGGCGATGAGCGTGTCGCCGCAACAATTGTAGCCCGCCAGAAGGAATTCCGCCAAGGCGCTCTCATCCAGAGGCGGATCTCCCAACCGGGAGCGGAGATCGTGGGCGCTGGTGTCCAGCAGCAGCCTGCCGCCAGCAAGGGCGTAAAAGAGAGGCCGGGAGCGGACCCTGTCCACCGCGGCGAAAATGTGGTCAGCGGTTTCCAGGACCAGGGTGAAGCAGCCGTCAGCCGCCTTGAGGATCTCCACAAAGCGTTCCGGAGTGCAGTCTGAAGGGAATATCCGGTCAAGGTTTCCCTCGTAAAATCCGCCCTCATGCCAAAGGTGGCCGGTGGTGAGTTTGGCGGGATTCAGGTTTTTTTCCATAGGGCTTGGATATCCTCTCTGCTTACGGCGAACAGGTCACGCCAGCCAAACTTTTCCCTGCCCAGGAACAGCGCCAGGTAAAAGACGCCGTAACCGAGATAGGAAAGGCTCGAGGCAACCGCCGCTCCGAATATCCCCCAGCGCGGGATGAGCAGATAATTGAGCGCGATGTTCACGAGCAGGGTGATCAAACTGGTGTAAAGATGGATTTTCGGGCGCCCCAGCGTGAAGAAATACTGCATTCCCACCCTGGCCAGGGAGGCGAAGACCGCGCCCCCCAGGAGCACCATCACGCTGGCCACCGCGCCGGCATAGGCCTGGCCATAAACCACTGGGATCAGTAAACTTAGCGGGATCCCCAGCAGAGCCAGGGCCGCGCAAACATAAAAAGTGAGCTTGAGGGTGCGGGCCATGATGGAGCGGGCCGCGCCGGGCTCGGAGGTGTTGTAAAGTTTGCCCAGCAGGGCGGAACTGACGCTCACCGGCACCAGAAACAGCAGTTCGGCCAGGGTGACTGCCACGCTGTATACCCCAAGGGCGCTCACATCCAGCATCTGCTTGATTATGAACTGGTCCGCGCGCAGATGCAGCCAGGAAAAGACCGCGCCCAGCCAGAGCAGGCCACCATAGGAAAATTCGGCCTTGAGCAGGGAGAGGTCCAAAACCGGGGCGAAGCTTTGCCCCGCCCCAAAACCCAGCAGCACGGCGTTGAGCAGCATACCCAGCACCGCCGCGATGAAGAAACTGAGGGGGGTGAGGCTGCCGGTGAGCAATAGGATGAGGATCAGCGCGCTTTTTAGCAGGAAGACGAGGATGATCTTGCGGTTGCTTTCCAGGATGCGTTCATCGCCCACATACCAGGAATGCAGGCTGGTGAAAAAGAGGTCAGAACCCACAAAGACCAGTCCCCCCAGGATGTAAAACCAATTATAGGAAGCCAGGGCCAGGCCGTTGCCGCGCAGAAAGATGAGCACAGCGGAGAGCACTCCGAAAAGCAGGCCCAGGGTGGTGAGGTTGACGCTATAGAGATGGCCGGAAGGCACCGCCCCCCGCTTCATGAAATACATGGTGGAGTTGTTTAACCCCAGATGCCCGAAATCGCCAATCAGGGTGAAAACCAGGATGGCATAGGCCACATAGCCCATGCCCTGGGGTCCCAGCACCCGCGCGGCGATCACGCTGGTGGCAAATCCGATCACGATCCGCAGGACCTGATTGATCAGATTGCTGGCAATATTGGCCTTGTATCCCATGGTTCTTGATCAGGCGGACGGCTCAGGACTTTGACGCCGGCTGCCTGGGGTCAGAAGATCTCCGGCTGGTAGTCCGAAGGTTTCACACCCAGGTGTTTGTAGGCTTTGAAAGTGACTTTGCGGCCCTGGGGCGTGCGTTCCAGAAACCCCTGCTGCACCAGGTAGGGCTCAAAGATCTCCTCGATGGTGCCGGCATCCTCGCCGACAGCCGTGGCCAGGGTTTTGAGGCCGACGGGGCCGCCGCGGTAGTTTTCCATGATGGTGAAAAGCAGGCGCTTGTCCATCTCGTCCAGGCCGGCATGGTCAACCTGCAGCATCTCCAACGCCTTGAGGGCAATATCCAGAGTGATCACCCCGTCTCCCATGATCTGGGCGAAATCACGCACGCGGCGCAGAAGGCGGTTCGCTATGCGCGGAGTGCCGCGGCTGCGGCGGGCCAGCTCAGCCACGCCTTCCGGGTCGGCGGGGATCTCCAGGATGGCGGCGGAACGTTGGATGATCTGCCTGATGGAGTCAAAATCGTAATAATCCAGCCGCAACACGATGCCAAAGCGGTCGCGCAGCGGCGGGGTGAGCAATCCGGCCCGGGTGGTGGCGCCAATCAGGGTGAAGGGCTCCACGCTGATGCGCAGGGTGCGGGCGCTGGGTCCGCTGTCCAGGATGATCTCCATCTGGAAATCCTCCATGGCGGGATAGATGTATTCCTCGATCACGTGGCTGAGGCGGTGGATCTCATCTATGAACAGCACTTCGTGGCTTTGCAGGTTGGTGAGAATCCCGGCCAGGTCGCCCGGTTTTTCCATCACGGGCCCGCTGCTGACTGTGATCTCCACCCCCAGTTCGCGGGCGATGATCCCAGCCAGAGTGGTTTTGCCCAAGCCGGGCGGGCCGTAGAAGAGAACGTGGTCCAGTGGTTCCTTGCGGAGTTTGGCTGCCTTGATGGAAATGTCCAGCAGTTGTTTGAGGTGGCTCTGTCCGATGAATTCGGCGAGGGTGCGCGGCCGCAGCGCGCGGTCGAATTCAGTATCATCAGGCCGTTCCAGGGGAGTATTGATCCGTTCCAGCATATCTTATCCTCAGTGGAGTTTTCCCGCCAGGCGCAGGAAATGGAGTCTCCAGACCATCCCGGCGGCTTCCCAAACTATATGGCGGCTCATCTTGGAAACGCCGTTCACCCTGTCTGTGAAGACGATCGGCAACTCGTACAGGCGGAAGCCTTTGGCCCAGGCGCGGAAATTCATCTCGATCTGAAAGGCGTAGCCGTCGGAGAGGATCTTATCCAGGTCGATGGCCTCCAACACCCTGCGGTTGAAGCATTTGAACCCGCCGGTGGGGTCTTTCACCGGCATGCCGGTGATCACCCTCACGTATTTGGAGGCGAAATAGCTGATCAGCAGGCGCTTGAAGGGCCAGTTGACGATGTTCACGCCCTGGCAATAGCGCGAGCCGATCACCAGGTCCTTGCTTTTGGCGGCTTCCAGCAGGCGCGGTATGTCGTTCGGATCGTGGGAAAAGTCAGCGTCCATCTCCAGCACGTAGTCGTAGCCTTCTTTCAGCGAGTATTTGAACCCGGTTACATAGGCGGAGCCAAGCCCCAATTTCCGGGGCCGCTCGATCAGATGGAGCCGCGGTTCCGAGGCCATGATCTCTTTCACGGCCAGGGCGGTTCCGTCCGGAGAGTTGTCGTCCATCACCAGGATATGCAGGTCCGGAGATTGTCTCAGCGCCGCGGGGATTATCCTGGCGATGTTTTCGATCTCGTTGTAGGTGGGAATGATGAGCAGGGCTTTCATTTCTTGTCCAGATTGTTTTCCAAAAGCTGTTCGGAGGGAACTTCCCGCAGCGGTTTGGCTGGGCTGCCCAGCACGATCTTGCCGGCGGGAACGTCGCGGGAAACCACCGCGCCGCCGGCCACGCAGGCGTCTTCGGCCAGCACTTTTCCCGGCAGGATGGTGGCGTTCACACCGATCCTGGCTCCGCGTTTCAGCGTGACCCCCTTGAAATGCTTGAAACGCTCCGGATCGCGGGCCATGTAGTTGTCGTTACTGGTGGCCACGCAGGGCGCCACGAAGCAATAGTCCTCGATCTCGGAATAGGCGGTGATGTAGCAGTTGGTCTCAAATTTGTTGCGGGAGCCGATGGTCACGAAATTCTCGATGGCAACGTTGCGGCCGATGATGTTCAGCTCGCCGATCTTCACGTTTTCGCGGATAGTGGCGAGGTCGGCGATCAGGTTGCTTTTGCCGATCTCGCATTGGGCGTAGATCACCACGTTGGCCCCGATCTGGCAGAGGTCTCCGATCACAGCAGGTTTGAGGCCTTCAGGCAGCTTGAAGATGCTGCGGGGGGAGGAAAGCGGGGACTTGCCGATGATGGTATTGTCGTCGATGCGCACGTTGCCGCCGATCACGCTGCCCGCGTGGATCACCACGTTGTGCCCGATCAGGCAATTGTCACCGATGCGCACCCCGTCCAAAATGACCGCGTTCGCGCCAATGACCGTGTTTACGCCCACTCTGGCGCTGCTGGCGATATGCTGGTTCATCAAACCTCCTAAGCTTGGGGCAATATTTTTCTCGACAAGTTATCAGGCAAGGAAAAAATGAACATTCAGGTGTGCAAGCAATGGAAAAAGAACTACAAAGCTATTCGGAATTTCTGAGGGCGGAGGGCAAATCCGCCTGCACTCTCTCCGCCTACAGCAGCGATCTGCGCCAGTTTTTGGGTTATGTGGGCAGGTTTTTTCCCGCTGAACCGGAGGTTGTTGAAATCAACGTGCTGATGATCCGGGACTGGCTGCGCGAACTGCATGAAAACAAGGTTGGAAGCCGCAGCCTGTCGCGCAAAGCGGCGGCGCTCACCAGTTTTTTCCGCTGGCTCAAGCTCACGGGGCAGATAACCGCCAATCCCATGGACAAGATCAAGAGGCCCAAATTCGAAAAAGCCCTGCCCCATTTCTTCACCGAAGCGGAAATGTTAACCCTCCTGCGCGTACCCGATCTGGACAGTGTTTTCGGGGTGCGCAACCGGGCCATCCTCGAACTCCTTTATTCATCCGGCCTGCGCATCTCGGAACTGGCCGGACTCCGGCTGAGTGAGATCGACCTCAAACGCGGGTTGCTGAGAGTTTTTGGCAAAGGGTCCAAGGAACGTTTGGTGCCCCTGGGAGCGGAAGCGGCAAAAGCCATCGGCGCCTGGCTGCCCCTCAGGGACAAACTGAGGCGTCCGGGAAGTTCCGACAAACTGTTCCTTACCAAAAGCGGCAGGGATTTTGACGGCCGCCAGCTTTACGCGATACTGAACCAGTATTTTCGCCTCGTGGCGCAGAAAAAAGGTTATTCGCCCCACACCATCCGCCACAGTTTTGCCACCCACATGCTGGCCAGGGGCGCAGACCTCAGGGCAATTCAGGAAATGCTGGGCCACGCGCAACTGGACACCACGGCAATTTACACCCATGTGACCCTGGATGACCTGAAAAAGGCCTATAAAAAAGGCCATCCGAGGGGGGGAGGATAGCATGATATATTTTTTACCATTCTTATGCTTAAGCAAAGGCGCTTGGATGAAACCAAGCGCCTGATCATTTCCACAGGATATTCGAGCTTAAAACATGAAACCCAAGCTGAACATCCAGCCTTTGTGCGTATATATATCATCGTCTTTTAAAGGAATGATGACAGGGGGATCGATATCCGACAGCCCAAGCTGATAACGGGCACCAAGCAACAAACCATCCAGCACCATGAGGTCCAAACCCAGATCGACGCCATAGTTGATCTTATTGATATCGTCAATCAGATCAACTTCTGCGTCAAGAATATCAACAATGTTGTCTTGGATGTCTTGTGCAGAAATTGCGTATCCCACTTGGGGTGCCACATATGGCTGCAGATGAATTCCTTTGATGTTGATGTCGTATTTGATCGCTATGGGTAATTCAACATAGTCGAAATTATATTGATGATCGATCACGATGCCATCGTAGGTATAACCTTTCTGGGTGTACAGTAATTCCGGTTGGAGAATGACATTGGCATCCGTGCGAAATTGCATCACCAGGCCAGCGTGGAAACCCGTTCTGTCGCCAGTTGTCAGGTTGCTGTCGCCAGAAAATTCCCGATTCATGAGGTTTAATCCAGCCCGCAATCCAAATGCGGTCTCTCCGTAGGCCATGCCCAGGCCAAGAACGGCCAGCAGGAATATGATCATTGCTTTCTTCATTTTTTTACTCCTTTTTTCACATGATATCTACTATTGCAGATCATTATTAATCAACCTTTGAGGGGCGCCCGAAAAAGTCAAGAAATAAATTCTGCAGATCCTTAACTGAGAAGGGAGGGCAGGTGCCAGACTTCAGGTTGCCCAAATTCATCGCAGTAATGTAAGAACAAGGGGCAAAAATGAATTGGTCTTGCAAAGTTCTGGATCAATCTGCTCTGATCACATGTTATTCCGGGAGGCGCTCCCAGAGGCCTTCGTAGCTGTCCCACTTGCCGTTTTTGAGGGTGAGGGTGATTGTACGCACGCGGTTGCGTTGGTCCTCCGCCACCCACTGTTTCCAGAGAGGGCTTACCACATAGTTTTCAATGGGTTGCGGGGCAGGTTCATAACCCACCCAGAGGAATTTTTGGCCCAGGGCGCGCAGTTTTTCCGCCAGGCGGATGCTGTTTTCCTGGTCGTGGTTACCGATCAGGAAGATGCCAAAGCCGGTGGTGTCCGCCTCGGTCAGGAGGTCTGGGATCAGGTAATAGACGCCGTTGTTCCAGCCGCGTGGGTAGTCTTTCAGGAAGATCTCCACGCTGAGGCTGTCGGCTTGGGAGAGGTCCAGATGTTTGGTTTGGAAAGCGGTTTGGCTGTCCGAGATACGGTAGTTGGCGGAAAGGTAGTATTCACCCTTGGGCGCCCGGAAACTTTGCACGCCGTTGCCCTTATCCTCTCCGGAATAACCTTCCAGCCAGGAATAGTCGCCCGCGCGGAGATCGGAGAGGATCAGCACGGCGCTGGCATTTGGGTACAGGGGCGCTCCGGATTCGTCGGAAACGAACACGGTGAGGTTCGTAAAGGCTTCCTCTTCAGCGGGATCAGCTTCCGGAGCGCAGGTTTCCAGATCGTAGTAGCCATAGCTGCCGTCGTCGAATTGGACGTTGATGAGATTGTTCCGATAAGTGTACTCAGCAGGTATCCCGTTCGCTTTGGCCAGGCTCACGGCCAACTGCTTATACTGTGACTGGTTGAGATATTTTTGACGGAAGATGATGTGGAGCGGAGGCATACCGCTCAAAGCCTTGTCGGGGTTGATCTTGTAGTTTCGCCTCAGCCAGCGGGCGGCTTGGTTCAGGCGTTCGAACCGGGTGTCGCCCTGTTGAAAAAACGAAGAGGGATAAAAGCCGGGAATTCCGCCCCCCTCATTCATGGTCAAAGGCAGTTCTTCATAGCGGACGCTGGGGAAAGACAGAATGGACAGTTCCTCGGAACCCATATCCTCCATCTCAAAGAACAGATAGTCCTGATAGACGGCCTCGATCTGATCGGCGCTGGCTTGCCAGAGAAACTTGGGATCCATGAAGCCTGATCCCTCGTTCAGGCAGTCCTGCATAAACCATTCGTAGGGTTGGGGATAACGGCGCAAAAATTCCAGGGCTTGGGCGTAATTACCCCGGGCGGCTTGCACAAATCCCGCGGACAGCGAATCCGCCTGGGTGGCGGCGATCCCGGCCCAGCCTTGGTCAACCGCGTTCCAGCGTTCTTTTTCCCGCTTCACGCCTTCGTTCCAAGCCTCCGGAGCCTGTTTCCACTCGAAGGGATTGGAGGGATAGACCAGCCGGTCGTCGCGGTCGGCCAGCGGCCCGCTTTTCAGGGTAAGTTCGCAGCTGATCAGGGTGCTATCTCCGGAGGGGACCAGTTCCAAGGCCCGTTTCCCCTCTTTCTCGGCGGCCAGGTAAAAGGCGCCGCGGCCCACGGAGAGGGTGAACTTACCCTCAGAGTCGGTTTTGATCCAGATCAGGGGACGCAGGGCGGCCCAGTTCACCACCATTACGCCGACGCTGGTGTTCGGAAGCGGAAACCCTTGTTCGTCAGTGGTTTGAATAGTAAGCGAGCGAGTGCGTTCCCCGGCATAGTTACGGATGGAATTGATCACGCAATCGTACTTTCCCCGGACCAGCACTTCATCGCCGGCTGAGGGCAAAGAGCCATCGGCAAGGATCAGAACGGTCTTGTCGATGAGTCCGGAAAACCAGGTCTGATCGGGATAGTAGGCGGCGTCCATGTCCCCGGTGTAGTGCCAGGCTCCTTCCAGCCAGACCTCGGCCCAGGCGTGGTTGTTGTCCTGATGCGGCCACCAGGGCGTGGAAGCAGGCCGCGCGGGCAATCCCACGGTACGGGCGGCAGCCACAAAGAGGATCTGCATTTCCTCGCAGCGTCCCACCAGGCTCTTTTGGGTGATGTCCAGCGGGCTTTGGTCGCGCCCGGAGGTTGGTTGGAATTTCAGGCGGCCCACGCACCACTGGGAGACCTTTCTATAGAGGTCCAGTTCATCAGCGCTGCTGGCAAGGATATCGCGCAGACCGTCCTTCAGCAAGGCTTCCCGGTAGGCCTCAATCCGTTCATCGGATACGGTTTGCCTGGCCACGTAGGAGAGGAAAAACTCTGGGACCAATTGTGTCCCCCGGGTATTGAGGAGGGAACGGACGTGGAGGTAATTACTCAGAATATCGGCGGGGTCTGCCATCTGGAGGTTGCTATCGCTCTCATAGGCCAGCAGATAGGCCATCAGGATGTCGTCCTGCTCTTTCAGCAGAGAGCGATATCCTTTTTTATGCTGGCTATCGAGCTTGGTCAGATTGTCCAGAGCTTTACCGTGCATGGTTTTATAAAGATCCGGATTGCCTTTTTTGGTGAAAGCCGGAGGCAGAGCGAGCAGGCTCGCGCAGAGGCAGGCCAGCAGGGAGAAAGTCAGGGCCAGGCTCTTGGCGTAATGCATGATGGACCTCCCGGTCGAGTTATCTGGGTATAATTGAGCGGATTTACTCCGCCAGCTTAAGCATTTTTCCGTGGAGGGATTTATCTCCGGCCCTCAGCTGCCATAAATAGATCCCAGGGGCCACGGACTGAAGATTGTGATCACAACCGTCCCAAAGCAGTTCGTGGGAACCGGCGGTCAGGCTGGTCTGGTTGAAGGAGCGTACTTTCTGGCCCCGGAGGTTGAAGATCTCCAGGCGCACCGGAGCGGCCTTGGGGAGTTCAAATCTCAGGGTGGTGACGACTGAGAAAGGATTGGGGAAAATCCCCGCGCTGAGGGTGGGAACTGATATCTGGGAGTCGTCCGCGGCCACCGGGATGAAGGAAATCACGCCCAGCCGGTCCAGGATCACGCCCAGCAGGAAGGGAAAATCGCTGGAATAAGGCAGGCTGTCGTCAACATCTGCCAAAGAGAAGGAGGAGGCCACGGTGGAGTAGGAACTGGTCTCATTCAGGATCGCGACTGTTTGGTCAAGGTGATCGGTGTTCCTGCTGGTAATCAATACCTCGGCTTCAGGCGTGTATGGAACCAAAATCTGGGTGTATGGGTCGGCAGCTTCGTCGTAACCCCAGATGTAGTTGTGGCCGTTCTGGAAAGTCGCCAGGTCATCTATGCGGGTCAGGTAGTCGAGGGGGGCGTGGGTTGCGAACTTGCCCCAGAAAAGGTCCTGGGGGTCCCAGGCCACGTCGCCCTCCAGATACATCTTTCCCCCGCTGCTTAGATATGCGTCCAGCAGCTCGTATTCCATGGAATCCGGAGAGAGGTGCTGGCAGACATCGCCCCAACCCAGGAGGCAGAAGATGGCCTCAAACTGGTTTATATAATCGTAATCGGGGATCAGTTTTTTCGTGTAGATCACATTGAAGCTGTCGATGGAGTTTAGAGCCTCAACCACGCGCAGGCTTTTGCCCTGGCCGGGTTCAAAGATTAGGATCTCACCCAGGGGCGGGGTTTGGGTACCGGTGTGGCCGATGGCCGGATCTCCGAAAAGCATATAGGTGTACACGTTCTGCAACTCCGGATAAATGATCCCGCCAGAATCCACTGGATCGCCGAACAGGTAATACTGGGTGTGGATCAGGTTGGTCCAGGCCTGGGCCGCGCCAACCGACATCCGGTTGAGGGCCAGGTTTTCCAGCCAGTGGTAGTTGTAGGAGGTGATCCCGCCCCAGCCGGGACTGGCCCAGCCGATCTTGTACCAGCCTGTCCTGGTGGCGGCCGAAACTGCCACAGCCTTCTGCTGAAGCGCGTATTCAGCCAGACACGGCTGGTTGGAATCGATCATCCCATTGTTGCAGGAACCGGCGAAAATCACCACACCGTCAGGATTGGCCAAGTTGTCAAAACTCTGCCGGTCAACCATGCCCATCCACTCCATTTCCCAGGAATCGGGTAGATCGTTGGCGTTGTCATCATTCATCCAGACCTTGCGGGAAGATGATCCTGAGGAGCCGTGGGCGCTCCAGCTCAGCAGACCGTAACTGGTGGTGCTGAGCTCGTTTTTCAGCAGGTCGTAATCCAGGGGAAGAACGGAGGGATAGGAGGGCAGCCACCCCGTCTGTTCGTACATGGTGGTGCACTCATAATCGCTGAGGATGGTTTCACGGGCAAATTCCATGAAGGTGGCGCCATCCGTCTGCAGATAGATAGGTTCAGGTTCTCCACCATAGTTGAGATAGGCCGCGGGAAGCAGGGCTTTGTTTTTCCAGGAAGCCTGGCTTTGTTCGAAAGCCACGGTTCTGGCCGCGATCTGGGACACAAGGTAGGAGTTGTTGGTGGAGATACGTCCCACAAAAACCTCCGGAGTGTAATCGCAGAGAAAGTCCTGCAGCCCCTCAGCGGCGGAATATTCCCCCAACCGACTGTCCCCGTCGGTGTCCACAACACTGCTGAGGTCGCCATAAAAGAAGTCCGACGCAACGGTTTCGCTGCCGTCCGGCTCGGGAGTGAGATACATCACCGGCACCGTGTCGTGATCTCCCACCAATAGCAGATAGCTGAAGGGATGAGAGTAATACTGGCCGATAAGGTAATTACGCAGTTTTTCACCGCTGGTGAAGCCGGGACTGGAGCTGAGGACATCGTCAATGTTAGCGAAGGCTGTGACAAAGCCCTGGCTCTGGCGAAAGTTTTCCAAAGGGGCCACGGCCGCATAGAGTTCAGGGGTTGAGATGATCAGGTAATCGTAGTTCCTGGTGGGATTTAGGGTATAATAGCTGTTTAAGGCATCGGGATTGGCAAAGAACTCGCTGGGGTTAACACCTTTTTCTGCAAGGTGTTGCCAGACCGGGGGGAGACTCTTGGCCCGAGTTTGCTGAGGCTGGGTCCAGTTCAGGTCGATCCTGAGATTCTGGTAAACCTGCCACTCCGCTCCCGTATGGATGTCAGGGAGTACGGAAAAGCTGGCGTAGGCCACTTCGCCCCAATGGCTGATGCCCCGGAAGACAACTTGGGCAGAGCCGGGATTGGCGGCGGGGGCGGCGAGGATGCGCTCTCCGTCTGAAAAGGGTGGATTGAGAAGCGGGGATGGGGCGGATATGATGGCCAAATTGGAAAACTGGTGGCTGAAAGCCAGATTTTCCACCTCAGGGGGCAGGACAATGTTCACTGTCTTCACCGGTAATTGCGGATATCCTGGCGCACTGAGCATGCCCCAGCCGGAGGGAAGATCCGCAGCTCTGGGGTCGAGAGTTGAAAGGTCAAGCGAGAGAGACAGTTCCACGCCCGCGAGCAGCAGTGGAAGACAGAGCAGAATGGCGAGAGCGAGATGTTTATTCACAGGTATCCTCCCGGGGAGTTTTTACTTTTCGGGGATGGGATTTGGGAGCTTTCACAGCCTTGGTGATGGCGCGGCGGAAGCGTTTTTTCTTGTCCTTGTTCATTTTTTCCGTGGCATACTGGATGATGAGGCGGGGTGCCTTATCCTTTTCTGCGAAGAGGAAATCCTCCACCTCACGGGGGTGAAGCTTCCACAGTTCGCGCAAAAACCAGCCAACGCCCTGCTGCACGGGACGGGTGACATCCTGCATCAGGGGTTGGACGAATTCCAGCAGCAGTTCGACAGGCTGGTGGTCGCGCAGAAAAAGCAGAGTGACCGCCGCCACGCGCCGGGTCCACTTGCTTTTCGAAAAGCGCCAGGGTCCAAAATCATCCAGGCTGGCCACATTCAACTCCAACAGGACGGGGGTTATCTTGGTCGCGATCACATCCGCGTGAGCCCAGTTTTCCACCACCTCGTCCAAGCCGCGCTTTATCTGGTCGAAAACGCTGCGGTCGAAGCGCGGCCGGTTTTTTTTCAGCAGCATCAGGCCCAGCGTGCCGAATTCGTATTTACCGGTGGCAAAAAAATGGTAGGAAAGTTCAGCCGTTTCAGGCACGCTTGGGTTGAAGCGGTCAAGCACTTCGTCGCGGAGCTGGCGGAGTTGTTCTTCTTCGATGCCGAACGCGTCATAGCCCTCCGTAAAATAGCGGGCAAGCTTAATTACCAAGGCGGGGTTTTCGTTGGCAAAGAAGTAGCTTTCGCAAAAGCTGAAAATCTCCTGTTGACGGGGGCTTAGCTCTGTTCTTGCCATCAATAGCGTCATAACTCACCTCAAAAAATCTGTATCCGCCGGGCTGAAGCCGCTCCGGCGGCAGCACTCGAAGGCTCTAACTGTCCTGGCTTTGTGCGTCCGGCTCCCGATGGCCGGTGCGTTCATAACCCTTGCCCCTGCCAGTCACCAGCACGTGCCAGCGGTTAAACATCTGCCGGAAGCGCCAGAGCATGGTTTTGCTGGGATTCAACTGGGCAAGCATCTTGTCCAGAAACACTTCCCAGTTCGTGGACTCGTGACTGCGAAAGAATCCGGTGGCCTGCATAACATCAAGCATGTAGGCCTTCATTTTGTCAAGTTCATTTCCGCCCGCGGCCTTTATCCTGGCAACCTTGTCCGTCCCGCGGCGCAGTTCCCAAAGTGCGATGGTGACTGCCTGGGCGAGGTTGATGGAGGGGAAGGCCGGGTTGGCCGGAATGTGGCAACGCAAGGGACAGAGTGCTGCCTCGGCGTCAGTGAGACCAAAAGTTTCGCGGCCGAAGACGAGGCCGATCTCCAGGTGGGGGATGCTGGCGCAGTAACCTCCCATTTGGGGAGGATCGAGGTCGGCGGGTTTCAGCTTGCCCGTGCGGCGGGAAAAGGCGATCACGCGGTCCAGATCCGCTACGGCCTCTTCCAGGCTGGGAAAGACCAAGGCTTCTTCCAGCAAGTGTTCTGAATGCATGGCTAGATAGAAATCGTTTTTACTGGGCACGGCACCCACGATCCGGAGGCCCGCGAAGCCAAAATTGTGCATGATCCTGGCAACAGCGCCCACATTTCCCTCATAGACAGGCTCCACCAGGATTACGTGGATCATAGATCCTTGATCAGTTTGCCCAGTTTATGGCCCAACTGCACCACGGCAGGATCGGAATCGGTTTTCCATCCCTGCGCCACGCGCTGTGAGATGCTCACGAATTCCCGGGATTTGTCGCGCATGTTCTTTTGGGAAAAGATGCTGGTGAGTTTCTTGAGGGTCGACCAAATGGTGCGGGCGCGCTTTTCATCCCCCTCCAGCAACCAGCGGCGGATGCTGGCATAGGTTTGCAGCGGACGCTGGCGCCCCACCTGCACCAAGATGTGGCTGATCTTTTTCTGCACCTCCTCATCCGGATCGTCCAGCATGCGGCCAATGAAGGTGAGCACATACTGCGGGCTGCGGGCGGCGATGTTTTCCATGCCATGGAGCGACATCTCACGCTTCTTGGGATTATCGGATTCGGACCAGCGGGGCATGTATTGCTGCATCACCTCCGGGGCCTTTTTCCACATCTCAAAACAGATGGTCTCGCTTTCCCAGGGTACTGATTCGCAGGTCTTGTCCAGGGTTTGGGCGATGATCTCAGGATCCTCCTGGTGCCGGTGGTAAAAGTAGAAGAGGGCGGTGGCGCGGATGCCGTAGAGATTGTGTTCCAGCATGTCGCCGCAGATACGCTCCAGCTTGCCCTTGCCAGCGTAAACTGCCAGCCGCTTGCCCAGCTCCTCGCGCACAAAATAGTTTTGCGTGTTGGCAAGTTCGAAGATCTGACGTTCCGCGATCCCGTTGTTGCCCTTGTCCAGATTCTTGAAAATCTTGTCCACGTGAGCGTCCATGAGTTTATAGTCGTCCAGGTTCAGACGTCCCATAGCTTTGATCATATTTATCGTGCTCCAAAATCCCTGTGGGGGATGAATGTATTCTGAGGTGACATAGGGTTACAAAATGCCTGCATTCCGTGTTGGAACTTGGGAATTTGCCTGTGGTGTTTGGATTATGAATGCAACTTTAAGCAAGCTTCCATTCTGTCAAGCTATTTGTCCGTGGCGGGATCGAAAATGTCTTGGACACGAACGCTGCGGCTGGTGATGAAATGCAGCTTGGCAACCTCAGCAAGGCGATCCCAGCCAAACTTGTCGGCAAAGGCTTTGGCAGGGTGCAACACGTTTTTGCCGCTGCCAAGGGGAAATTTCATCCTGTAATGCCGGTCCATGGCCTGCCGGCTCTGCAAAAACTGGTAGCGGGCGATCACTGAAGCAGCGGCCACGGCGGGGTCGCTTTCGCCTTTGACACGTTCCTCCACGGGCACGGCCACTTCCTTGCCCAGCAGGTATTGGCGCACCGGCTTGCGGGGGCTGAACTGGTCCGCCAGCACGCCCTGGACCAGGGGTATCCTGCCCAGCAGTTCCAGGATGGCGGTGCCGTGTTGCCAGGCCAGCAAATCGTTCAGGTTCTTTCCCCGGCCTTGCATGTCTGTCATTATCTCGTTGTAGCGCAAGGGTTTGATCACGATGCAGGCGATCCGCTCAGGGTAGCGTTCGTAGAGGGCATGGGCAATGGTTTTGATCCGGGTGTCGGTCAGTTTTTTGGAATCCAGCACACCCAGGGAACGGATGTCCGGCTCCAGGTCGGCATCCATGGCAAAGGCCGCCACCACCAGGGAGCCGAAATAATCGCCCTTGCCGCATTCGTCCGAGCCGATCCAGCGCTCCCAGGTGTGAAATTCCCCCACTTTGGGCCCGGTTTTTTGGCCGATAACCTCTTCCAGTTCCAATTTCAGCTTGTTTTCCTTCCCGGACAGCACTTTGCTCACCCCTCTTTTCAGGGAGTGGTATATATTCAGCGTCGCAGTTTGCCCCTCGCGTTCCAGCCTTAGCTGCAGGCCATAGGCGATCTCCCTTTGGCTGGTAATGCCTATCCCGCGCCGCGCCAGTTCCGACAGCAGCTGTGAGAGGCAGGATTCGATCTCTTTGTCCATGTGCGTTCCGTGTTTGCTTTTCGGCCAAATATTCCCAGCCGGGCGGTTCTGTCAAACTGAAAAAAATATTTGTGCTTGACAGAAATCTGCTTATCTTAGTTTTAGCACTCAGTCGATGAGACTGCTAAATTAGACTTTCAAGATTAACCATATGGAGGTATGACAACAATGGCAAAACAAATGCTGTATTCTCACGATGCCCGGACTGCACTTAAGAAAGGCGTCGACCAGCTTGCCGACGCCGTGAAGGTGACCCTTGGACCCCGCGGCAGAAACGTGGTATTGGACAAGAAATACGGTTCCCCCACCATCACCAACGACGGCGTGACCATCGCCAAAGAGATCGAGCTCGAAGACGAATTTGAGAACATGGGCGCCCAGCTTTGCAAGGAAGTTGCGGCAAAGACCAACGACGTGGCCGGCGACGGCACCACCACCGCCACCCTGCTGGCCCAGGCCATCATCGAAGAAGGCCTGAAACACGTGACCGCCGGAGTGAATCCGATGTATCTGAAACGCGGTCTGGAAAAGGCCACCAAGGTTGTGGTAGATCAGATCCACGCTTATTCCAAAGAGATCAAGAGCAATGAAGAGATCGCCCAGATCGCCGCTATCTCGGCCAACAACGACACCGAGATCGGCAAATTGATCGCCGAGGCCATGGCATCCGTGGGCAAAGAAGGCATCATCAACATCGAAGAAGCCAAATCCATCGACACCGGACTGGAAAAGGTGGAAGGCATGCAATTCGACCGCGGTTACCTTTCCCCCTACTTTGTAACCAACGCCGACAAGATGATCTCCGAGCTCGAGGATCCCTTCATCCTCATCCACGACAAGAAGATAAGCGTACTCAAAGACTTGCTGCCCATCCTGCAGGAAGTTTCCCAGCAGGGTCACCCCCTGTTGATCATCGCCGAGGACATTGAAGGCGAAGCCCTGGCCACCCTCGTGGTCAACAAGCTCCGCGGCGTGCTGAACGTCGTGGCCGTGAAGGCCCCCGGCTTCGGCGACCGCCGCAAGGCCATGCTGGAAGACATCGCCGTCCTCACCGGCGCCACCGTGATCTCCGAGGAAATGGGACGCCGTCTCGACAGCGCCACCATGACCGATCTTGGCCGCGCCAAGAAGATCATCGTGGAAAAAGAGAACACCACCATCCGCGAAGGCGCCGGCAGCGAAGAAGCTGTGGCCGCCCGCGTTAAACAGATCAAGGCCCAGATCGAGGAAACCACCTCCGATTACGACAAGGAAAAGCTTCAGGAACGCCTGGCCAAGCTTTCCAGCGGCGTGGCCGTGATCCGTATCGGTGCCGCCACCGAAACCGAAATGAAAGAAAAGAAAGCCCGCGTGGACGACGCTTTGCACGCCACCCGCGCCGCGGTTGAAGAGGGCATCGTGCCCGGCGGCGGGGTTACCCTGATCCAGGCTGCCAAAGCCCTCAAAGATATGAAAGACCTTTCCCACGAGGAAACCATGGCCGCGCAGATCATGATGAAAGCCCTGGAACGCCCCGCCTACCAGATCGCCGCCAATGCCGGCGAGGAAGGCGCTGTGATCGTGGAAAAACTGAAAGGTTACACCGATGTCAACATGGGCTACAACGCCGCCAACGGGAAGTTCGAAGACCTGCTCAAAGCCGGTATCATCGATCCCGCCAAGGTTGTGCGCTCCGCCGTGCAGAACGCCGCCTCCATCGCGGCCCTGCTGCTGACCACCGAGTGCATCATCACCGACATCAAGGAACCCGAAGCACCCGCTCCGATGCCGAATCCCGGCATGGGCGGAATGTACTAAACATCTCCGATACCATCCATATAAGGCCTCTCCCAAACCGGGGGAGGCTTTTTTTGGCTCCTTCATATCGAGGGGGGAAATGATCCCGTGTGTCATTCCGGGGGTGGCGCTTCAGCGCCGGGGCCCCGGAATCCAGGCGCAAAGAGACCAAAAGCCCCTGCGGGCGAAAGAATGGACGGCATTACCTCTGTCGCCCGCCAAGAGCTTCCATATCGGTTTGGGACCGTTTACGAGGGGTGCCGTTCGCTACGCTAACTCCACACCCTCGCTATCGTTCTGCCGCCCTCCGGGCTGCAGGCCATATCTGAAGATGTTCTGACTGGCTCCTGTTTCCCCTCTGAAAGCACTACCTATCATCCCACTCCTGCTCCCCGCACAATCGCCGCGTCTGCTGCGGAGATCTGGCGGGAGGCGATCATGAAGTGGACAAGAGGGGCTTCAGGACTGGCAAACAGCTTATTTGGCGTTCTTTAACGGTTGGCAGGCAGGGCAGAAATAGCAGGTCCCGCCCAGGTACTGGATCTTTTGAACGGTGTTTCCGCAGAGGGGACAGGGGTTTCCAGCAGCCTTGCTGTCCATGCTCCGAACGAATTTTCCTGACTCACCGAACTGGTCAGTCTCGTCGTTACGTCCGCCTTGGGCGATGATCTCGCGCACCGTTTCCACTGTCTGGGTGTGGAGGCGGTCCACATCTGCGGCGCTCAACCCAGCGAGGTTCTGCCTCGGATGCAATCCCGCCCGGAACATGATGTCCTGCGCCACTGAATTGCCCAGTCCGGGGATGGTCTGTTCCTGGGTGAGCAGGCTTTTTACACTGCGCTTGCCCTCAGCGGCAAGTTCTGCCACCAGGCCGGTGAAATACTCCCGGGTGAACTCCGCGTCCAAAGGCGTGGGCGCCTGGTCCCGGATGTACTTGCCCTGCAGTTCCTTCCCTTTCTCAAATAGCTCGATCCCGCCCCACATCTGCACCGTGAGGGTGAGGGCGCCACCATCGGTAAAACTTAGCAGCAGATGGTATGTTTTGGGGAGTTTGGCCCCGGGCTGATGCCAGAGCAGTTTACCCCCGGTCTCGCCCAACACCAGGCAATAACCGGGATCGAGGTAGATGAGCAGCCATCTCCCTTTCACGAGACTGGCCCCGATCACCTTGCCCAGCACAAGTTGCGAGAATTCCTCAGGACCGCGGTTGTGCCAGACGAATTTATGCGGACTGTTGCCCAGATTGCCGGAGGCGATCTGTTTCCCCTTCAAATGGGCGTTGAACTGGTCTGCCAAAACCTTAACTTCGGAGATTTCGAACATCCCATCCTCCTGTTAGAGATCGTTTTATATCAATACTTGCTGATCTTTTTCAGGGCCGCTATCTGCCCCGCGGCGCGCAGCCCGAGCAGATAGATCCCGGCTGGCAGGGGCTTGCCGTCGTCATCACGCCCGTCCCACGTCAAGCTGTGTGTGCCGGGGCCGTAAGTTGCATTGGATAGATTGAATAGCTTTTGCCCCCGGAGGTTGTAAACGGATAGCTCGGCCCGGGCGGGGGTTTTGAGCTCGAAAATGATCTCAACGCTGCCGGCAAAGGGATTGGGATGGCAGGACAGATCTGGCTGTAGCGGGGGGATCAACTCATCTTCAGCTTGGGTGGTGGCAAAGACCCGCTCCCATTTGTCTCTGTCGTTCCAGACCCCATCAAACCAGCGTTGGTGGAGTCTTTCGATATCATTGCCGTGGACGTCCCGGAAGTAGAGGCCGCGGGTAACCGATACCCATACCCCGTCAAATTCCTGGTAGTGATTCTCGCTGAGCAGCCCGCTGGGGTCATAGCTGTACAGGCTGCGATACCAGTTTTGCCAACCGGTTGTGGTGCTGTAGCTTTGGCAGCAATCCTCGGTTCTCAACCCAGCGGCGTCGTAGTAGTAAAGATTCCGGATCTGATCCTGCCAGATGTAGCTTCCGTCCGGCTCCTGATACAGCGCTTGGGTCAGCAGTCCATCCAGGTCATAGCTGTAAAGGGTGCGGTGGTCAAAGACCCATTCCCAGTCTCCCGTGATATTGCGCTCAAACTGCTCGGTCAGTTGCCCGGCGGCGTTGTAGCTGTAAGTTATCAGATTGGTTTCGACCCCGCTGGCGTTATAGGTGTTTTCTGTGACCAAGAGGCCAGCCGGAGTGTAGGTATAATCAATCCAGTACCACACCACCCAGTTGTTGTTGTAAAAACTATAAACGGCCATCAGGGTCTTCCGGCCCGCGGCATCGTACTCATAGTATACCTTCTGGTTTTTTTGCCATTCATAGCCGTCAAAGTTCCGCAAGATCGTTTCCACCAGCCAACCCTCCGGATTGTAGAAATAGTCTTTCACGTTGACCAGCAGCCAGGCACCGTCGGTCCAGGTCTTCACAGTATACTGGAGCAGCCGGTTGAATTGGTCGTAGCTATATTCTTCGAGATCCGCCGGGTCCCAGGCGCCGGAAAATGAATAGTGGGTGCTCTGAGTCAGCTGCCAGGTCCGGTCCGCGTTCTGCTCTTCGTCCGGGCAGGGAATAAGTTTCTCAATTCCCCGCGCTTCGGGCAAGATGATGCCAGATAACGCCGTCCAAGAAACCCAAGCGGCC
>LAHT01001440.1_pt1 | contig 23299 bp, 23 predicted proteins | sample 329671 | NCBI WGS metagenome assembly LAHT01 (sample SAMN03275702, study PRJNA271635) | activated sludge metagenome | isolation source: Sample C-4 Sludge from methanogenic chamber (fourth chamber) of Anaerobic... | reverse complement strand
GAGGACGCTTCCCAGGCAGCTCCGCTGCCTCTGTCGAACGGGAATTCGACAGCCCAATCGGCGCTTCAGCGAGGGCCGGTACTCAGTACAGGCGGTCGCCGTACCGCCTCTTTTCCCGATGCCATGGCGCTTCCGGCGAGCGCCGGTACCTCCGTCTCTCCGTGCCTCCCCCTCTCTGTGCCTCTGTGTTTAAAAACCCCTCACTCCACCCAGCAGAAGTCGCGGCCGGTCTTGATCCGGCGTTTGAGCCAGGCGGTTGGGGTAATTCGATCCGATATCAATCCCGGGCAGCCAAGCGCTGAATTCTTTTATCAAGAGCAGATCTAACATGAGAAAAAAGCGTTTGACAAGCAGAGGCACTGGAAAATTCTGGCTTATTCAAGGCGAAAACCCTTGGATATGATCGCCAAACACTTATGTTTTAAATAGAATAGAGAAACGAGGACCCCCAATGAAAGAGTACAAACTTTCGAAACTGCGCAATCTCCTGTTCATGGGATCAAGCGGGGCGGGCAAGACCACCCTGGCAGAGCAGATCTTTCATCTGACACATGCCACCAGCCGCCTGGGCAAGATAGACGAAGGCAACACGGTGATGGACTTCGACGCCGAAGAGATCAGCAAGAAGATGTCTCTCAGCCTGAGCCTGGGATTCCTGGACCACAAGGACCACAAGATCAACATTTTGGACGCTCCCGGAACTCCGGACTTGATCGGCGACTCCATCGTGGCCATTCCCGCGGTGGAAAACGTGGTGTTGGTGGCCAATGCCGCCAGCGGCTTTGAGGTTGGCCTGGAACTGGCCATCGAGCAGCTGGATGGCGTGAAAGTGGGCAACATAGTTTTGGTGAACCGCATGGACAATGAACACGCGGACTACCTGAAGACCCTGGAATCGATCCATGACAACACGGGGCTCCATCCGATCCCGGTGCACCTTCCCATCGGAAAAGAAAACACTTTTGAAGGTGTGGTGGACATCATCCGCCAAAAGGCCATCCGCCCCTCCGGCGAAGGTGAGATCCCCGCCGACATGCAGTCAGCGGTGGAAAACGCCCGCATGCATCTGATGGAGGCAGTGGCCGAGACCGACGAAGAACTGCTCAACACCTTTTTGGAGAGCATGGAGCTGAGCGACGAATCGCTGCTCAAGGGGCTCAAGAAAGCGGTGGCCAACGGCGAGATCTGCCCGGCCTTTGCCTGTTCCGCGAACACCGGGGTGGGCGTGATGGCGTTTATGGACGCGGTTTGCGATTATCTTCCCTCCCCCGAGGAAGCCAATCCCCTGCCAGCGCTCAGAAAAGGCGAAGCCGCGGACTTTGTGGCCTCCGCCTCCGGCGAGCTGCTGGGATACGTTTTCAAGCTCTACGCCGATCCGAACATGGGCGACTACGCCTACGTGCGGGTGTTCTCCGGAAATCTGAAAGCCGGCATGGAATTTTATATTCCCGAAAAGGATGCCAAGGACAAAGCCGGAAACATGTATTACATGCTGGGTAAAAACCGCCACGACACCCAGGAGATCCGGGCCGGGGAGATCGGAGCGCTGGTGAAGCTGAAAAACGCCAAAGCCCTCAATTCCATGGTGGCTGTGGGCAGCGACCTCAGCCTGCCGATGCCGGAACTTCCCACCGCCACCTACTGGCAGATGATCCGCGCCGCCAACCAAAGCGACGAAGACAAGATCGGCAGCTCCCTGCAGCGCGTGATCGCCGAAGATCCCACCATCAGGTTCGATCTGAACCTGGAAACGCACGAGAACGTGATCTCCGGCATGGGCGAGCAACAATTGCAGCTGGTGCTCAAGAAGCTGAAAAACCGCTACAAAGTTGATGCCACCATGAAGGAACCCCGCATTCCCTATAAAGAGACCATCACCGCCAGCGCGGAATCGCAATACCGCCATAAAAAACAATCCGGCGGGCGCGGCCAGTATGGCGAAGTCTATTTCCGCATCAAACCCACCGAACGCGGCGAAGGATTCCAGTTCGTCAACGGCATCGTGGGCGGCGTGATCCCCACAAACTTCATCCCGGCCATCGAAAAAGGCCTGGTGGAAACCATGGAAAAGGGCATCGTCGCCGGATACCAGGTGGTGGACGTGAGCGTGGAAGTCTATTATGGCAGCTATCACGACGTTGACAGCTCGGAAATGGCTTTCAAGATCGCCTCTTCGATGGCCCTCAAGGAAGGGTTCAAGAAGTGCCGTCCGATCCTGCTTGAGCCGATCCACGACCTCACCATCATCGTTCCCAGTGAATACATGGGCGACGTGATGGGCGACATCAGCACCCGCCGGGGGCGCATCATGGGCATGGAACAGCGCGGCAAGAAACAGTATCTGAACGCCCAGATGCCCGTGGCTGAAATGTATTTCTACTATCCCGCCCTCAAATCCTTCACCCAGGGAAGGGGACGTTTCACCCAGAAATTCTCACACTACGAAAAGGTTCCTGACGATGTTGCGGCCAAAGTGATCGCCGCCTGGCAGGATTCAGAAGCATAAATCCCTGCTTCCAAGCAGGTTTCAGATTCCGGGGAAGGTTGATCGCTCAGCCTTCCCCTTTTTACTTCTTGACATTTTTCACTGCCGGCCAGAGGCTGGCCCAGGCCTTTGAATGAGATAACGCAACAAGATACAAAGAGGTTTATATGTCCGGACACAACAAGTGGAGCTCCATCAAACACAAAAAAGGCGCGGCCGACGCCAAACGCGGCCAGCTTTTCACCCGCATCGTTAAAGAGATCATCCTGGCAGCCAAAAACGGCGGCGGTGATCCCGAAATGAATCCCCGCCTTAGAACAGCCATCCTCACAGCCAAAGCAGCCAACATGCCCCGGGAAAACATCGAACGCGCCATCAAGCGCGGCACAGGCGAGATCGAGGGCGCAGCCTATGAGGAGATAGTCTATGAAGGCTACGGGCACAACGGAGTTGGCATCGTGGTGGAAGTGATGACCGACAACAAAAACCGCACTGTGGCGGACCTGCGCCACACCTTCTCCAAATATGGCGGCAACCTCGCGGAAAGCGGGGCAGTGGCCTGGAACTTTGAGCAGAAGGGCTTTTTCAACATCCCCGCGGAAGGGCTGGACGAAGACGAATTCATGATGCAAGCCTTGGAGGCGGGCGCCGAGGACATCGAGCTCAACGGCGAATACTTCGACATCTACACCGCCCCCGGCGAATTCCACACCGTGCTGGCGGAATTTGAAAAACAGGGCTTCGCCGTGGAAAATGCCGAGCTTACCAGGGTGCCCAAAACAACCGTCAACGCGGATGATTTTGCCCCCAAGCTGTTCAAGCTGGTCGAAATGCTGGAGGAATTGGACGACGTTCAGAAGGTCTATGCCAATTTTGAGGTTTCCGACGAAGTGATGGAAGCCCTAAGCCAGTAACGGTGATCATCCTCGGAATCGACCCGGGCAGCCGCTTCTGCGGCTATGGCCTGCTGGAGATCGACGGCAGGCGGATCATCGGGGCCGGCTGCGACGTGGTGAATATGAGCAAAATATCCGAACTGCCTACCAGGCTGGATCAGCTCTATACAGCTCTGGACACGGTCCTGAGTGAATACAAACCCGAGGTGGCGGCAGTGGAAAGCATGTTTTTCCATAAACACATCCGCAGCGTGTTCACCCTTGGCCACGCCCGCGGAGTGATCCTGCTGGCTCTGGCCCGGCACGGGGTCAAACTCTTTGAATACAGCCCCCGCGAAGTGAAAAAAGCAGTGGTGGGCAACGGCAACGCTTCCAAACAGCAGGTGCGCTACATGGTGAGCCAGATGCTCAAACTCAAGGCCCCGCCGGTGAAGGACGACGCCTACGACGCGCTGGGCCTGGCGCTCTGCCATTTTCACAGGATCAAATATCAACCATGATCAATTATATCAAAGGCACTTTGGTGCACAAAAGCCCGGTGAAGGCGGTGGTGGAAACCGCCATGGGCCTCGCGTTTGAATTGCTGATCCCGATCAGCACCTTTGAAGTCCTGCCCGCTGAAGGACAGCCCTGCCAACTCTTCACCCATCTGCATATCGCACAGGACGACGTTCGCCTCTTCGGGTTCGCGACACCCGCCGAATGCGAGCTCTATCAGCAGTTGAACCGCATCTCCGGAGTGGGGCCCAAAAGCGCGCTTTCCATCATCTCCACCCTCCCCATACCCACCTTCGTGAAAGCCATAGAACGAGAGGAAAGCGCTCTCCTGACCAAGGTTCCCGGCATCGGGCTGAAAAGCGCCCAAAGGCTGGTGATCGAGCTCAAGGGCAAGCTGCGCCATCTGATGGACTACGCGGAGCCCGGAGACATGGAAGTGGGGGAGAGCACAGCCAGCGAAGTGGAAAACGCCCTGGAGACCCTGGGCTTCAACGCCCGGGACGTACGCCGCGAACTGGCCCTGATGGGCGAAGAGGCAGCTAGGCTGAACTCCGAGCAACTGATCCGGGAAGTGATCCGCCGCCTTTACCAAAGAAGCAGATAGATGGTGCGCCAGGAAGCCTACCAGACCATCCTGAGAGTTTTCCGGGACAAGGAGTTTTCAGACACCCTGCTGCATCAACGCGCCAGGCGGCTCAAGAGAAGCCAGGAGAACGTCGGCCTCTTTTACGCCATGGTGAAAGGCGTTATCAAGCTCCGCGGCAAGCTGGACTACATCCTTTCCCAACACACGGACACTGCCAAATTCGCCGCCACCGACATCAAGATCAAGACCTGGCTCTATCTGGGCCTCTATCAACTGATGTACTTGGACTCCATCCCCGCCCACGCGGCGATCAACGAAACTGTGGAACTGGCCAAGCAGGGACTGGGCGAAAAGGTGGGGGATTTTGTGAATGCCGTGCTGCGTGACTGGCAGAGGCATCCCCAGATGAGCTATCCCACCAGCCTGGTGGAGCGCATCGCCACCGAACATTCCTACCCTGCAGAGCTGATCGAACGCTGGATCAGGCTTTGGGGCGAGGAGGACACGGAATATCTGGCCATCTGGTACAACGAAAATCCCAAGCTGCACCTGAGGGTGAACGGCACCGCCACCACAAGGGAAAAGCTGATCCAATATTTTGCCAAGCGAGACATCAGGGTGACGCCCTCCCCGGTGGGCAGGATGACCCTGCTCACGGAGGAAGCGGACGCCGTCATCGACGACGTGGCTTTCTCCGAAGGCTATTTTTCCGTCCAGGACACCTCCTCTTCGCTGATCGTGGAACTGCTGGATCCGCAACCCAACGAGAACATCCTGGACCTGTTCGCCGCCCCGGGGGGAAAGTGTTCCTACATTGCCGAGATCATGCAGAACAGCGGCGAAGTGGTGGCGGTGGACAAAATCCCGAACAAGATGAAGCTTTTGAAACAGGCCGCGGACAGGCTGCAACTCACAAACATCAAGCTCATCGTAACCGACGCCTTCCGCTACGGGCCGGTTGCCCCCGCCTACGACCGCGTTTTGGTGGACGCCCCCTGTTCCGGTTGGGGCGTGTTTGGCCGCAAAGCGGATCTGCGCTGGCAAGCCCACCAGAACATCGAGGAATTGGTCAGGTTGCAGGAAAAAGCCCTGGAATACGGAGCCAATTTCGTACGGCCTGAAGGGATCATGGTCTATTCCACCTGCTCCATGAATCCGGACGAGAATGAGCACCAGATCGAAAAATTCCTTGCCCGCAATCCGCGCTTCAGTTTAGTGGACGCGGTGGAGATCCTTCCCGCGGATTACACCTCAGGGGGGATGTTTCGCAGCCTGCCCTTCCGCCATAACATGGACGGGGCTTTTGCCGCCAAAATGATCAAAACGAGGTAAGATATCGTGGCCAGCGAGAAAAGCAAAAAAATATGGCTGACACTGGGTATCGGCGCTGGAATCATTTTCCTCACCGCCTTTCTCACCAGCCAGATCGTTTTCCCCATCATTTTCCGCGCCCCCAAAGAGATAGAGGTGCCAAACCTGGTGGGATTGAACACCGCGCAAGCCCGCGAAAAACTGAGTGAATTCGGGCTACACGCAGTGGTGAAGGATTCCATCTGGTCGGAAACGGAACCGGTGAACACAGTGCTGGAGCAGGATCCTGACCCTGGTGAAATGATCACGCCTGAGGGAACCGTCTATTTCCGCGTCAGCCGTGGTTCCCGTCAGGTCGGAGTGCCCTCGGTGGTCGGCCTGAGCTACCAGGAAGCCTATTATACGCTAATGAGCGCAGGCCTCAAGGGTGTGGTGGCGGATTCCCTCTATTCGGACAGCTATGCCGCCAACACGGTCATCCGCAGCTCGCCGGGAGCAGGCTCCAAGCTCGAAAAGGGCTCCACGATCAGAATGTACATCAGCCGCGGACCCGAGCCCATTATCGCCGATCAGGCGGATACAACGGTCGTCTATGATGCTCCCTTTGAAACTTGGGAAGAATGATGGCGGCCACGAAAGACGCTCAGACAGATCGATCCGATCTGCTGCTGGATATTTCTCCGGGCAGACAGCAGCTGTTCGGTTTTATGCTGGAATCCGTGGAAGGCTTGGCCACCCATTCCCGGGACAAGGATTCTTCGCAGTTGAAGATCTTGCTCCCTGATGGTCAATCAGCTGATTTTGAGATCTTTTTGGCATGTTGGGAAAGGTTTGTTTCCCATCACTGAAGTTATACATTATCATGTGCTTAGCTTGAGGAGGCGGCCACTTTGAAACTGAAAGAGTTGATCCTGAAGCAACCTGTGATGAACAGGGTGCTGTACTCTTTGGTCCCGTTACTCATCTTCTCAGTGTATCTTTACGGATGGCGGTCTGTGGCCGTCGTCGCGGTTTCAAACCTGGCTGCATTTGGCACCGAATACCTCTTCCTGCGCCAGAAGAAGGGAAAGGTGAGCATGGCGGTTTTCGTTACCGGAAGCCTGCTCGCCCTCACCCTCCCGCCCACCATACCCTTGTGGATGGCAGCTTTGGGCAGCGTGGTGGCTGTCGCTTTCGGCAAGATGGTCTTCGGCGGATTTGGCGCCAATATCTTCAATCCGGCCATCCTCGGCCGCACCTTTGTCTATGTTTCATTTCCCCAGCAAATGACGGTGATGTGGGCACAGCCTTACCTGTCTTCAGCCTTTCCCGGAGGTTTGGTCCGCTGGAGCGTGGAACCAGCCCTGAGGACCGGGGCCACGATCCTGGGTCAGTTCAGAGCCGGACAAGAGGTCACCAGAACCTGGCTGGACACTTTTTTAGGCTTCGAGGCTGGTTCCCTGGGTGAAACTTCCGCCCTGCTGATCATTCTGGCCGGCGTCTATCTGCTGGCGAGCAAAACCGCCAAATGGATCCCGATGGTGGCCACCCTTGCCAGCATCGTCCTCTTCAGCCTTGTCTTTTACCCGGCAGAGAATCCGCTGTTGCTGCTTTGCGCCGGGGGAGCCCTGTTCGGCATCGTGTTCATGGTCACTGACCCCATCTCCCAGCCCAAGAGCAATGTCGCGCTTTGGATCTACGGCATCCTGATCGGGTTCCTTACAGTGTTCATCCGCCGGTTCTCGCTGTTCGCCGAAGGATTCATGTTCGCCCTGCTTATCGTCAACGCGTTGATGCCGATCATCGAACACGCCCTGAAAGCCCTGCCCCAAAAGAAGGCAACCAGTGGCAAGTGAGACTTCCTTTCTTGGCCGGCCGGTCTATCCGGTGCTGTTCATCCTGCTGCTGAGCGTGGTCTTTGTGGGCATCCTGGCTTTGATGTTCAGAAGCAATGAATCCCGCATCGAAGCCCAGAAACGTGAGGTTTACGAAAAGACCGTCCTGAGCCTGGCCGCGGACAGCCTAGCCCGCCTCAGCGGATCCACGCCCCAGGCGATCGAGGCAGCCTATCCAATGAGTTATCAGGAATATGTGGAAGCCTTCAAGCAGGATTCCTTCGCGCGGCCGGCCTTCGCAGTCAAGTACCAGGGAAATCCTGTCGCCAGGGTGTTCGACATCAAGGGCAAAGGCCTCTGGGGAACGATGCGGGCTTTGGTGGCCACCACCATTGACATGCAGACCCTTCTGGGCATCAGCATCTACGAACAGACTGAAACCCCAGGACTGGGCGGACGTATCGAGGAGGATTGGTTCACCTCGCAATTTCGCCACAAACGGGTCCTGACCCCCGCTGGCCCAGTGACGCTGGAACTGGTCCCCGAGGGCCAGGCAGAACTGGGAAGTACGCAAGTGCGCCAGATCACCGGTGCCACCATCACCAGCAAGGCGGTGACAGACATGATCAAAGCCGAGCTTGCCGAGGTGGCCGGGATGGTGGCCAAGGAGAAGCAATGACCCGCAAAGAGATCTTCATCACCAGCGCCTTCCGGGAAAACTCCGTCTGGAAGCAGATCCTGGGCATCTGTTCTTCCCTGGCCGTCACCAATCTGATGCTCAACAGCCTGATCATGGGCCTCGGCGTCACCTTCGCGCTGGCCCTGTCCTGTTTAACCGTGTCCCTCATCAGGGATTACACCCCCCGCAGTGTCCGCATGATCGCCCAGACCCTGATCATGGCGGCCTATGTGATCATCGTTGACATCCTGCTCAAAGCCTACATGCCTGATATCAGCAAGCAGCTTGGACCCTACGTCGGACTGATCATCACCAACTGCATCCTGATGGGCCGTCTCGAGGCCTTCGCCTCCAAAAACCCGCCGCTGGATTCGGTGATGGACGGGATCGGGGCGGGATTCGGATATACCCTGGTGTTGCTGGTGATCTCTTTCATCAGGGAGTTGTTCGGCTTCGGCACCTTGTTTGGGATCAGGATCTTCGGTTCCTGGTGGACGAACTGGAGCATCATGGTGATGGCGCCCAGCGCCTTCTTCCTGCTCGCTCTGCTGATCTGGTTCGTCAACACCAAATATTATAAGGCGGGCTAAGATGGATATATCTGCCTTTCTGCTTTTCTGGGCGGCGATCTTCACCAGCAACATCCTGCTCACCAACTTTCTGGGCATGTGTTCCTACCTCTCGGTGTCCAGGGAGGTGGAATCATCCCTGGGCCTGGGTGTTGCCGTGACGTTTGTCCTGGTGTTCACCACAGCCCTGAACTGGCTGGCCTACCGCTTTGTGCTGGTTCCCTTCCACATTGAATATCTGCAATACATCGTGTTCATCATAGTGATAGCCGCCTTTGTGCAACTGCTGGAGCTGCTCATCGAGCGCTACGCTCCAGCCCTCTATTACACCCTGGGCATCTTTCTGCCGCTGATCACGGTCAATTGCGCCATCTTTGGCGTCAGCCTCTTCATGGTGATCCGGGACTACAATTTCCTGCAGTCGCTCGCATATGGCCTGGGCAGCGGTCTCGGCTGGCTGCTGGCCATTCTGATGCTGGCTGGCATCCGCGGCAAACTGAGGGAGAAAATGGTCCCCCAAGGCCTTCAGGGAGCGGGTATCAGCCTCATCATCACCGGGATCATGGCCCTGGCCTTCATCGGGTTTTCCGGCATCGCGCCAATTCAGTAGGGGAAGGCCAGGATGTTTTCAACCATTATCAAGGATGTGGCCGTACTCACCGGGATCAGCGTGGCCCTGTCCATCCTGCTGGTGATCGCCGAACGCTGGCTCAACAACTATGGCGACTGCAAGATCGACATCAACGGCAAGCGCGAGATCACCGTCAAAGGCGGAAACAGCCTGCTCTCATCACTGAGCGAAAAACAGGTCTATCTGCCCTCTGCCTGCGGAGGCCGGGGAAGCTGCGGCGCCTGCAAATGCCAGATCACCGAAGGCGGCGGACCGCTGCTGCCCACCGAGAAACCTTTTCTATCTCAGGCCGAGCTGGCGGACAACATCCGTCTCAGTTGCCAGGTGAAAGTCAAATCCGGGATATCCATCCAGATCCCGGAAAGCATCTTCAACATCCGCAAGTACTCCGCCGTGATCTCCGAGATCATCGATTACACCTACGACATCAAGGGGATAACCTTCAAACTGGATGAGGGGGAGACCATCGATTTCAAGGCCGGCCAATACGTTCAGTTGATCACGGAGCCCTACGCCAAAATGAAGCAGCGGGTTTCCCGGGCCTATTCCATTTCCTCCAAGCCGGAGCTAAATACAGCCGTCCAGTTGATCATCAGGCTGGTTCCGGAAGGGATCTGCACCACCTGGGTGCACAATTATCTGAAGGTGGGGGACAGGGTCAATTTCACCGGACCCTACGGTGATTTCTTTCTGCGGGATACGGACGCCGACATCCTTTTCGTGGCGGGAGGCTCCGGCAAGGCACCCATCAAATCCATGCTGGAACATCTGCAGGTGGTGGGCACGAACCGTAAAATGACCTATTTCTTCGGCGCCCGCACACCCAGAGACCTCTATCTCACCGAGGAGATGAAGTCTTTCGAACAGGTTTTCCCGGATTTCCGTTACGAACCTGTTCTGTCCCACGCTGTGCCCGAAGACAAATGGCAGGGCAAGGCCGGCTATGTGATGCCATATTTCAAGGACGCCATCCGTGATCCCCAAAAGACGGAGGCCTATCTTTGCGGCAGCCCCGGCATGATCAATGCCGTCACCAAAGCCCTCTCGGATATGGGCGTGCCCGCGGACAAGATCTACTTTGACAGCTTTGGATAAAATATGAAACCAACCCCACAACAGCTTAAGGTCATGCAGCGCATGCAGCCCGGAGTGATCACCCTCAATGGTTTTCTGGGCTCTGATACCCGCACCTTGGACGAGATCGTGGCCGATGACGCGGTCGTTTTGGCGCGGCTGGACCGCAGTCCCGAAGAGATCGCCGACCGCATGGAAAGCCTCACCAGGGCAAGCTGGGACAGCTATCTGGAGGAGATCCTGATCGAGGACAAATATCTGGTCCAGACCTCAATCTATCGGGGTAAACTGCCCTGCCCTTACGGACACGCCGGTATCTTCCGCAAGGCTGTCACCCAGCTGACCAATAGAGACAACGGCCTGAGCGTGGTCTGGACCTCACTGAGCATCCATCTGATCAGGGCGCACGCTTTCTTTGAAGGCAGGGGCAGCGCTTTCCGGCTGGATCCCGAGACCTTGATCAACGCCATATTCAGTTAAGCCACATCCCCGGCAAGATCCCCAAAACGAGTAGCAGAGCCTCTCCGGCCAAAGCCCAGAGCACAGCCGCCAGGGCGACGAAACTACCCAGGACGAAGGGCTGCTCCGGTTTACGGATGAAGATCAGATAATACGCCATACCCAACAGACAGGACAGCAGGATCACAAAGGGGGTGTGGACCGCGCCGAACCAGGCCGCCACAGCCGGGATCAGAACTATATCTCCTCCGCCCAGACCCTCCGTTTGGAATAATCTCTTCCAAGCCCAGGCCAGGATAAGGAGCAGGGCGAACGCTCCCACTACAGGCAGTAGATACAGCAACGCGAAACAGCGCCAGCCATATCCGCATCTCACCAGGCTCAGTAACAATCCTGCCGCCAGCGTTGGCAGGGACAGTGCCAGCGGGATGATCTTGTGCCACAGGTCGAGGAAGAAGATCGGGATCAGGAAACTGAACAGCAGCAGATATTGCCAAAATTCCAGAGTGTCAGGCGGGTGTACGCATCCCAAGGCCAAAAACAACAGCGGCGTCACGATCTCCAGCAGAAGCTGATGCCTGGGGCTTACGGCTCCGCAGAAGGGGCATTTCCCTGTTTTAGCCAGCTGGGAATAGATGGGGATGAGATGGCTCGGGGGAAGCTTATTGCCACATTCAGAACAGCGCCAGAGCGATGATAAAACCAGTTTTCCGCGGGGAAGCCAGAGGATCAGGACATAAAAAAAACTGCCCAGGATTGCACCCAGGGCAGCTATCACAAAGCAGGTCAAAATATCAATGGTAAACTACCACCTTTCATACCAGGGACGCTGGTCGGACTGCCAGGGTGAGGAACTTGAGTACCAGGGAGAGCCCTGGCGGAATTCCAGCGAGAGGTTGACGCTTTCCGAGGGCCGGTAGTTGAGTTTGAATTCAGGGATCACCCGGGTGGTGTTGTCGGAGCCGAACTCCAGCTTGGAATTGGCCGATCCGTAGTTGATGAGGCTGAGATCCAGCTCAATTTCCAGCTTGGGATTGAGGTTGTAGCGGATGTGGTTGGTATAGCGGGAGAGGTAGTAGCCGCCTCCGGCGCTGCTCATTCCCGCTTCAAAACCCATCGAGTGGTTCATCGACAGCCTGTCCAGGCTGAACAGCGGCGAACCGCTTCCCCTGTAGGGGTTCAGATTGGGTTTGGGCATGTCTATCTGTGCCAGCAAAGGCAAACTTAGCAGCAGGACCAGGATTCCGATCAGCATTGCTTTCATTCGGACACTCCTTGTAAAAGATCTTATTCTAGTTTACATGATAATTGGGCTCCCCATATTTGTCAAGCTATTCAGCGTAATCCAGCTTGATCAGGAGAGTGACGATAACCACACAGGCCGCGAAACTTAGCAACGGAAACACCGGAAAAGTATGTTTGCTCAATGAAGAGATCATGCAATCCTGGGCCAAATGACACCCTTGGGGAGGGGGAACACCCCTCCCCTTTTCTGCTATGAATGAGCAATAAAGATAGTAGGTAGAAAGTAGGTATAATGCCTTGTATCCTTCTCCAGTAAAGGGTTTGAAGCCTATGGATTCACAAAATGTCGGGACTCCTCCCTCCCCCGGTAAGTTCACCCATCCCTAATGCTAATCTAATTATAAAATATATTACTATATACTATATAATATATATATATGATTATATAGTATATAGTTATGAGATATCAGCATTGTATGCTGCATCAGTCTCCCGGCGGGAGTGGAGTAAAGAAAATTTGTGAATCCATAGGCTTGTAACCTAGGCCAATAAAGGGTTTCAGGCCTTTCTACCTACTTTCTACCTACTTCACATTGTGCTTATTCATACCTGCCTCCCCGCCCCTCAATGCTCCGCTTATCCCCAACCTATGCCCGGGTTATGGGCGGATCCAGCCATCGCCTGGCCATGGGTAACCCCTCGGCAAACCATCCTCGCTCAGGCTGAGCAGGAGTCGTTTGCCAGGCAGGAGTCATTCACCCCTTTCCAAAGGTTTTTCACAGACTTTACACTTGAGGGTGTTTCTGTAGGTGAAATCGCTTATTATATCCATAAAATTACATTTCAGGACGTTTAAAGAATGAAACAGACCGATCTGACCAGCGCCTACGGGTTGGTCCATCTGCCCGCCAAGGTTGCTCTGGCAGTAACTGAGAAGCCCGGGGGCGGCTATAATCTGATCACCTTGGAGTGGTTCATGCGCACTTCGATCCAGCCGCCCATGTTCGCCATATCGATTGGCCACAGCCGCTATTCGCATGATTGCCTGCTGGAGAACAGGTACTTCAACCTCGTTTTCCCTTCTGTGGAAATGAAACCGCTCTGCGCCATGGCGGGTTCCTGTTCCGGCCGGGAGGTGGACAAGTTTGAACAGGGAGAGGTTCAGTCCGTTAAAGGGAAGCTGCATAAACTGCCGGTTCCCAGGGAAGCAGTGGCGGTTTTCGAGTGCGAGGTCACCAGCCAGGTGCGCAGCGGGGACCACACCATTTTCGTGGGGGAGGTGCGCTATAGCTGGGCAGACCCGGATAAGGACCTTCTGGTCTACACCTGAAGAGACCTGACTCGAGTTTATACAGGTTGGTTACCAGTCAGTCAGCTGCTGATCAAGATCAAAAACGCAGGCTTTGCTGACCGGATCCAATGAGATCCGGACGCCGTGGGTCAGGTACAGGGCTATCTTTCAAATCAAGTGGGTGAAATTGTTCCAATTGGAATCAACCCTCCGGGCTTTACTCATCCGTTTGGCAATAGAGCCATATACAATCGCGACCAGCCGCCAATTAGGTGTCAGAGTTGCAGATTGAGGAAGCTGATCTCGCCGGTGCAGGATCCTGTAATCCGTAGATTACCCAAGGCGTCAAGCTCTGCCTGAAGCAGTTCAGGAGACACGCCTGACCTCGTCTGCGCCACCCAGAGCCAGTTTCCCCCTCCATCCAAGCGGGTCACGATCAATTCGCCCTCACCCTGCCGCAGATAGTGGGGTTGGCCACCAGAATCGATATAAGGTCTGTACTTGGCCACCAAATAGATGTTGCCGGAGAGGTCGGCTTCTATGATGTGGAGGTCCGTACCCAGCCACTTGCGCGCCCAGACGCAGTTGCCTTCACGGTTAAAGCGTGCGTAATACTGGGCTTTCATGTCGCCGCTGTGGAGTTGTTGGCTGCCCAGGGTCAGGGATCCCCAAAAAGTGCCGGCCACAAAGATTTCCCTGTCCGCTCCGGAACTGATCCAGTCTATGGAAACATCCGTTCCGTCCATATTTTGCGACCAGAGTTCCCCGCCCTGGATGTCAAGCATCCTCAGGCTGGAGTTGACGCTCATGGCGCCTGTGTAAACCGGGTTCCGGACCGGGTCGGCGTAGTAATTGTCAGCGATCCAGGTGTTACCATTGGCGTCAGTGTCCTGGAATCGGCCCCAACAATCGGGGGATATCTGCTGGACCCTTTTGCCCCAATCCCATATGCCGCCTGAATTCAGCCGGGCCAGGAAAAAGTGGTTGCCAGCGGAATCAGGGGTGTTGCCGAGATCGTTTGAGCCAAACCTGAGCGTTCCGTCAGAAATTCCGCAAACCATTGCCCCGCCATCTTCCGCCACTTCAAGTTTGAGCAGACCCTCATTTCCCTGTCCATTCGTGCTGACCGCCCAGAGCAGGTTTCCACCCTGATCCAGCTTCGCGACGAAGATGTCAGTCCCGCCTCCGGAGCGCAGCTTGATCTGGTCCAGAACCAACTCTCCATTAAAGGCACCCGCCACATAAATAACACCAGATCCATCCACGGCCAAAGCCAGCTGTGTTTCTTCGAAGTTTGGCAGCACGGCCAGATTCTTTGCCCAGAGCCAGTCCCCAGCTTTGTTTTGGCTGGCGATCCAGGAATCCACAAGTTTATCCGCGCCCGGCTGTCCTTTATCCATCAGGCTTTCCAGCCTGATCTTGCCAAATTCCTTTGATCCCGAAAAGGTTCCCGTAAAATAGCGGTTTCCGAGCGAATCTGCGCCACAGATGACCCCGGATGGCATCCTGGCCACAGCGGACCACCTGCCCTCGGCATCGATCCCGGCTGTGAATAGCGGGGTGGCGGGATCAGCTGCCAGCCTGACCTCCGGGATCAAATTGCTGCCAGTGCCGGAGGCCTCGGAGAGCGCGGGATGGCCATCGGCATCCTTGATCTTCAGCACCTGATTGAGATTGATTATATTGTCGCTCAGATCGTTCAGCAGTTTGATCTGGTCGATGCTCACGCCGTAGCGTTTGCTGATATTGTAGAGGGTGTCTCCGGTAACCACCCGGTGGGTGATGGTCTCCGCGCCAAGACCAGAAGGCGCGGCCAGAGCCAGAATGCCCAACAACAGGATACTCAATATCAGGTTGATGGGAGCGAAATTGTTTCCTGGCCCTTTCATGCTTGGGATTGATCCAGCAGGTCCGCCAGGCGCTTGATGCCTGTTTCTATCTGTTCCGGGGTGGCGAAACTGAAATTGAGCCGCAGGGTGTTGAACTTCTCCTGTCCCTCGGGGTAAAACTTGGAGCCGGGGATGAAGGAGACCTTGTGCTGAGCGGCTTGGTGGAAGAGTTCGTCGGCGTTGACGTTTTCCGGCAGGGTCATCCAGAGGAAGATGCCTCCCTGGGGCTTGGTCCAGCTTACATTCGCGGGCATGTATCGCTCCAGATCGCCCAGCATTTTGTTCAGATAGGGGGCGTAGAACTTGCGGATGCCCGCAATGTGAGGCTCCATCAGTCCTTTTTCCAGAAAACGGGCCACTGTCCTTTGCGCCACGCAATCCGGGGTGATGTTGATCTTTTGCTGCCAGGAGACCATCCGGTTGATCAGATCTGGTGTGCCCTTGGCATAGGCGATGCGCATGCCCGGGCCCAGGATCTTGGAAAAGGAGACGATTTCGGTAACTATGGGATCGGCGGCAAATTCCTCACGGTTCAACATGTAAAAGGTGGGCAGCGGTTCTCCCGAGTAGCGGAGCCGGGAATAGGGATTGTCTTCCACGATGGGGATCTCGTTGTCCACGCAAAAACGGATCAACTCCCGCCGTCTTTGCAGGCTGTAGCTGATGCCGCCGGGATTCTGAAAATCCGGGATGATATAGAGGAATTTGATCTTCCTGCCCTGACCCCGCAACAGGCGCACTTTCTCTTCCAACCGCTCCATGATGATGCCGTCGGAATCGAAGGGAACACTGTGGCAGTCGGCTTCCAGGGCGTCGAAGGCAACCAGCGAGCCCAGGAAGCTCGGGGCTTCGCAGAGGATGACGTCTCCAGGATCCACCAGCGTTTTCCCGTAGTAATAGAGTGCATTGGTGGCCCCGACGGTGATGATCATCTCATCCTCGCTGAGATCGAGACCCTCCCAATTCAGCAGTTGTCGCTTGAGCAGGCTGTCACCTTCGCTGGCGCCGTATTGCAGCACGTCGCGGCCTTCATTTTGCACCACTTCGCGGAAGATTTCCGCCAGTTGCTCCGAGGGGAAGGTCTGCGGCGAAGGAAATCCTCCCGCGAAAGAGATCAAGCCCTCGATGTTCTTGGTGGAGGCCACCAGTTCTCTGATCAGCGAAGATTTCATCCCGCGGGTCACCCGGGAAAAGGATTTGCTATGGTTCATCCCATTCTCCATGTTTATTTTATTTAATATTTTATCTCAAACTAAGTGTGGCCGGGCAAGCAAGCCCGATCAACAGGCAGGCCGGCAAGTCATCCCCTTGCGGATCAGCCCAAGATCCGGATCAGGGATAGATTCTATAGATCATCCTGGGAAAGGGGATGGTTTCGCGGATGTGGTGGATGCCGCTCATCCAGGTCACCAGACGCTCGAGGCCGACGCCAAAACCACTGTGGGGCACGCTGCCGTACTTGCGCAGGTCCAAAAACCACTGGTAGTCTTCAATGGGCATATTTTCCGCTTGCATGCGCTGCAGCAGCAGGTCGTGGTCATCCTCGCGCTGTGAGCCGCCGATGATCTCGCCGAACCCTTCCGGGGCGATCAGATCGCTTCCCAGCACCAGGTTTGGGTCCAGGGGATCGCGTTTCATGTAAAAAGCTTTGATCTCCTTGGGCCATTTCTCGATGAAAATGGGCACTGGCGATCCTTCGGTGAGCAGCACTTCGTCGGCTGCCCCCAGGTCGCTGCCGTGGGTGATCTCACTACCTATGGAGCGCAGGTAGTCGACGGCCTCACGGTGGGTCATCCGTTTAAAAGAGGTGTCCGCGGCTTTGAGCGCCTCCCGGTCACGTTCCAGCACCGTCAGTTCCGCGTCACAATCCTTGAGCACAGTGCGGATCACATATCTGATCAGATCTTCCTGGATCTGCATGCTTTCCTCGTGTTCCACGAAGGCTGCCTCCGCGTCCATCATCCAGAATTCCGTGAGGTGCTTCCTGGTTTTGGAGCGTTCCGCGCGAAACACCGGACCGAAGTCGTAAACCCGGCCCAGGCTCATGATCCCTGTCTCGAGATAGAGTTGGCCGGATTGGGAGAGGTAGGCCTTGCCTTCGTCGAAATAGTCGAGCTCGAAGAGGGTGGTGGTGCCTTCGCAGGCGTTGGGGGTTAAAATAGGGGAGTCAAAGCGCACGAAGTGGTTCTGGTTCAGCCAGTCGCAAATCGCGAAGTAAACTGCGTGGCGGATGCGCAGGACCGCCCACTGTTTGGAGGACCTGATCCAGAGATGCCGGTTGGAAAGCAGGAAATCCGGTCCGTGTTCCTTTTTGCCGATGGGGTATTCTTCGGCCACTTGGATGGGGGAGAGGGAGCTGATCGCCAGCTCAAACTGGCCTTCCTTTTTCTGATGCGGCTTGGCGGTGCCGCTGATGATCACCGAGGATTCCAGGGTCAGGCGTTTGGCGGTTTCAAACATTTCCTCGCCCAGATCCGGCTGGAAGGCCACGCACTGGATCTCTCCGGTGCCGTCCCGCAGCACTATAAAGAGCAATTTGCCGCTGTGGCGGATGGTGCGCACCCAGCCTCTGAGGGTGATCTCCTCACCCAGATGGGCGGCGATGTCAGTTATCAATACTTGTTTCATGTCAAATCTATCCATTGTTGGTTGTTTGCGGTTGGATGGCTTCCACGATCCGGGAAGCGGCTCTCAGGGCTCGCAGCCCCGCCTGGCCGTCCACCACCGGTTGTTTGTCTTCCAAAATTGCCTCCACCCAGGATCCCAGCTCCAAGGCGAGGGCGTCTCTGCCATCGCCGCTCGCGTCGAAATGATGGGTTTCCATGAGCTCTTCAGGTTTGATGCTTTCATCACCGTCCATCATCTTCCGCAGCAATTCCTCCGAGCGCCCGCTTCTGCGTACCAGGCTGCCCTGCCGGGCAATGAGATCCAGATGCACATAGGCGTCACGCTGGAAAAAACGGATCCTGCGTTCCTGCTTGAGCGCCACGCGGGATGAGGTTACATTTGCGACTGCGCCGTTGGCGAATTCCAGCCGGGCATTGGCTATGTCCAGATTGGGGGTTAGGATCCCGATGCCGTTGGCGTGGACGGCTGTGAGTGGACTACCCACGAAATCCAGGATCAGGTCGATGTCGTGGATCATCAGATCCAGCACCACCGAAACATCCGTGCCCCGCGGCTGAAAGCTGGAAATGCGGGTGGACTCGATGAACATCGGGTCCCTGATGAACTTTTCAGCTTCGAGGATCATCGGATTGAAGCGCTCAATATGCCCCACCTGCAACTTCAGGCCTTGTTTTTCGGCGATGGCCACCAGTTCCGTTGCCTGGCCCAGTTCCGCGCAGAGCGGCTTTTCCACGAAGACGGGTTTGCCAGCCAGCAGAGCGGCTTTGGCCAGTTGGTGGTGGGCACTGGTGGTGGCGGCAATGTCCACCGCGCCGCACTCCCTGATCAACTCATCATAGCCGCGGAAGACCTTCACACCAAAATCCCGGGCGGCCTGGCGGCAGCGCTCCTCGTTGATGTCATAGACCCCGGCCAGCTCGCAGCGCGGATCAGCCAGGAATTTACCGGCGTGAAACCGTCCCAGGCGGCCGACGCCGGCGATGCCTATTTTGAGCATCTTCAGCCAAGTTTGGCGGAAAGGATGGCCAGCATGTCCTTGGTCATTCCCGCCAGATCAAATTCCGGTTTCCAGCCCCATTCCTGCTGGGCGGCACTGTGGTCCATGGCATTGGGCCAGCTGTTGGCGATCGCCTGCTTCACGGGGTCCACTGCATATTCCATGCGGAATTCGGGAATGTGTTTCCTGATCTCGGCCGCGATCATATCCGGGTCAAAGCTCATGGCGGATACGTTGAAGCAGTTGCGGTGTTTGAGCTTGGCGGGATCGGCTTCCATCAGTTCCACCAAGGCGCGCAGGGCGTCCGGCATGTACATCATGTCCAAAAAGGTGCCGGGTCCTAGATTGCATTTATAGCTCTTGTTCTTGATCGCTTCGTAATAGATCTCCACAGCGTAGTCGGTGGTTCCGCCGCCGGGCAGGGTGACGTTGGAGATGATGCCGGGATAGCGCAGGCCGCGGGTGTCCACGCCGTATTTGACATAATAGTAGTCGCCCAGGAGTTCCGCCGCGACCTTGGAGATGCCGTAGATCGTGGTGGGGCGCATCAGCGTGTCCTGGGGGGTGTTGTCCATCGGGGTGGAGGGGCCGAAAGCGCCGATCGAGGAGGGCAGAAAAACCGCTCCGCCTGTCTCACGGGCAACTTCGAGCGCATTGATCATACTGTCCATGTTGATCTTCCAGGCCAGGGTGGGCTTGGATTCTCCCACCGCGGAAAGCACGGCCACCAGGTTGATGATGGTGCCAATCCCGTATTTTTTCACGACGGCGAACATCTTTTCCGCGTCCAGCGCGTCCATGTTCTCACAGGGGCCTCCTTCCATGATCTCGGGGATCAGGGGGGTGCTGCGGTAGGTGGCGACAACATTTGCTCCACCGTAAATGTTTCTGAGGTAGGGGACAAGTTCTGAACCGATCTGGCCGGCTGCTCCAAGGACAAGGATGTTTTTCATATGGTTCTCCATCAGGAATTTCTTTTTGAACTCATATTTTGGTTCCGGCTGGATTGTCAATTCTTTTAAGCGTCACCCGGCCGGCGGAAGGCAGATCAAGCTGTCAGGCGTTTGCCTGCGGCAGGTTATTGCACGTGAGCGCGCACCCGGATCAGGATCTCGTCGCTGATCTTGTCCAGGGTCATGCTGACCATATCGGCTTCGGAAGGTGGAAAGGGCTCTTCCTTGCGCACAAAGGCCAGGGTCTGTTCCGAGAGGGCGCGTTCGTCCCCGCCGTTGACCACCCTGCCCCAGGTGTCGGTCCAGGCGTATTCGGAGGTAACGGTATCCTGATACTTGACCTTGCCGGTTTCCACCTCGATCAGGTTGAATGAGGCGATGATCCTCACAGAGGCTGTTTTGGTGTATTTTTTGTACCCACAGGTGACGTCCTCTTTCACATCCCGTTCGCGCTCCTTGCCTTTGTCCGTGGTGTATTTCTCTTTGCCGGTCACCATGTTTTTGGTTTCCTTGAGCTCGATGTCGCTCACCCGCTCCGGCACGTAATTCACCTGGATGATCTTACCGGTCATGATCTCATGCGCCCCCAGAAAGCGTCCCAGCTCCGAATCCCTTTCCTCTTCAGAGCCAAAATCGCCAGCGAACTGCCGCTCATTGATCAGGTTGTAAACCTGGTCGCGGCTCACAATGTCGATGTATTGGCGGACGGTGTCGTCCCGCACCAATTTGGCGATGATCGCGTCCGTGAGCAGATCGATCAGGCTGCCATATTTGTTGCGGGTGCCGGATTTGTCCTCGAACACCATCACCGCCACCCTCTTGATGGCAAGCACCCGGGCCGTGGCCAAACGTTCCGCCGCGTCCCGATAAGCGGGAACATACTCCACCACGATTTGAAACTCCCGCGCCGCCGCTCTCTGGGAATCCGGGGCCTCGCTCGCGGCCAGGATGGCCAGGCCTTTCTGATAGTGGTTTTCAGCAGCTTCCAGCCTGCTCTGGGTGAGTTTTTCCCCGTAGTCGCGAAACTCGAAGTTGTACTTTTCGCCCGTCTTGGGATCCACCAAGGGGTCCACAGTCCTCACAAGGTCCTGATAGCCAACCAGCGGTCGGTATTCATCCACCAGCCGGTCCCAAATGTCTTCAGGATTTTCCGCTTGTATTTGCGCAAGCCTTTCCTCACCCTCCGCCAACAAGCCGGAATAGGCCTTTTTGATCAGTTTCTGCGCCTTGGCGTGGGATGGTTTGCGCTGCAGGAGAATCACGCTGTTTTCCAGCGCTGCTGCCAATTCCCCGCTTTTGTAGTCCCGGGCTGCCTGCCTGTAGATGGCCTTGTTTTTACTGCAGGCGAAGCTCAGACCCAGGATCAGGATCAGAACAGCGGTCAGCGGGTTTCTAAGCAGCGTCACTATTTCCTCCACGGCAGCTCGGTTTTTTCTTTTATTGTTTGTCTCACTCGATAGATCGAGGCCCCCTTGTCAAGCAAAACTTGCCTTTCACTTGATGAAAAACTCCATCCCCTGCCTGGAAATTGACTCAAGCGAATTACCGCCAGGCGCGTAACGCAACCCGGCGTAATCCGTACTGTCATTCCCGCCACATCCCCGCGCCGACTGTGCAAATGAGAAGGCATCAGGATTAGGAACAATTCTTGCATTGTCATCACTGGTCAGTTCAGAAGTCTGACATTCCCAAGGGAGGATTTTTACATGCTGAGAAAGCATATTGTTTTCATCGCCGCGGTGCTGCTCGTTCTCGCAGGATGTGCCAAACGCAATCCGGCCTGGCAAGACCAGGAGGTTCTCACCCTGCTCAAACAGGTGCAGGTGGTGGGAAATCCCATCGATCTTTCCTTCGACGAAGATCTGATCTTTGTGGCCCAGGACCAGGGCGGCATGTCCATCATTGACAGCGGCAATTATTCGCAGCGCTGGTGGACGGAGGTATATCCCCCCAGCGCGGACGCCATGCTGGTGAACATCCGCAACATCTCGGCCGTGGGAGCACACAAGCTGGTGTTTTTGGGCGAGTATGTGAGCTCGGACAAGATCCGGATCATCGATTATTCGGATCTGGATTCCCTCAGATTGGTGGAATCGATCACCGGGGGTACAGACGGCCTCCAATCTATTGCTTTCAGCGCCATCCCCAATCCCACCGACGCCAACATCATCGAAGGGTTCTTCGGAGCGGGACGCAATCTGATGTATGCCCGTTACAACGGCGGACTCTATCTGGGCACGGATTACGTGATCAACACCCCGGCAACCGCAGCGGGCATGGATGCCAACGCCAACCACATCTTCGTGGCCGCCCAGCAACGCGGGCTGGTGATCTACGACCGCGGCTCCCGCCAGAAAGTAAGCGAGATAGCCATTCCCGGAGAAGCACTGCAGGTGAAGGTGGCGGGAAACTACGCCTATGTCGCCAGCCGCCAGGGAGGCCTGAACGTGGTGAATGTGGGAGCCCCCGACGAGCCTTTGCTGGTGAAGACCTTCGATACCACAGGCTACGCCACCTCCATCGACGTCGCGGGCAATCTGGCCGCGCTCAGTTCTGGCAGCGGCGGGATCTACCTCTTTGACGTCAGCACCCCCGGCAACCCAGTCCTGAAAGAGAATCTGCGCTCCGCTGGATACACCAACAACGCCAAATTCAATCAGGGAAAACTGATCGTCGCCGCGCGGGACCAGGGAATCCTGATCTACAGCATGGACTGACCAAGCTCATTTGTCTCTTTTAACAGCCTGGAGTTCACTTTCCGGGCTTTTTTATTAATTCAGAGCGAGCCCTGTGTCATTCCGGAGGCCTTGACGCAAGCGATTGCCGGAGAAAAGGGGTCCAGAAGCCAAAAATGCAGGCTGGGCCTCATTTGCGACCCTGCTGACTCCTGCCTGTAAGTGACGGCGGAGCAGGAGAGAAAAACGCACAGAGGTTGTGATGATGCTCAAGATCAGTTATGAGGGGAAACCTGATCGCTGCTGGCTGTCATGTCATTCCGAGGTGGGATCCAGGATGCTGAACAGTCTTCCTCATCAGGCCTGAACGGTGCAAATGGGGTTAGACCCTTTCACCCTTTCACCAGATCACAACTTTTCCTGCAATTCCCTGAGCTTTTTCCAAGCCTCGATGGGGGTGAGTGAATCGAGGTCCAGATCCTTGATCTCATTAATGACGGAGTCCAGTTCCTCCGCTTTGTCGGCCAGCACTTCAAAGAGTTCGATCTGGGGCGTGTTTTTGTTCAGTTTGCGGCGGATGGAGGCGGTGAGGCCCTGGGGCGAGATCTCGTGTTCCTCG
>LAHT01000948.1_pt1 | contig 23494 bp, 19 predicted proteins | sample 329671 | NCBI WGS metagenome assembly LAHT01 (sample SAMN03275702, study PRJNA271635) | activated sludge metagenome | isolation source: Sample C-4 Sludge from methanogenic chamber (fourth chamber) of Anaerobic... | reverse complement strand
TCCAAAGGGGAGAACATCGTTCTGCGCTTGGACCTGATTCAGGCTATCGACGCTTTGCTGATCAGCCACGGGGTGGAGCGCGGACTCGTGCTGCACGGAGCTTCCGGGCTCACCGACGAACAGCAGCGCACCGCCATCGCCAACGGCGTCGTCAAGATCAACAAGGACACCCACTACCAAATGGACATGGCCCAAGCCATCCAGGCATATTGGGAAAAGGAAAAACACGCCATCGTCTGCCCGCCCGATGTGGCGCCGGAAGCCTACATCCCGGACAAGGGCAAATTCGATCCCCGCAAGTGGCTGGCGAAGGGCGAAGAGAAAATGAAAGATACCGTCATGGGCTTCTGCCGGGTGTCCGGCAGCGCCGACAACAGCATCTTGATCTAAAGGAGCATTAATGACAAAAGTAGCCATCAACGGATTCGGACGCATCGGACGCCTCGTGCTCCGCGCCATCCTGACAAACCATCCCGAACTCAGTGTCGTGGCCATCAACGACCTCACCGACGCCAAGACCCTGGCCTACCTGCTCAAATATGACAGCGTGCACAAGATCTTCGCCGGCGAGGTAAGCCACACCGAAGACAGCATCGTGGTGGACGGAAAGAAGATCCACGTTTCCGCGGAGAAAGACCCGGAAGCCCTGCCCTGGAAAAAACTGGGCGTGGAATACGTGATCGAATCCACCGGCGTGTTCAACACCCGGGAAGGCGCCGCCAAACACCTGAAAGCAGGCGCCGCCAAGGTCATCCTCACCGCCCCGGCCAAGGACGACGTGGACGCCACCATCGTGATGGGCGTGAATCACAGTTCGCTCCAGCCGGAACACGCGATCGTTTCGAACGCCTCCTGCACCACCAACTGCCTGGCGCCGGTCGCCAAGGTGCTGCACGACAAGTTCGGCATCGACGGCGGCTTGATGACCACGGTGCACTCCTACACCAACGACCAGCGCATCCTGGACCTGCCCCACAAGGACCTCCGCCGCGCCCGCGCCGCCTCCATGAGCATGATCCCCACCTCCACCGGCGCCGCCAAGGCCATCGGACTGGTGATCCCGGAACTGGCCGGAAAGCTGGACGGGATCGCGATCCGCGTTCCCACCCCGGACGGCTCGCTGGTGGACCTCTGCGTGAACCTTGAACGCGAAACCACCAAGGATGAGGTGAACACCGCCATGAAAGAGGCCGCGGAGACCTATCTGAAAGGATTTCTGCAGTACTCGGAGGAAGAGCTGGTCTCCATCGACATAGTTGGAAACCACCATTCCTCCATCTTCGACGCCCCTTCCACCAACGTGAAAGGCAAGCTGGTGAAGGTTTTCAGCTGGTACGACAACGAGTGGGGTTATTCCTGCCGCGTGGTTGATCTGCTGGCTTACATGACCAAACTCTGATCCTGATATCAGGGGCGGCCAATCCAGGTTGCCCCTTTTTTTTCCAGGAATTGCCAGGATAGCTTATGCCAGGTGTAAACTGCATGATCGCCCGGCCTGTCCCAAACAAGGAAAACTCCCTTGACTGGATGACAGGCAAAGCACGGGCATACATTGCCTTACAAACCCGGATCCTGCCCCACACCAGAGCGCTCGAAACAAGCTTTGGCGGCCGGGTGATGACCGTCACTCTGGACTATCCCGGATACGGGATCACAAGCATCGAATCCGGAGACTGGACCCTCTGTCTGGAATGCCAGCCGCAGGGCGCAAACATCCACCAGATCACGCGCGAACTGGATGAGGCGGATCTGTCACATCCGGATGAAGCCGGCCTGAGGAACCTTTGGAGCAGGGCTTTTTCGCATCTGAAGGGAGCTTGGTTCTGCCTGGCAGTCAATCCCAGGCTGAAGCTGCTGGTTTTTGCCAACGACGCCCTGGCCCGGCTGCCGGTGTACCTGAGCAAAACTGAGGCGGGTCTCTTCGTGGGCCGCGACATCGGCCTGGCCCGGGCGCTCTGCCCCTCAGCGCGTCCCAACCCGCTCTACCTGGCCCTCTATCAGATCTTCTGCTATGTTCCCGGAAGGGGCGGCTGCTTCGATGAGGTCGACACGCTCAAAGGCGCCACGATCGCCGTTTACGACTGGAACAATGACGAGCTGAGAGTGAGCGACCGCCCCGAGCTTAGATTTGGGGAGCCGCTTGGCCACGGAACCAAAACCAAGAGACTGGGGGAGTTGGTGGACGCTTTCCTGGAAGTGGTTGAGGGATACAGGACGGAGGATAAAGTTTGTCTGGCCTTGAGCGGCGGATTCGATTCCAGGACTGTAGTTGCGGCGCTTTCCCGGGCCAGGATAAACTACCAGACCCTCACCTATCAGGACGCGGACCGCACAGCCACAGATGATTGCCTGATCGCCGGCCAGATCGCCCAAGCCCTGGGTTGTCAGCACAAACAGCTGACCCTGCGTCCCGAATCCCCAGACCTTTATCACAAGCTCTTTGCCGTGAAGCAGGGAATGAACTATCTGGGCATGTCCTTTTTCATGGATTTTCTCCAGCGCCTGGCTGGCGGCGTGGAGTCCCCCGGCTTGATGCTGACCGGAGACGGGGGCGACAAGGTTTTTCCCTGTTTGAAAGCGGAGGCCGAGTTGCCCGACGCAAGGTCGTTCTTGAAACACCTTTACGGTCAGCAGGCCTTTTTCCATCCCCGGATCGCCGCGGCGTCCTTTGGCCTCAAGCAGCAAGCCATCGACGCCTATCTCCTTGATCTTGTAAAGGGTTATCCGGGCTCAAGTTATGCGGCGAAATACAAGTGGTTCCTGCTGGCAGAGCGTTCCGGCCGTTATCTGACGGAAGGAGAGGACCGCAACCGGAGTTTCATCCGCTCCGAGACCCCCTTCCTGGATCCCGGTTTCCACCAGCGGGCCATGCGGATCCCGGATGAATGGAAGAGAGGAAATTCCTTCTACAGCATGTTCATCCAGTCCCTCTCCCCGGAAGTGAACAACATCCGCCTGGCCAACAGCCACACCATTCCCAAATACTTGGCGAATGGGGGTTATCAACTCATGCTGTCTCAATTGCGCCGGCTCAAAGCCAATGTGGAGAGTTATCGTCCGGGCACTAAACAAAACCCCCGCTTCAAGATGCAGGACTGGATCATCGACACCCTGGCTGACAAACGCCAAAGCTCCCCGGAACTGAATGAGCTGATGCCGGGCAGGATCCTGGCAGACAGGGAGGATCTGGAAAAACTGAGCCGCCCCCAACTGAACATCCTGCTCACCCTCGCCGCCACGATCACGGGGAAAGTGGATTGATCCCGGCTGGGCAAATTCCTGTCCGGCTTGCTGTTACATAGGGCTGTAATTCTGTTTGGGATCGTCCGCGGGTGGAAACTCCATCTGTCGACCCCGCATGCCACACTCTCCGTAAATCGCCCCTCCTGAATTATCCCTGCAGCCCATCCTCCCTTTCCCGGCGGTGTTTGATCGCCTCCTTGAGATGGGAGCGGCGCCTGATCCTGATCATCCAGGCGATGAACATGGCGATCAGCGCTGCCACAAGCCCGGCCAGGGCGTAGACCAACCAACTGATGCCTTTTTTCATCTCCACCGTCATCACCTCATACTTGTTCCACATTTCCATGGTGTCAAATTTCCATGAGACGACCCTTGTTTGGGGATCTATGCTGGAGGCGTTGTCGCTGGTGGTGATGATCTTCCAGGGAACGTGGAGTTTGTAAGTCCAGAGGGGGTGTTCGGTCTGCTGCTGCATATAGATGCCCTGGAGGATGTCATTGTCGTCGGGGAGGCTGTTGATATAATCTTCCTCGGCCATGTAGCTGCTGTCCGTCCCGGTATGGCCCTCGCCAAACAATCCCTCCAATTCATCCTGGGGATATTCCTGGGCGGTTTCCATCGGTTTATCCATATTCAGAGAGATCATGCGCCGGAAAACGATGTTGCCTTCGGGATTTTTGGCCAGGGTGATCTGCCCCCAGAAATCAGCCGCGGCGAGCTGGTCGTTAACGTTGTTGAAGGCCTCGATGCTGTCGAAACTGAACTCCACCTCGTAGATCATGTTATCGCCGCTTTCCTTTCTCTGGATGTCTCTGAGATGGATCCCCGGCTTGTCCAGCTTGTTCATGATCTCCTGGGTGTTTGAATAATGGGAGCGGTGTGTCAGGCGCATTTTGGCCCGGCCGGAACCGTCCGAATTCAGCCACAGTTCTTCATCATACTCCACGCATCCGGAGAGGATAAGGAGCAGCGCGGCCAATAGCGGCAACAAACGTTTCATGGATATCTATTTCCTCTGTGCAAAAGACCTTGATTTTTCCAATAATAGAATAATCGCTTTTTTGGCAAGCAAAATATTTCCTCCGCTGCCGGCGGATATTTCTATTGACAAAAGAGACTGCCCCGAGAGTTTTTGACCTTCCAAGAAAACACAAGGAGAGAAAGATGACAGAACTGCGTCAAATATACCATTGCCCCATCTGCGGGAACTTGGTGGAAGTGCTGTTCACCGGAGCCGGTGAGCTGGTTTGCTGTGGCGAACCGATGAAGCTTCTGGTAGGAAACACCGTTGATGCCGCGCTGGAAAAACACGTTCCCGTGGTTACGGAACTGGGCGACAAGATCAAGGTCGCCGTGGGCTCCGTGCCTCATCCCATGGAAGAAAAGCACTACATCGCCCTGATCGAGGTCTGCACCGAGAAGAAGATCTATCGCCGCGAACTCAAGCCCGGCGACTCCCCCGAGGCAATTTTCCGCGTGAAGGCCGAAAAAGTGCTCACCGTGCGTGAATACTGCAATCTGCACGGCCTCTGGAAAGCCTGACAAAATCCAAACTGGAGGATATAAAGCCATGTCATTCAAAGAAACCAAAACCGCGGCCAACCTGATGAAGTCCTTTGCCGGGGAGAGCCAGGCCCGCATGCGCTATCAGTATGCGGCCAAAACTGCCCAAAAAGAAGGCTTTGAGCAGATCGCCCTGATCTTCTCGGAAACCGCTGAAAATGAGAAGGAACACGCCAAGCTCTTCTTCAAGCACCTGCTGAAACAAGGCCTGGAAGGCGAAACGGTGGATATTGCCGCCTCCTATCCCGTCGGCTGGTCCGCCGAGAGCACGCTCAAGAACCTCCAATTCGCCGCAGATGGCGAAAACGAGGAATGGACCCAGCTCTATCCTGCTTTTGCGGACATCGCCGAACAGGAAGGCTTCAAGGACATCGCCCTCACCTGGCGGCTGGTGGCCAAAGTGGAACAAGAGCACGAAAAACGCTATCGCAAGCTCTACGAGAACGTCAAAAACATGAAGGTCTTCAAAAAAGACGGCCGCGTCTTCTGGAAATGCCTCAACTGCGGCTATATCCATGAAGGAGAGGCGGCTCCCGAAACCTGCCCCTGCTGCCAGCATCCCCAGGCCTGGTTTGAAGTCCACTGCGAAACCTATTAAGGAGAACAAAAATGCAAAAATTCATCTGCACTGCCTGCCAGTGGGTCTATGACCCCGCTGAAAACGACGACATCCTCTTCGAGGATCTCCCCGAAGATTGGGTGTGCCCCATGTGCGGCGTCGGCAAAGATTTCTTTGAACCTGTCGACGAATAAACATAACTGACCCGGAAAGCCTGCCCCGCGGCGGGCTTTCCTTTTTATCCACTCCCACAACCGGAGGAACTCATGACCATACAGGAATTTAACGAGATCCTGGACTTCGCCATCTCCCGCGAACAGGAGGCGGTCCAGTTTTATCGCGATCTTCAGCAGGAAGCCAAATTCCAGTCCCAGTTGGAAATGCTCAAGGAACTGGAAGCCATGGAGATGGGCCACATTGTGGTGATCGAAAACATCCGCCGCCACGGAGTTTCAGAGGCCGACATCCCCGCCGTGCCCAATCTGAGGATCTCTGAATATCTCAGCGCCGACGTTGAAACCCTCGATCTGGGCTATCAAAACATCCTCATCAAGGCGATGAAGCGCGAAGAAAATTCTTTCAAGCTCTACTCCGAAATGAGCGCGAAATTCCCGGACAGCGAACTCTCCACCCTCTTCCGCAAACTCGCCTCCGACGAAGCCAAGCACAAGCTGCTCTTTGAGCGCCTGTACGACGACTGGATCAGCTCCGGCAATTGAAACTCGCCCTCGACACTTCCCAAAGCTCTGGCTCCATCGCGCTTTGGGACTCAGACCGGGTGGTTTACTCCGCCTGTTTCGACATCCGCGTCACCCACAGCGAGACGCTGATGCCGCAGGTGGATGAAGCCCTCAAGTTCTGCGGCTTCCAGCCGGCGGACATCTCCGCCGTGTATCTGGCCAATGGCCCGGGATCATTCACGGGACTGCGTATTGGGCTTGCCACCGCCAAAGGCATCGCCTACGGGCTCAAGATCCCCCTGCGCGCTTTTTCCACCCTGCAACTGGCCGCTTTGGAACGTTATCGCTGCGGTGCCAGGATCCTGGCGGTGATGGACGCCAAGATGAGCGAAGTCTATGCCGCGCTGTACGATGAGAACCTTCAGGAGCTGATGGCGCCGGCGGTTTGCGAACCTGAGGCATTATTGGAATGGGATTTGGGCGGCGCCTATCTGCTGGGCAGCGGCGCCAAACTGCTCAAACCCAGGCTGGAGGAGCATGACATCCCCTTCCGGGAAGTTCCGGAAGCCTCCCTCAACGCCGCCGGGCTCTTCACTTTGGCCGCGCTTTTCCCCGAACCAGAAATCTATGACTTCAATAGTCTGGCGAACCTCGAACCCCAGTATTTGAGGGAATCCACGGCCCAGCTGCAGCGGCGCGCGCCTTAGGGCGTCACCGGCCAGGTTGGACACAGGGTTGATTAACACAGGGTAAAGAATGTAAAGAGGAGGCTTCATCGGCTTGTGGCGTTTCTTCCGCAGCTTGGATCAGCCTTGACCCTCGTTCCTGGAGGTATCCGGCCAGGACCCCCGCAGAGCCCCAGCCCATGCACAGCCCATCCACTTCGCGCTAACAACCCAATGCCGCAATGGGTACTGCATGGGAGGCTCGCAAGCTGCAGACAGGCAAGCTGTTATGGGGAAAAGAGCTTGTGGTTTCGCAGAATCTCAGGTGCTGGGCGGCTTCACACTCCAGGCCGGGAGTGAGTTTCCTGTTTGCGCCCACCCTTCTCAAAGGTTGGCAAAGCAGAGTTGATCAGAGTAAACCAGACAGGAACAGCTGGGCTTGGGGCACAGGGAACCGGAGGAATAATGAAAAGGGGTCAACCTTCAAACGTGGTTTCGGAGCGCCAGTTCCTGGGGGTGCGGCTGTAGGTAGTACTGCTCTGCCAGATAGGGCTTGTCGTATTTGCGGACATAGTGGTTGAGCAGGGTGACGGGCACGATCAGGGGCAGGAGGCGGTTGCGATAAGCATCTATAAGTTCCAGCAGCTCAGCCTTTTCGGAGGCCGAGAGCTCGGCTTTGAAATAGCCCAGGATGTGTTGAAGGACATTCTGGTGTTTGGCTCTGGTGGCGGGATGTGAGGTTGCCTGCATCAGCCTGGCCAGGTAAAGTACGGCAAATTCCTGCGGCGGATGCTGTTTGACGGTTGCCACCAGTTTGCCCATCTCACGGTAGAGAGCGGGGTTGTGCGCCATCAGCAGGAGTTTGTGGCGGGTGTGAAAATCCACCAAAGCGCCGGCGGACCAGGATTCTCGCCGCAACTGGAGCCAGCGCTGCATGATGAAGATCCGTTCGATGAAGTTCTCCCGCAGCACCGGATCGTGGAGCCTGCCCTCTTCCTCCACCGGCAGCAGGGGAAAGGCGTTCATGAACTGGCGCGCGAAGATTCCGACGCCTTTTTTCTCACCGGCGCCGCCTTTGGCCGGATAAACCTTCACCCGTTCCATCCCGCTGGAGGGTGATTTGCTCTTGAACACGAAGCCGCAGAGTTCTTCCGAAGCCAAAGCTTCGATCCTGCGGGCTGCCCATTCCAACATCCGCGGGGTGTGGTCAAGTTTGGTCTGGACAGTTTGCAGGCGCGGGTTGTCCACCTCACCCACCAAGCGCATCGCCTCCCGGGGAACAGGCAGGCCGCATTCCACCTCCGGGCAGACGGGAACGTAGCTCACGTATTTGCCGAGGGTCTCCACCAGCCAGGAATCGTATTTGTGCTGCCCGTCGTAGCGGACCTTGTGGCCGAGGAGGCAGGAACTGATGCCAAGTTTCAGAGTTTCTTCCATCAAGTCTCCAAAGATCAAAAGGCGGCTGCAGAAATTTTTGCGACCGCCCTGTAATGTAACAAGGGTATGCTTATTTCAGGTGGTCCGGGATGATCAGCCCGGCTTCGGTGGCCTTCACCACATCCTCCACACTGTAACCTTCGCTCACTTCCCTGAGCAACAAGCCCTGAGGGGTGACCTCGATCACAGCCATGTCCGTAACTATCAGGCTCACCTTGCCTTTGGCGGTGAGGGGCAGGTTGCACTGGTTGAGGATCTTGGGGTTGCCATGCTTGTCGCAGTGTTCCATGGCGACGATCACTTTCTTGGCGCCGGTCACCAGGTCCATGGCGCCGCCCATGCCCGGCACCATCTTTCCGGGGATCATCCAGTTGGCCAGATTTCCGTCCTGGTCAACCTGCAAAGCGCCAAGCACTGTGACGTCGATATGGCCGCCCCGGATGATGGCGAAACTGGTGGCGGAATCGAAGAAAGAGGCTCCGGGAAGAGCCGTGATGAAGCCTCCGCCGGCGTTGATCATATCCTGGTCTTCAGTTCCTGCGGCGGGGGCGGGCCCCACACCCATCATGCCGTTTTCGGATTGGAAGATCACATGCACTCCGGGCGGAATGTGGTTGGCGGCCTCGGTGGGCAGCCCGATGCCCAGGTTCACGTAGTCGCCGTCCTTGAGTTCTTTGGCGATCCGGGCTCCGATCAGCGCGCGCTTATCCATGGGAAGCCTCCTTGCGCAAACAGATGTAATTCACAAAAACTCCCGGGGTCACAACCTGCTCAGGGTCGAGTTCTCCGGTCTCCACGATCTCCTCCACCTCGGCGATGGTGATCTTACCGGCCATGGCCATGATGGGATTGCTGTTACGGGCGGTTTTGCGGTAAATGAGGTTTCCGCTGCGGTCGGCCTTCCAGGCGCTGATCAGGGCAAAATCGCTGTGGATGGCGGTTTCGAGGATGTGGCCCTGGCCATCAAGCGTGATGATCTGCTTGCCTTCGGCGACCACGGTGCCAATCCCGGTGGGGGTGAGAACTCCGCCCAATCCGGCTCCGGAAGCGCGGACGCGCTCCATCAGGGTGCCCTGGGGAATGAGTTCCACGGCGATCTCGCCGGAGTTCATCTGGCTCTGGATCTCTTTGTTGGTGCCCATGTGGGAAACCTGGGCGCTGGCCACCTGGTGGTTCACCACCAGTTTGCCGATGCCGCGGTTTTCCCAATCCGAGGCGATGACGATGATGTGGAGGTCTTTGGTGCCTGCGGCGACCAGGGCGTCGATGATTCCCTCAGGCGCGCCCACGGCCAGGAATCCGCCAATGGCGAGCCGGCTTTGCGGTTTGATCATGGCAGCGGCTTCAGCCGCCGTGATTTGTTTGAACATTGCTACTCCTATGGCTGTGAATAATGCTTTGCGGGCATTTTTAGGAAGGGCGGATTTATGTCAACAGATAGTCTTGGATGTGGTGGATGTCATCTTCGCTGATCGCCAGTTCCAGATAGATGCCGTCGGCGCGGTACTCTTCTTTCCGGATGTCGGCGATCTGGTGCATCAGCGAGGCCAGGGAACCCTTGTCGTAAGGCAGAAAAACTTGGCAGAGCCTGTTTTGGAAAAGCATCTCCTCCAGTTGAGTTAGCAGGTCCTCCACGTGTTCGCGCTGGAGAGCGGAGATCGGCACGGCATCCGGATAACGGCGCCGGATGAGGGTTTCGAAGGTGTCGTCAACCTGGTCCGTCTTGTTCAGGACCAGCAATTGGGGGATGCTGTCGGCCCCGATCTCAGCCAGGACGGAATTGACCTGCCCGATGTAGTGTTCGAAGCGCTCGTCGGAAAGATCGACCACGTGCAGCAGGAGATCGGCGTCCTTCACCTCCATCAAAGTGGCGCTGAACGAGGCCACCAGATGATGCGGCAGGTTGGAGATGAAGCCCACTGTGTCGGAGATCACCACCGGAAAAGAGGTGGAGAGCTTCAACTGGCGGGAGGTGGAGTCCAGAGTGGCAAAAAGCTTGTCTTCCACCAGCACTCCGGCCTCGGTGAGGGAATTGAACAGGGTGGATTTTCCGGCATTGGTGTAGCCGACCAGGCAGATCTTTTTGGTGCGGTCGCGCTGTTTCCGCTGGGTTTCCTTCTGGTTGGTGATCTCAGAAATGGCTTTGTTGATCTTGCGGATCTGCTGGCGGATCAGGCGTTTGTCGATCTCGATCTGTTTTTCGCCCATGCCCCGGGTGGCGGCTCCTCCGGCAGAGCGCACCGAGCCGCGTTCCTTGTCGAAATGGCCCCAGAGCCGACGCAGACGGGGTAGCTGGTACTGAAGCTCGGCCAAACGCACCTGCAGCTTGGCTTCGCGGGTGCGGGCATGATCGTGGAAGATCGAGAGGATCACCTCGGTGCGGTCGATCACCCGGAGGTTGAAATCGTTTTCAATGTTGCGGGCCTGGATGGGACTGAGCTCTTCATTTACGATCAGCACGTCCGCACCGGCCTGGCGCATTTTGCCGGAGATCTCATCCAGCCAGCCTTTGCCAAAATAACTGGCGCGTTCGGGGTGGTTGCGTTTTTGGGTGTAGGAGCCCAAAACCTCGATCCCGGCTGTGTCGGCCAGGCGCTGTAATTCCTGGAGGCCGGCCTCAACCTCCGCTTCCGCTTCGCCCTGGCGGATGATCGCGGCCAGGAAGGCTGTCTTTTCTTCGCGCTCCAGCACTTCCCAGGCATCAGGTTCGAGGTCGAATTCCTCCACCAGCCAGTCTTTATCTTCATGTTGCATAATTACTTCCCAAGGTTTTTTTCACCTGCCGTTAATGCGCGGCCAAGTTCCGTTGGCAGTCTCAGCCTCGCCTAATCCTGATAAACCAAAGCTGGATTGCGTCCCCAAACCTGAGATCAGGGACTGATCCTGGTGCCCCGTCCTTCCATTTTGCCCGGTGAGCTGTCGTAAACCTCCACGTTGTAATAGATCACGGCAATGCAATCGCGGGGATATTCGCCGTGGAAAAAGCTGTGGATAAGGTTGATGTAGCGCACCACGTTCCGCTCATAATCTGTGAGATTGGGATCAAGGGGATGCAGCAGCCGGGCTATCTGCTTGATCTTGTAGGTGGGAATGTCCAGCCAGACGGTCACGCAGGCGGGATCAAGCATCTGGTTGATGAAGGTCTGGGTGGCAAAACCAGGCTCAGAATAGAGCTCCAGCGAGCCCAGGCGGTTGGCGCTGAAGTTATCCTCCGCATGGGTGTAGAGGCTGTCCAGAAGGTTCAGTTTCACGTCCAGCGGCTGTTCCAGGTTGTCCTGCAGCAATTGGATGAGTTCGGCTATCCTGTCCTCGGCAGGCAGGAAACCCATGCCCTTGACAGCGTTGTTGAGTTTGAAGCGGGAATCCTGGCGGGCGGCGCCGTAGGTGGCGACAATGCCGTTGTGAGGGCCGGAAAGATCGGGGCTGCGGGTGGCTTCCCTCCCTTTTTCCAGCATCTCGCGGAAGATGTCCAGATATTCCTTGCGCTTGCTTCTGTTCCAATCCCAAAAGGCCTGGGGAAAATCCACCAGGGGGAGGTCCTGCCAGACGCCGTCAACCTGGGCGCGGATGCTGACCGCGCCGAGCGCCGGGGTCTGGGCTGTGGTTTGCACGCAGAAGCCATCCTGCCAAAAGGAGGCGGGATCGACCACGTCTTCGGCCCGGAGCAGGCTGAGGGCGATCAGAATGGAGAACACGATGAGGATCAGAGCCTTAGCCATGATTGGCATTCCTTTGGGCCAGGATGTTTTCTTTGGCGGAGGGAACAGCCTCGTAGAGAAAGCCGTTGATCTCGCAGGGGAAATCCGCGCATTCCGCGCAGGAGCGATAACCCCGGCCAAAGGCGCAGGCGCGGATGGGGCATTTTCCGCACCAACTGAAATGGGGCCCGTCACTGAGACAGCCGAGGCAGTTGATGTCGTCGGCGCTGAACGTGTTGTCGTAGTTTTTGCTCCAGCGGACGGCGATGTCGGCCTTCTGTTCCATATCGCCAGACAGGGTGGCGAGTTGGCATTCGCAGCCTTGGCAATCCAGGCCGCAGGCGGATGTGAGTTTATTCATTTTCTTCCTCCAGGAATTGTTGCAGAGCCTCGATGCCAAGTTTGGCCAGGCTCATCTTTTTAAGTTTCTTGTCCCTGACAGGCTGCGCCAGGGCCGGCAGCAAGCCAAAATTGGCATTGACCGGCTGGAAATTGTTTTGACTGGGGTCGGTGAGGCGACGCCAAAGCTGTCCCAAGATGGTTTGCTGGGGTAGCATGGAGATGCCTTCCGAAATGATCTTCGCCACCAGCAGGCCCGTGGCGACGCACTCCATGTAACCCTCCACGCCGCTGAGCTGCCCGGCCACAAAGACATTGCGGGCATTTCTGAGCGCGAGGTTGGGGGCCAGGACCTGGGGGGCGTTGAGATAGCTATTGCGGTGGATGGAGCCAAAGCGCAGGAATTCAGCCTGTTCCAGGCCCGGAATGAGGCGGAAGACACGCTTCTGTTCGGGATGGCGCAGCATGGTTTGGCAGCCAACGAGATTGAAGGCTGTCTGATCGCTGTTCTCGGTCCGCAGTTGCAGAACGGCGAAGGGTTTGCGCCCCTCATGCTCCAAGCCCATCGGGCGCATAACCCCATGCCGCAGAGTATCTTTGCCCCTGCGGGCAAGCTCCTCCACCGGAGTGCAGTTCTCATAATAGGTAAATTTCAGGTCGCGGAAAAACTCGTTCTCAAATTCGTGAGCCTGATGCTGCTCCCCGCTCAACAGGGCATCCACGAAGACGTGGTATTCATCCCGGGTGAAAGGGCAGTTCAAATAATCCGGATCCCCTTTGTCGTAGCGGTCTTTGCGGTAGATCCGGCTGAGGTCCAGGCTGTCCGCCGAGACGATGGGCGCGATGGCGTCAAAAAAACAAAGTTGGCTTTCGCCCACGGTGTTTTGCAATTCCGCTGCCAGGGCATCCGAGGTGAGAGGCCCGCTGCAGAGGATGCAAACACTTTGCGGAAGCTTGGTCACCTCCTCCCGCACATATTCAATCTTCGGATGGGCTTGGATCTGGGCGTCAACCCTTTGGGCAAATAGCCCGCGATCCACCGCCAGAGCGTGTCCGGCTGGCACGGCACAGCTTTCGGCCAGGGGCAGCAGCTTCGATCCCAACAGGCGCAGCTCCTCTTTGAGCATGCCCGAGGGTGTGTCCAGCAGAGTCGATTTAAGGGAATTGCTGCACACCAGTTCCGCTGCCAAGCCGGTCTGGTGGGCTGGGGTCATTTTGGCAGGTCGCATTTCGAACAGGCGCACTGGGAGACCATTGTCCGCCAGATACAGAGCTGCTTCACTGCCTGCCAGCCCGGCCCCGATGATCGTTATCGCCGCCACCTCGTCCTCAGCGGGTTGCCTTCACCCGCAAAAAGATCCCCGCTCCGATCAGGGCCGGGAGCACATCGTTGATGATGAAGATGGCGAGGGTGGTGCCGGCTATGCTTTCAGGTTGGAGGCCGATCTTGGATAGCAGCGAGACGGCAAAGCTTTCCTTCAGCCCCAGGCCAGCCACGGTGACGGGAATGCTGTAGGATAGGTGCGATAGTGACATACGCTTGATAATTTCCCAAAAGGAAACTGACTGAGTGAGCTGCAGCATCAGCCAATATTGAAGAAAATTGACCAATGTTAGCGCGACCTGACTCAGAACAATCCCCGGGGCGTACTTTATAAAGTTGGGGCGCAGTATTTTCCAGCGCCGGTTCAAAAGGAGCGCGAAATACAGCCAGATGGGCAGAGTGATGAGAAAGATGAAGAGCAGCCAGCGCACCCAGGCTGCGATGCCCTGGGATATGTAAAGCAAAGCCAGGCTGGCAAAGGCAAAGATGCTCCAAGTCACAAAGATCCTCTCCAGAAAACAGGATAATAGGGAAGCCCGCCTGCTGCTGTTGGAAACAAAGGCCACCTTGCCAAAGATCCCCCAGCTGCCTGGAACGGCAAAGCGCAGCGCCTGGCCGATCATGTAGGAATCGAAGACTTCGACCCTGTTCAACTGATAGAGAGGGTTCAGCTGCAGGGAGAGCTGCCAGGTGAGATATTGGCCCCATTGTTTCAAAATGCCCAGCCCCAGAAGCGCCATGATCAGCCAGAGAGGTTGGCTGACAAGGTTATGCCACAACTGATGTAGGTCCATTTTACGAAAAAGTCCAAAAAGGATCAGTCCCGTGACCAAAACCTTGAGCACAAAGCTCAGGACCCGCCAGATCTTTTTTCTGGTCTCAGCTTCCATATTTCCGCGCGATAAGCTCCTGCGTGTGCAGCAGCGCTGCCTGGATCAGTTCCCGCGGCGGCGGCGCGATGCCAGCGGCCATCATCCTGTGGCAGAGATCGCGTGAAGCCTGGATATCGGCGGCAGCCCGGGCAAACGCATCCTCCCGGGAAAGTGGCGTTCCGGCCATGCCTTCCAGCACGGCCTGTTCGGCAACGTCGGCAGCCTCGCAGGCAAATACCTCCGCCTCATCCATGCGGGGGACAATATTTTCCGGATCGATGCCGCGTGCTTCGGCAAAACCGGCCAGAGAGTTGGCCGCCCGGATCGCCATCCCGTCCGTGATCTGTTTGGCCCGGACCAACAGCGCGCCTTTGAGGATGCCGGGGAATCCGCAGGAATTGTTGATCTGATTGGGAAAATCGCCTCTTCCGGTGGCCACGATGAAGGCCCCGGCGGCCTTGGCGTCGTGGGGATAGATCTCCGGCACCGGATTGGCGCAGGCAAAAACGATCGCCCTGGGCGCCATCAGCCTGATCCATTCTGGCTTGATGGTGTGTGGACCCGGGGTGGAGAGAGAGATCAGCACGTCCGCGCCGCGCATCCCCTCTTCAATGGTGGCCAGACGTTTGGGATTTGATATCCGGGCCAGCGCCCACTGCTTGAATTTGTCGGGATTGGAAGCCAGGTCATCCCTTCCGGCGTGCAGTCCGCCCTTGCTGTCGAACATGATCAGGTTCTGGGGATCCAGCCCGTTTTGCAGCAGGATGCTGGCGATGGTGGTGTTGGAAGCCCCGGCTCCGAAGAGCACCGTGTGGATGTCCTGCATCCTTTTGTCCGCCAATTTCAGGGCGTTCAGAAGCCCGGCCAGGGTGACGCAGGCGGTCCCCTGCGCGTCGTCGTGCCAGACCGGAATGCCGCAATTGCCGCGGAGTTCGTCCAAAACGCGGTAGCAGTTGGGTTGGGAGATGTCCTCCAGATTCACCGCGCCCACGCTGGGTTCCAGCATCTTCACAAACTCGATCAGCCGGGCCGGATCGGGTTTCCCCGCCGCGTTGCGGTTGTTCACGCAGAGCGCGATGGCGTCGACGCCACCCAGGTATTTCATCAGCATGGCCTTGCCTTCCATCACGCCCAATCCGCCCGCCGGACCGCAGTCGCCATCGCCCAAAACCCTGGTGCTGTCGCTCACCACGGCCACCAGATTGCCCCGGTTGCTCAGGTCGAACGATCTCTCCGGGGTGTCGCGGATCGAAGTGGAGACCGAAGAAACACCGGGTGTGTACCAGACATTGAACCAGTTGAAATCCCAGATCCCGGCTTTGGGCAGGGTCTGCATTTTCCCGCGGTAATGGCCATGGGCCAGTTCGGAGAGCTTTTTCAAAAAGGCCGTTTGCGCTGCGGAACGCCTGTCGGGGGCGTAATTGGCTGCAAAATACTCCTGGAGGTTGGCCAGGTCACCGCGTAATTCTTCCATATATCGTCCTGAAAACATTTAAAAAACCATGTTTGGGGATGGGTATGTGTTGTCAATCTTTATCGGCCCCCAGCCCAAAAGCCTGGCCCAACCCGGCTTCACCTCAGCAAGGTGAGGTTTTTTTACGCCCCGAATATCGTATACCCCCATAACCACCGGGCCGGCTTTACCCAGGCTGAAACTTACCAATGTCGCCGCCGGGGCGGGATCGATCGCCGGAACCTATCCTCCGCGGGGGTACTGTGCGCTTAAGTCTTCCGCAATTCAACTAATCTGTTTTACGCTAAAACTCCTGTAAACAATGCTGCCAGCTCACTGCAGGGCGGTAACCCGGAAGAAGCGTCTGGCAGCCTGGGTTGGCTCGCTCCAGGTGTAGGTGGTGCTGGTGCCGGCCTCGGTGAAAGTGCCGTCGGGGCTGTCCGCGGCGTAGATCTTGAAATTGTTGTGGGCGGGGGCGCTGGTCCAGGTGAGGACCGTGTTTGCGCCTACAAAGCTGATATCGAGGGAAGTTATTTGGGGCACGCCGCTGGTCCAATTGATGCGGTTGAAGTTGTCATAATCACGATCCTCGCCGGCCATCACGCCGCTGGCGTTGATAAAAGTGGCGGAACCCGCGTCGACCAGTTTGATCACATTGTAACCGCCATTATCGACGGGAAAACTAGCCCCGTATATTGCAAGGTCCTGGGAGTTTTCCAGCCTCAGGTGAACACCACCGTAATGGGCATGGCGGAAAGTGCAGTAGTTGAAGGCGTGATCGAGGTCCGCGAGGCCTGTGGCCAGGATACGAACGGCGTTGGGATATAGATACTCGAAAGTGCAGTATTCCGCGGCGATAATCCCCCCGTCATACACGTCCAGCCACCACTCACCCGTAGCGCCTAAACGGGAAAAAAGGATGGGCTGTTCCAGGGTCCCCAGCGCTTCCAGGCGCCCGTTCGTGCTCACATTGACAGCTTTGTTGATATCCATCAGAATAGTGGATCCCGGTGCCAAGATCAGGTTTCCGGCCACGACCAGGTTGTTTTTTAACCCCAGGGTAATCGCGCTGGAACGTACACTGCCGCTGGTGTTATAGATCCTCAAGGCGTTAAAAATCTCGTTGGTGGCGATGTTCTGCGTTCCCGCGCCGTTGAAATCCACTGTGGAACTACCTTCGGTAAAGAAATTGGGCCCCATGTTGTTTGTCCAGTCGCCGCCCACGGCGACGGCTGTCCCGGCAACAAAGCTTCCGCCAGCCAGAATGAAATCGTCCTTCAGAACCAGGGCGGTGGTAGCTGTGACTGAAGCGGTTGAGGTTTTGTTGACCTTCAGGCTCCAGAGATAGCCGGCGTTCAGCGCCAGCGTGGTGTTCACCCCGCCCACCAACTCCAGGGTACCCCCGGAGGGCGTGAAGGCAGTATTCAGGCAGGTAAAATTCCCCACGGTGCGGATGGTTCCGCCCGTGATGTTTTCAGTTAGTATTGAACTGTCGCCGATCACGATGCCCCGGTTGGCGAAATTGAGCAAACCGGCGTAGATGGTCACGGAAGCGTTTGAATCCTCACTCCACCAAGAATCGCCGGTACCCCCGTAAATATTCATGGTCCCGCCGTTCAGATTTATCCCGCCTCTGAGGTCCACTGGCCCGTCTGGGTTGTTGAGATTGATCACTCCGGCGCTTTGGGCTCCCCAAAACCCGAAGATCCCTGCATCCAGCAAATCGTTGGCGGTGAAGGTGCCGGCCGCCACATGCAATCCGGTGCTGCCGACGTTGTCATAAGCCGCGCAAGTTACGCTATGGGCCGGGTTGTCAATCCTGATGTCACCGCCGGTATTGGCGTTTTCCAAAATGTGGAAGGTCTCGGTTCCGCTTAGATACTGGTCTTCCTCGCCGTTGAAGATCACCCGGCCTCCCCTGGGCGTGAACCCCGCCGTGGATTGCAGATGGATCCAACTACCGGCGATCCTGATCGTGCAATTGGAGGCGGAAACGTCCAGGGTCCCGCTGGCAAGCTCCAGATCGCCTTTGATCACCAGGTCCGTCCACAAATTGATGGAGGTGCTGGTGTTCACTTTGGCGTGGTGCAGCCAGTTACCGCTGCTCACGTTCAGGTTGGGAAGCCCGGTGCCGGCCCAGGTTCCAAACTCCACCAAACCCCCGCCGGGCTGGAAAGTTCCGGCTGTTGTAGCGGTGATATTGGTGCATTTGATGGTGCCGGTGGTGATATTGTTCACGGAACCAGCAGCCAGGGTCAGGGCTTGGAACTGGCCTCCGAACACGGCGTTGGGGTCGGCCATGATCAGGGTGCCGTTCAGTGTAGTTTGCGTATGTGAGCTTTTGGCGTTCCAGAAAGTTCCGCTGCCCAGATCCAGAACGCTGCCGGCGTAAAGGTTAGGGGCGTTGTTGGTGGTGAACTGGCCGCTGCTAACGGCCAGGATGCCATACAGGTGCAAAGTCCCTTGCAGCAGAACCTGCTTGTCCATGATGTCCAGGGTGTTGGTCGCGTTCACGGTGAGGTTCCCCGCCACAGTCAGGGTCCCGATCTCGTTGCTGTCCAGCCAGAAGCGGGGCTCTTCCTCCGTGCCGTTGATGTACAGGTTGCCAAACTGGACATCGGTTTTCAGCCGGATCGCCGCGCCGAAGTAGGCGTTCATCCAGGTGTGGGTGGCGGCGCCAAAGTGAAGATAGGCGTTGTTTTCCACGATCCAGTTGCCTCCGCACTCGAAGCTGCCGGCGGTGGCGGCGCAGCCGGAATTGGAATTCCAGATGAAGTCGTCGCCGCTGCTCAGTTTGGAAGCGGCGCTGTTCGAAGTGATGATCCCGTTGAGGCTGATATCGCCCCACGCTGCCAGTTCATAACCGTTTAAAGCCAAAGTACCCGTGCTTTGGATCAGGTCGCCCTTGCACAGGAGGTTCGAACCCAATGTGGCGTTGGTTGCCATCAGTTCCAGGTTTTGGAACCAGCTGCCGGTTGAGGCGGATAAAGTTGTTCCCGCCCCGGTTAGCCGGAAAGTTCCGCTGTCCAGCTTACAGCCGCCTCCGGTGCTCACCAGCTGCCCTTCCAGAATGATGGTCCGGCCGGAGGAAGAGCCCAGATAGCCGGCTTGGAAAGTGAGGCTGTTCACTATCTTTAGGTCTTGCGTGGAACTGCCCAGGAAAGACACCGTTTTGCCATCCTGTTTATTGATCACCAGCTTGTGGAAGCGGGTGGACAGGGAGTGGTTTTGAATGTAGGTATCGCGGTTGTAAAGCAGGCGCACCGTTCCCCCGGAGGGCATGAAGGTGCTGCCGCTCAGGAAACTCCAGTTGCCATGGCACTCGAGGGTGGAACTCCCCGGGGAATAGAGGCTGGAGCCATTTTCCCAGGCCACATTGCCCAACACTCTCAGCAGGCTGCCGCTTTGCAGCAGTTCCACCCGTCCGCTCACCTGCAGATTGGCGTTTACGATCAGCGTACAGGTGTAGAGCCTTAGGACCGCCCCGCTGGCGACGGTGAGAGTTTTGGCATTGGCCACCAGGCTGTTGCCGATCATCGGATCGTTGTCCCGATCGGGGATAAACACGTTGTCTCCCGCTCCCGGCACTGCGTTCCCGCTCCAGTTTCCAGGCACGTTCCAGTCCGTGCTGATATCTCCCTCCCAAATCGATCCATCCATGATCCTCAGCTGAAAAGCTGCGGTGGTCAGGGTGCGCGCACTAACCACCAGGCCATACACGCCAGGCGTGGCCACATCCAGGATAAAGGACTCCAGCCCGCCCGGATCGCGGTTGCGCGAAGCGGCCAGCGCTTCGCCATAGCCGAAGACGCCGTCCCCGCCGGGGGGATAGAGCGCGATTTCAAAATCCGCCTGGGCATCGGCTGTGGACAGCTCGAAAAAGTGGGTGCCGGCCTCCAGCTGCACATTCCAGATATTCGCCTTAACGTTCGTCTCCCAGTTGAGGTTGTGGGTGCCGGGGTTGAGAATGTTGCTGATCGATCCGGCGATGTGGGCCTGGGCGTCACTGTCGTCATCCCTGTTCTCCAGCAGCACTCCGTATTGGTGCGGCGCCAGCTGGTGGTGGTTCACGGCGATATAGTTGATGTCGTCTGTTCCCTCGCTTAGGGTGGGCGTTTCATCAAAACCGGTGTCGGGATACAGGCTCAGGTTCCAGCTGCCGCTGCCGTTGTTCACCAGGTCCTTCACCAACACCAGGTTCCAGGTATCTGGCTGGTTGTAGCTGGCCACGCAGAAATCCTTGCTGTCGGTGATGCTTTGGCTGGTGAAGCCCAGATAGGCGTTACCGCCAGGGTTGATGGTAAAATTGCCGTAGCTGCCGTCGCTGGCCAGCAGTTGATCGCTGCCATAGGCACACATTTCGACCTTGATCCGGCCGAAATCAGTAAAATTGTTGCCGCCGACGCTGATCGGAGGCACCTGCCACACATAGCTGCCGTCGTTGGCTGTGTTGTCGATGATAGGGATCCAGAGATCGGGATTTATCCCACCCTGCAAGTGGTAATACAGCTTCACATAGCTTCCGAAGGTGTTCTGAGTGTTCCAGCTGATCTCATTATAGTCATTGGAGAGAAGGGTTTCGCCGCCTGAATTGTTCCAATAATCATGCCCGCCGTCCGGACTGGTGAGTGACACCTGCGGATAGTTGGGCAGTTGGTTGAACATGATCACCGTAACGAAAACCAGTTCGTCCAGGTTCACCCAGGTGAGCACGGGATGATTGGGATCGACGGTGCAGTACATGTCCGGATCGAACCGGTAGCCCACCCCGGTGGTCGAATGGCTGATAGTGTGGGTTATGATCGGAAATCCGGCATCCACACTTTGCCTGGTTAGGCCCCAAGCATTGTCGAAATCCAAATAGAGGCTGGAGGTCGTATATCCCCGGGAAGCTATCACAGTAGTCAAACCGGGGATCTGGTTGGGGGAGCTGGTACCCCCGTCATCGCTGGTCAGCATGGCAGTATGCAACTCCCGGCAGGTGTCTGTCACATGGTGTTCAAAATCTTCCTGGGCCATATCGTAGGCGGTCATATGGTAATTGTCCAGCCTGCCGAATCCCGCAAACTGGTCCCACCAGCTGAAAAGCATGGATATGGCTGTGGGCGTGCAGCCCCAGTGCCAGTGGTAAAAGGGAACATAATCCACAGACGACAGCACTACATCGGTTCTTTGCGCCCCGATGCTCATGGGAACGTTTAGCCAGGCCGCGCTGTGGTCCCGCTTTTCCCAAAATTTCCCCAGCTTTTGGCCCAGGGCCTGGAACTCGCTTTCAGAAAGGACTTTGTTGCCGGGCAGGGGATTGATGAAGGCTGTCCTGCTTCCGTCGCTGAAGGAAAACCAGGTGTTGGCCAGGTCAAAGTAGTAGGTTTTGCCCTGCTGCCAGCCTCCCGGAAACTCGCGCGCCGCGGCCGTTTCCAGTTCCCCGGCCTCGATATGGTCCACCGCCAGCCGCTGCGCGTATTCGAAAAACACCGGCACATCTTTCCGCGCCCCGATCACCATATAGGCAAATTCATCCGCGCCGCTGGCGGCCCGCCGGTCACCACGCAGCTTTGCTTCCGCCAGCTGGTTCCGCAGCTCCCGGGGATCGGGGAAGGGCCCGCTGAGCGAATAGTTGAAGCACCAGGCCAGCAACTGGCCGTCCTGGTCGTAATAGGGGATCGCCGCGTCCGGGCTGATGCCGGCGCCCCACAGTGAGCGCGCGTTGCTGTCCGCGATCTCCCTGGCGGCTGCTGGTTCCGCTTCCTGGGCGACGGCGAATGCCGCGCACAAAAGAATCAGCATCATCAAAGCAAGCTTTTTCATCTGAACCTCACAAAGGAAAAGACTGTCATCCCGAAAGCTCGGCACGCTCCGGATACAGTTTCAGCCGCCTGAAGCCACTGAACTTATCCTCAGTTTCCAGATGAGGGCGGCAGAATTGCCTGTCAAGAAATTTTTTGCCCTTTTACCCATTTTCCCAAGATATTCTCTTCGGAAAAAAGTCGCGGCGGCCACGTTTCCTTCCTTCCTCCTTCACACTCATCCACCCTTTCCCGATCCCCCTCCGCGCAGAAAGTGCTTGACAACCCCTCTTTTCCGGCAAAAGGGTGTTCGCAGGAAATTGAAGAAATGAAGATCTGCATCGTGTCCAATTCCCACCACACCACGGATGTGCGGCTCTATTACAAGATGGCCCGCAGCCTGGCGAAGTTGGGAGAGGTGCATCTGCTTTGCGCGACGGGAGTTCGCAATGCCGCGGTGAATCCCTTTCAGGACGTGGTGGAAACCGAATCCAGCTGGTACGCGCTGCCGCTGCTGTACAAAAAGGCAAAAAAACTCAAGCTGGACGTAGTGATCTGCGTGGAGCCGCTCACGGTCTTCGTGGGCCTGGCCCTGCGCCGCAAACTCCGCTGCAAGGTTGTTTTCGACGTGCACGAGTTTTTCGCGGACGCCTTCGCGGAGAGGTTTCGCCCGCCCCTGAGCTGGATCGCGAAAAAACTCTATCTGGGCTTCGAACGCCGGCTGCAACGCAAAGTGGACGCCACCACCGCCGTCAGCGAAAAGATCCTGGACCAGCTTGTTCCCCGCGCCAGACGCAAAAACGTCATCGCCGTCCCCAACTACCCTGTGAAAAACGTTTGGGATTACACCTGCGAGACACCGATGGAACTCAACGCCATCTGCGGGATGGATTTTGACCTCATCTACATCGGCGGCCTCACGGAGGACCGCGGCATCTTCAAGATCCTCAGAAGCGTCAGCATCCTCAGAAACGAGTTTCCCAGCCTGAACGTCCTGATCTTGGGCAAATTTTTCGATCCCGAGGTGGAAAAGCAGTTCAATGAACAGCTCAACACCCTGAACCTCAACGCCATGATCTATTACCAGAGCTGGATCCCGGCCGAAAAGATCGGCCTCCTGCTCAAACGCAGCCGGGTGGGGCTCTGGGTCTTCAATCCGCAAAACAAACGCATGTCCCGCGCCGTTCCGCTCAAGGTGCTGGAATATTTTGCCGCCGGACTGCCCGTGGTTTCGATCAACACCCCCCTGATGCGCGATCTGGTGGAGCAAAACGGCCTCGGCGCCTGCTGCGAATTTCACAGCGAATCGATCGCCAAAGCCGTGTCCGGCATCCTGAAGCTGAAGAAAAGCGAATACCGATTGATGAGCCAGCGCTGCAGCGCTTTGATCGACCAAAAATACAACTGGGAAGCCATCGAGCCGCAGCTCCTCGACCTGGTGCAAAAGCTTGCCCCGCGCTAAGATGCGGATCCTCAACATCAGCTATTTCTATCCTCCGCTGGGCGGGCCGGCGGCGCTGCGCAGCCTCAAAACCGTCAAATACCTGGCCCAAGGCGGAATTGAGTGCGACGTGATTACCGTGCGGGACATCGAATACCTCTATCGCGATCCCTCGCTGTTGCGGGAAGACGCGGCGTCAAAGATCATCCGCACCGCTTCCCTGGACCCGATGGCGCTGCTCAAAAAAAGCCGGAGTGCCGGCGACAGCGGGCTTTCAAGCATTTATCTGCACACCCCGGAAAAGCTCAAACTGCGCATCCGCCAGCTCCATCCGGTGGATAACAAGATCGGCTGGCTCCCCGCCCTGATCAAAGCCGGACGCCAGGCCATCAAAGCCCGTGGCTACGATCTGATCTACATTTCGCTGGGACCGT
>LAHT01003402.1_pt1 | contig 24204 bp, 13 predicted proteins | sample 329671 | NCBI WGS metagenome assembly LAHT01 (sample SAMN03275702, study PRJNA271635) | activated sludge metagenome | isolation source: Sample C-4 Sludge from methanogenic chamber (fourth chamber) of Anaerobic... | reverse complement strand
TCCCAGCTCTCGCGCGGCTCGAGGATGTTGTAGCGGCTGCGCGCGAGCAGCTTGCAGGGGTCCTGCAGATCGAGGAGCATCACCCCGGCCTGGTAGATATTGGCACTGGCAAAATGGGTGGCCACGCCGTGATAGAGTGCCAGCCAGCCCTCCTTGGTTTTCAGTGGCGGCGGGCCGGAGCCGATGAATTCATCCCAGAAGTGGGCTTGGCCGGAAAAAACATCAGCCACAGGCTCCCAGGCCAGTAGGTCCGGCGAACTGCTGCAGACGATGGTGGATCCGGTCTTGACGCCATCCGGTCCGGTTAGCAGGTTGGGCCGTTCAAAACGCAGGTACCGGCCCTCAAAGCGTTCGGGAAAAAGAACTCCGTTGCGGGTGTCCGGCGCCGAGACGAGGCCACGGAACTCAAGCTGGCTGAAATCCTGGGTGGTGAACCAACCCAGAAAGCAGCCGTCATCGGTATCCAGCGCGCAGATGACGTGAAAGGACCCGTCCAGACTGGTGATCCGGGGATCGTAAACGTGGAAGACGCGGTGGGGGCAGGCTTCCAGGCCGGTCAGCGGCAGAGGATCCTGATCAACCCGAAAATCCACCCCGTTGGGTGACCGGGCTTTCACCAGCAAGGTTTCCCGGGCGCGGTTCTGAACCCGCAACAGTAGCAGGATCCCGCCGTCAAAGCTGATCCCGCCGGGGTTGAAGACAGAGGATACGTCTCGCAGGGAGGGATGACCGGAAACGATGGCCTGCCTCGATAGCAGGGGATTGCGCGGATGGCGGTTCACAGAGTGAAACCCAGTTCACACCATCGGGCGTAGAATTCCCAAACATCGTCGACGGGTTCTCCGTTCCAGAGTATTTCCGCCAGGGGATGAAGGCGGCTGACCACTTTTTGCTTCAGATCGGCATTATTGGCCAGATGTTCGGTCCAGACGTTGGCTTGGGCTCCCAGCAGGAGTTTTTTGTGTTCAAACCTGTAGTCCTCCAAACGAAACTTGAGCACATCCCCCCAGAGGATGATCTGCTCGGTGCCGACGGTCTCGTATTCATTGTTGCGGGCGTCGAAGTAGAGCTTGGTGTAGGGACAGACGATATAGCGGTTGCCGTTGTCGTGGGCCCTGCGGGCAGCTTCAGATCCGTCTCCGCGCCAGGCCATCACGATGGGATCCTTGCCAGGCTGGCCATCCAGGATCTCGTCCCAGCCGATGGCAGTCTTCCCCAGGGTGGTCAGATGTTTGGCCAGGGTTTTCACCAACCAGCCCTGCAGTGCTTCCTCGCCGGAAAGGTTTTTGGCGCGGATGCGTTTTTGGCAGTGCGGGCAGGCCTTCCAACGCTCTTTGGGCGCTTCGTCGCCGCCCAGATGCACATAGCGGCCGGGAAAGAGCTGGGCGACCTCGGTGAAGAGCTCCTTGAGGAAAGCAACCACTTCGTCCTGGCCGGCGCAGAGGATGTCCTGGGAGATACCCCAGACGTTGAGGGGCTGAAAATCCCGGGGAAAGCAGGCCAAATGCGGATAGGCGGCCAAAATCGCCATGGCGTGGCCGGGAACGTCGATCTCAGGGATGACCTCGATGCCAAGGCGGGAAGCGTGATCCAGCACGGACCGGACCTGTTTTTGGGTGTAGTAGCCGCCGTAGATGCTGCCGTCTGCTTCCTTGCGCCAGGCGCCGATCTCGTGCAGTCGGGGAAAGATCTTGCTTTCCAGCCGCCAGCCCTGGTCGTCGGAGAGGTGCCAGTGGAATTTGTTCAACTTCACGTGGGCCATCCAGTCCAGATAACGGCACACGAACTTGTGGTCAAAGAAGTGGCGGCTGACGTCCAGATGCAGTCCCCGCCAGGGATACGAGGGCCTGTCTGCGATCGTCTGGCATATGAACTCTCCGTCCCTGTAAGCCGCGCGGCGAAAGATCTGCCGGATAGTTTGCATCCCATGCAGCAGGCCGTTCACGGTGAAAGCCATCAGAGCAATTTCCCCGGGTATCATCCCGATGTGGTATTCCTCGGATTCGGCTTTTCCTGTTTCTCCAAGCTGAAGGAACATGCTGATCATGAGAGTGCCGTGATCGAGGTCAGGAACGGAACCGAACATCTTCCGGTAGTATTTGCCAAGCTCGCTTTCGATGAAATCGAAGACTTTGTCCGGCACATTGTCCGTGCGTCGGAATCGCAGTTTGTCGACTGGGGGAAAACTGATGTCGGAAAAAAGATGGGATTTGGGGGCGGGGATCATGAATCCTCCTTAAGCAGGATGGTTTTGGTCTCGAAAGGCCGGAAATCGAGGCTGAGCGGCTCGTAGGGGTCGAGCTTTACAGGAGCTGCTTGAAGCGGTTCCTCCAGCATGTTGGTCAGCCTGGCCTGGCCCTTGGTTTGGGCGCAGAAGAGCTGCGCGGTGCCGCTTTGCCCCTTGTATTCGTGGAATCGCAGGATGATGCCGCAGCCGTCCTCCGCGGGCTTCACAGTGTCCAGGTTCACGTGGCTGCTGTCCAGGCGGAACAAGGGCTCCGGCAGTTTTTTGGGCAGGTTTTGCAGCGGCGCCACGATCAGCTGGTGGGCCAAACGCTCGGCTTGGTTGAAAACATCGCTGTGTTCGTAATCGCCTGGGTGGGGGTAAAAGGCGTAGGAGTAAGCGTGGGCGTGGATATCGGCGTTGGGATCGACGTCGGCGGGGCTGCGTAAAAGGTTCAGTTCCATCTGGCCGTCCATCACGCGGTAGCCGAATTTCACGTCGCAAAGCAGCGCGCAGCCGTGATCCGGCTGGGAGAGGTCGGCGAAACCTTGGGCGGGAACCTCGAATTGGGCCGCTTCGAACGCGTTTTTGGGCTTGCTGCTGCGCTTGATCACGCCGGCCTGGATGCCGTAGCTGGCGGTTCCATTATAAACAGCGGTGAACCAGTGCGCGCGCAGCATTTTGTGCTTTTCCTGCCAGTCGACCTCATGGCAAACCCGCAGCAGGCGTTCATCCTGCCGCAGTTCGATGGTTTGGCGCAGGCTGGAATTGCCTATGCGGATATCCTGCACCACGCGGCTGAACTCGCCTTCCAGCGTGAAACTGAGGCCCTGGTTCAAAGTGGCGCCGCTGGCAGCTTGGGGTGTGGTGTCACGATAGAAATGGTTGATGTCCCAGGCGCCCCAGTTGTTGGGCTCATCCTCCCAGAGCAGCAGCAGATTGGATTCGGATACCAGCAGCTCGCGCCCCAGCTCTTTATCCCAGATGGAGCTTATTCCGCCGGTCGGGGTCACTACCGCTTTGATAAAGCGGTTCTCCAGGGTCAGGGAAGGCGGGCCGGCCTGGCTTTTAGGCAGATAGCTGTCGGTGGAGAACCGCAGCAGCAGGCAGCCCCAGGCCGGAACGCTGATCCGCGCCAACAGAGCGTATTCCGTTTCCAGAGAGGGAAACTCGGTGCTGTATTTATTCAACGGCACCAGTCCCAGTAGTTCTGGGGTGAAAGCGAGCCATTCATCCAGTTCCTGGTTGCAAGGGTTGATCACCAGGTAGCTGGGCTCCTGGCAGGGCTTTCCGCCAGCCGCGACATCCAGCGCCGCAGCGGCCAGATAATCCTTTAGCAGAGCGTGGTTGGCAGCGCTGATGGCGTGGGCTTCCACGTAGACCGGCGCGATCGAAGAGCCGGGGATGATATCGTGGAACTGCAGCAGCAGCGTGTCCTGCCAAACACGGCGCAGGAACTCCGGATAGGCGTGGCCAGCCAACGCGGCCATGAACTCAGCCGCGGCCAAAAGCCTCTCGCTGCATCGGTTGTCCTCTTTCATGCGGGCCTGGGTGGTATAGGTGCCGCGGTGAAATTCCAGATACAGCTCTCCGTAGGCAACCGGAAGCTGGCTTGGGTCCAGTTCTGCGAGGTGCTCGAAGAAATCGGACGAGCGGGCGAAACGGAATTTGCCGACTCCTTCAAGGTTTTGTTGGCGCAGACCGTACTCAATGTGGTCGCGGGTGGGTCCGCCGCCACCGTCGCCGATGCCGTAGAGGTTCAGATAGGCGTCGCACAGTTCACTCTGGGCGTAGCGCTTTTCCGTATCCAGGCTGGCGGAGGGGTTGTTTGAGAAGTTGTAATCGTTGGTGGGAAGCTGATGCGCCAGCACCCTGCTGCCGTCTATCCCTTCCCAGACGAAAAGATGGTGGGGGAAGACATTGGTCTCGTTCCAGCTGAGTTTTTGGGTCACGAACCAATCCACCCCGCATCCGCGCATGAACTGGGGCAGGTTGCCGCTGAAGCCGAAGCAGTCGGGAAGCCAGAGCACCCGGGGAGCGGAGCCGAACTCGCTGGCGAAGAAGCGTTTGCCATACATGAACTGCCTGATGATGGATTCCGCCGAGATCAGGTTGGTGTCGAACTCCACCCAGGACGCGCCTTGCACCTCCCAGCGGCCTTGCTTGACGCGGTCTTGAACCTGCGCGTAGAGAGCCGGATATTCTTCTTTCATCCAGAGGTACAGCTGGGCTTGGGAAGCGCCGAAGATGTAGTCCGGATATTGCTCCAGTAGTCGCAGAGCATTGGCAAAGGTGCGTCCGCCCTTGCGCTTGGTCTCAGAAATGGGCCACAGCCACGCCAGATCGAGATGGGCGTGGCCCACGCAGAAGGCGGTGAGCGCGCTGGCATGGGCGGGTTGGGAAAGAAGGCTCTGTAAGATTGAGATTGTGGCGCTGCGGTCGGTCTCCCACAGGTTGCAGACTTGGTTTAAACCATGAAGGATACGCTGACGGCGGACGGTTCCTTCGGGAAGGTGCTCCGCCAGGTTGAGCAGCACCCCGATGTCCATAAGCCTTTGGAAGAGTTCTTCATCAATCGTGCAGAGATGGCATTCGCGCAAGGCATATTCTTGCTTTCCGGCTCCGAAGAGGTCGTTGGCGGAGGCTTCAATATCCAGAAATATCCTGCCACCGGGACGACATCTATTGTTTAAGGGAAAAAAGTGTTTTGCTGCTTTGTGATACCAATCGACCTTGGGAGTCAGTCCCTGAACCGGAGTGCCTTTGTTCACAACGCAGGCTTCGCCGTCGCAATCGAAGAACAGACCGTATTGCTTGCCTTTGTAGTCAAGCGGGATATGGAAATGAAGTTCAAAGTGTCCGGTCTGCCAGGGCGTTCCCCAAAGTTCCCCAATTTCCATGGGTCGGAGATCTTGTCCGGTGAGGGCAAACTTTACATTAACTCCGGCTTTGTCCTGATAGAGCAGTGCTGTTTGCCGTTCCAGCAGGCGTTTGATCCGGGTGAGATGGATCTTTTCGTTCTGCATAATACCTCTTTATTTTTCCATGGGGACAACGATCCCCTTGATGATGATGTTCTGGAAGAAGACAAAGACCGCCAGGGTGGGGATGGCGGCAACCACCAGCGCGGCGTAACCCACTGACAGGCTCGCCCTTTGCATCAGCTCGTAGATGTGCACCATCAGGGTCCACATGCTCTGGTCCTGGCAGACGATGAAGGCAAAGAGGAAATTGCGGTAGGCCACGCTGAAGGCCCCCAGGGCGATGACTGCCAGGATGGGCTTGGAAAGATAGAGCGTGAACTGCCAAAAAAGGCGAAACTCGCCAGCTCCGTCCAGGCTGGCGCTTTCATAGAGTTCGCGCGGCAGGCTGTCGAAAAAGCCCTTGAGGAGGAAGATGAAATAGCCATCCGCGGCGGCGGGCAGGATCAGGGCCCAGAAGGTGTTGAGCAGATTCAAGCGCTTGAGCATCAGGAAATTGGGGATGCCCATCACCATTGCCGGGAAGGCCATGGTGAGCATGAAGAGCATGATCAACTGATAGCTGAGGCGGGGCTTGAAGCGGCTGAGGGCGTAGGCTGCCAGAGGATTCACCGTCACTGCCAGCAGGATGGAAAGCAGGGTGTAGATGAGGGTGTTGCGCAGAGAGCGCGCGTCGTGGAACATCTGATCCAGCACCATGGCGTAATTGCGGGTGAGAAACTCCTTGCGGATGGCGCTTTTGTTGTCCTGAAACAGATGATACTCGATCTGCTGCACGGGCAACGGGACCTGCTCGAATGAAGATGGAACAAGCTTCCAAGCTTGGTTCAGCTTGTCCGCTCCTCCATATTTGCCAGCCAGAAAGGTCTGCCAGGCTGTGCTCGCTTCCCGGGAGGGTTCTATCCTCAACTGGCGTCCATCCGCCCGCTGGCTGACAAACTCGCGCCAAAGTGCCTGGCGAGAAGGTGTTCGCGGCAGTCCGGGGCTGGGGTAAACATTCTCTTCGGTGGTATGGTTTGTGCCCAGTGCCCGGTTGACCGCCCTCAGGTCCAAACCACCTCCGGGAGCGGGAAACCGAGACCTCAGCCAGTCCAGGTAATCCGTCTGGGCTGCCGGCAGCACCTCCACCCAGGCGATGCCGGCATCCCTGACGAACTCCTGCCAATCCGCGGACTGGGCCAGGTTTTGCCCGGGCAGGCTGGCAGGCAGGCTTACAGCCTGCAATTCTCGAAAACCGCTGTTCCAGGCTGCGCGCAAGCCGGCGGGTGCGGAGTATTTGGCCCGCAGAAAAGCGCGGAACTGGTTGCCGAGGTTGCGCACCCGCAGATGCTCCGGCGCGGCCAGGTTTGCCACGAACCAGGTGAGGTCCTCCACCAAAGCGCCGCTGTCCGGGATCTTATTGGGAATGCGCACCTGGCTGAAGTCATCATAGGAACTGTGCCAAGTGGAGTTGAGCATGGCAATGTCCGCATATTTTTGCCGCAGCATGGCTTGGAAAGGTTGGTCAGCAGAGGCTTCCAGACTGATGTGGTGGATGTTCAGAGCCTCCCGCACGTAATGCAGCCAGTAAGTCCGCAGGGGATGCCCTTCGGGCGGACAGGTCTCGCTCAACACCACTTCCTGCCATGTATTAAGCCTCAGGCCGGTGCTGTCGTTAAAGGCGGCCAGGTTCCCGCCAAAAACCGGTGCCAGTTCCATCTGCGCGAAGGCCCCGTCAAGGTTCACATAGTTGCGGTGTTTCTCCTCCACACCTTGCTTGAAGTCCTGGAAGCGACCCAGATAGCCGGTGGGCACACTCACGTAGTTGCGGCCCAGAATCTCCTTTTCCTCCACCACTATCTGTTCCCAGCTTTGGGCGCCGGTGTTGTATCTGCGGTTGAACCGGGTGAGGTCGTTGCCGTTCTCCTGTCGCAGCAACTTCCGTATCCGGCGCTGGTTCAGGGGATAGACGCCACGGCCATAGTGTTGCGCCACATAGTAATCATACACGCTCTGGGGGTGGGTGGAGATGAATTCCTGCCAGTCCCGGTAAACCGCGGGATCGGGCTGGTCGGGAAATTCCGCTTCGGCAAAGGCCAGCCAGCCTCCGGCATAGTTGTCCGCCAGGCGGCTGCTTTCCTCGTTATAGCGCGATTCCATGTACTTTTTGAACAACGCCTCATCGCTGTGCAGATACGCGGGCAGCAGGCTCAGGCGGCTGCTGTCCACATTGCTTCTCAGCGAGGCTGAAACCATCAGCAGGAAGGGATAGACCATGGTGATGGCGCCCAGGATCAGCATCAGATGGATAAGCAGGTTCAGCAACCTCACGCGGGGCGAGCGTCTGCCCACGCTGCCGATGATGCTCACGCGGCCTGCCTCTCGTCGTCACGCACGGCGCGGAATTCCATGCGGGAAAGGTGTTTGATCTGCAGCACGGTGAAACCCATGAGAAGCAGACTGAGGATCCAGGCCATGGCAGTGGCCAGTCCGAAACGCAGGTAGAGATAGGCTTTTTCAAAGATCATCAGGTCCGCCACCCGGGTGGCCTCATTTGGCCCGCCAAAGGTCATCACCAGAATGAAATCGCTGCTTTGGGCCGCCACGATGAAGGCGGAGATGAACTGGATGACGATCAGGCCCCTGAGGCTGGGAAAAACTATGTGCCGGAGTTTGCTGCGGAAGCCGGCGCCGTCGATTTCGGCTGCTTCATAGAGGTCCCGGGGGATGTTCTTGAGCGCGGCCAGATAGATCAGCGAGCCCGGCCCCACTCCAGCCCAGACGGTTGGCAGCACCACACAGAGCATGGCCAGCGCCTCATCCTTGATCCACATGCTTTTGGGCAGTCCCAGCGTCAGCAGCATCTGGTTGAGGATGCCCGCGTCCGAGGGGTCGTAAAGCAGCTTCCAAAGATAGATGACGATCACCCCGCTGATCACCGCCGGAAGGTAAAACAGCACCCGATAAAGCATCTTGGAGTGGGAAACCTCCTGCAGCAGGATGGCCAGAAAGATTGGTGGCAGAAAGCCCAGACCCAAAAGCAGGGCCATGTAGTAGAGGGTCTTGCCCACCGAAGCCCACCAAGCCGGATCGAAGAGCACCTCGGCAAAATTGCCGAACCCGGTCCAGGGGCTGGGACCCACGATATGGTAATCCTGAAAAGCCATCAGGGAGCCAGTGACCATGGGCAGGTATTTCCACACCAGCACCGTGATCACAGCCGGGGCGAGCAGCAGGACCACCCAGACCCAGGATTTGTAGCGCGGGGCATGCGTGATCCCCGGTTCGGGGCTCATGACCTTCCACACTCGCCAGAGGGTGAAACAAAAAGCCAGCAGGATCAGAGCCGCGATGAGCAGGGCCAGCCTTTCGCGGGTGGCCTTGACCTGGGGAGGGACGCGGCCGATCATCTCCTGGTTGGTGCGGTCCTCCCCTTTTTTCAACACTGTGGCGATCAGAAGCCTGCGTTGTTCAGGGTCCTGGGGCAATTTGCCCTTCAAACCCAGGGCCACCAGTTCATCCAGGGGAAGGGTCATGTATTCATAAACCTTCTGGCAGTTGTCGCCGAAAGGTTCTGGCCTACCTTCGCGCATGGCGGTGGCAAAGGTTTCCAGCCAGCCCGCGGGAGCGTAACGCAGATATTCCTCATAGCCGTAACGCTGGAGGAACACGGGATTCTGCATGCGTCCGTAGCCGCTGTCAACCATGATCTTCATACGGATCTGGCGCGCCTCTTCGCTGTCGTAAAAGCGGATGTATTCCCAGGCCGCGGCCCTCACGGACTCCGGATCCCGATCCCCCACTCCGGAGTTGTTGCTCACCCCGGCCCCGGAATAGATGCCCATCATGCGGCAGTTGATCTCGCTGCCGCCGCGTCCGGACGGCCCTGCGGGAGAGGGCGCGAAGGCATAGAGATTCGGATCGTAGGCGCCTCCCATGTTTTGCTGGGAAAGATAATCCATGCGCATGCCGATCTTGCCTTCCTGCCACATATAGCCCCAGTCGCCTTCCCGGATGGCAAAGCCAGTCTGCTGCCGGCCCTGGTTGTCCTTCCAGCGCGAAGTGGCCAGCCGCAGATAAAACTCCATCGCCTCCACCCCCTCCGGACTGGCAAAGGAAGCGCGCCACTCCTGTTTTTGGGGATCGTAAACCACAGCGTCGCCGCCCGCGGCCCAGAGGAAGGGCAGCCAGTCGTAGGCAGCCTGCGGTCCCGATGCCAGTACCGTCCCCCAGGCTCCGGAAGCGGGTTCGGTGAGCAGCCTGGCATAGCGGAAAAACTCCTCCCAATTCCGCGGCGGCCGGTCCTGGTCCAGTCCAGCCCGCCGAAAAACATCCCTGCGGTACATCAGCACCCGCACCAGGGTCTCGTAGGGCAGCATCCAGGTGTGGGATGTGTCCTCACCTTTGCGGGTCCTGCGGATCACCTGCCAGACTGGCTTTTCCACCCTCAGGTCCATGACCTGGGGATCTTCCCGCGCCAGAAATTCGTCCAGGGGATAGAGAAAGTTGTTCTGGATGTAAGTATCACTCTGGCGGAAATTTACATATAGGATATCCGGGGCCACGCCTCCCGCTATGGCCATGAGCGGTCCAGCGTCCAGATCCATGTTTTCGATCTGGATGCCGGAAAAGGCACGCAGCTCAATGTGGGGGAATTTTTTCCGGAAAGCCTCCACCACTGCCAGGTTGGCCCGCGAATAGGCGTCGGTCTTGCGCGGGTCCGGCAGTTCAAACACCTTGAGCACCACAGGTTGAGCAATTACTGACCACACCGGCGCCACCGCGCCCAGGCAGAGAAAGAAGACAAGTATCGATATTAGTCTACGCATGGTCACCTGTTTCTTTTTCAGCCGCCAGGCGTCTTTCTGTCAAGCACAAAATTTGGTCTCCGTCCCGCCTGGGAAAAGAAATTCCGACGCGCACAAATTGGGCCGGCCAGCCAGGATTCTGCCTTGAGGAGCGTTAATACGTGTCCTGCGAATATTGGGGTTGCGTCTCCAACCAGCTGATACGCGCGATCCTCACCTTAGCACAGCTACGCGCCCGGTTTTCCGGTTGCCCTGTTCGTCGTTCACCACCACGAAGTAGATCCCACTGGCACAGGCTTTTCCGGCGGCATTGTTTCCGTCCCAATCGAAGCGGGCGAACTCATTTTCTTCCAGGATGTTCACCAGAGCGCCTGAAGCGTCGTAGATCCGGCATCGGTTTTGTCCACGGGGCAGGGTTTCGGTGGGATGGTTGCGGATGATCACTGTCCTGTCCTCCCCGGGAGTAAAGGGATTGGGGTAGATGACCAGATTTTCCAGGGTGGCTTCTGGTTTGTCTGAGATGCCAATCTTAAAGGTGTTCAGCCCTTCCGGAGTGCCGATCAGCAGGATGCCTTCCACCGGCTGGTAACCTAGGGCAGTGATCTGATTGGAGAGCAGGGGCGAATTGGCTTGATAATAGTTGGTAAACCTCTCTGTTTCTGGATCATACATACTGATGCCATGTTCCAGGCTGCCGATCCAGACCCGGTTGAAGGGATCGAGATAGATCGCCGTGGGGGTGGTACGCACGGAGCCGTAGAGCCTTTCTTCATCCACAAAGTAGAGGATGTCGTTCTCCCAGATCCGCGTTACTTTGTTGAATTTCAAGCGCTTGATCGAGGTGTCCCACTTGTACCAGTCGGCTCCCTTCAACATGAACAACCCGTTGCTGGCAGCGATCCAATGCTGCATGCCCTCGTAGGGACTGGCCACGCTCACCACGCCGTAAACCTCGCAGTTGCTTAGTTCCGGCGGATCGGGAATGACCCAGTGCTCGCCGCCGGTGACGGGAATGGAATCGTGGTTCCAGATCACCAGGCCACGGTCGTTGTAGGTGCCAAAGAAGTACTGGCTGCCATTGTGATAGCTGAGGATACAACGCTGGTTGACGCTGTTGGGAAGGGTGAATTCACCGATCAACTTGTCGTCCGGGTCCAGAACGCTGATGCCGTTGTCTAAGCAGGCGATGAAAATGTTCCCATGGTTGTCCCGGGAGATGTGCAGATCGGTGTTGCCCAGGAGTTTGGCCGAATTGGGAAGGGGGGCGCCGTACTCCCCTGTTTCCGGATTCCAGAGATGCATGCCCTGCCGGCTCAGATATTTCCAAACATTATTGGGTTCGTCATAGATGGAGATGCCGTTTTTCCAGCCGTCCGGGCTGAAGCTGTTCACGTCGTAGGTACCGAACCATTTGCGGTCATGGCTGTCCACCGCCACACAGTAGATGTTGTCCGTGTGGATGGGACTGTTGGCTATGGTGAAAGTTTGCCAGACGCCATCCAGGTATTTGCTTGCCCCCAGAGTGCTCTTGCGCAGGGTGGTGGTGCTCAGCCCTCCACTACCGAACCAGGCGGCCTTGGCGGCGTCGGTGGCGATGCTGTTGATCTTGGGAAAGCCGATGGAATTGGGCAGAATCTGAGACCAGTCAAAACTGTCGGTGGTGGCACCTTCCCATTGCGAAAAAACACCGTCTCCCCAGCTGCAGAGGTAGATCATATCATCACTGGCGACAACTTTTGCGATGCTCTTGGCGCCAAGGCCTGCCTCGGTTTCAGCCCAATGGCGCACGGAGCCTGCACTGTCGATCCGCGTGAACAGAGTGTCAGCGCTGCGGGAATAACTGAGGAAATCCTCGTCCCAACTTCCGTAGGAGACCCATAGTGAACCCAGGCCGTCCAAAGCGGCGCTGGAGATCGGTTCGTTCAGCAAGCCATTGGCCTGGCTGTAGGACTTCCAGCCGCCGGTCCAGGGATCGTCAGACCGGGTGTAAACCGCCAGCGGAGCAGCCACTGTGAGATGTCCGGGACGCACGGCCAGCTTTTTCTCCGTCCCGTTGGCGCCGGGAAAATCGCTGAAACTGTGCCAGGCGGAGTCCACGTCGAGGGAATCCAGATGGACGAAATTGACTCCCTCCGGGCTGCTAAGATAGAGGTAATTGTTGGTGGCAAGCTCCATGGCGTCGATGGCATTGCCCAGCAAGCCCGGTGTGGTTTGGGTGGTGTACTGATGCAGCAACAAGGGAAAGTTGACTCCTTCCAGATAATAGTAGGAAGCCAGTCCGGATTTGGTGGCAACGAGGATGTTGGCGTAGTGCTCCACAATCTTCACCACGTTGTTGGAAAGGAGACCCAGAGAGGTGTTTAGTTGTTGGATGCCCTGGGACGATACGATCGTGATGCCGCTGGCGGCGGTTCCGAGCCAGAGGCTTTGGTTCAGGGAGATGTATTCGAGGGTGCGCACATCATTGGAAGCAAGTCCGTCTGCAGTGGTCAGGATCTCCCGCCCCGCGGGAACCTCTCCGTCCCCGCCCCAGGAATGCACCACGCCACCCCAGGTGGAAAAGTAGTAATCCAAGTCCCACTGGGGTATGAAATCGTAAACATGGCTGAGATTGGTGACCGTTTGCCAGCGGGTGGCACTCAGGCCAAGACAAACTGGTAAAAGCAGCGCGATCAATAAGATCCGTTTCATTTTTTTCTCCCTTGCCGCATGAGGACATAGGCCAAAACAACTCCCAGAACTAGCAAACCGAGCAGGACAGAGAATAGAATGCGCTTGGTGGAAAAGGAAAATCCGATCGCGATGAGACCAAAGAGCAGGGTTACCACCCAGCCGGTGAGCGCGATGGCTGGCTGGGAAAGACCCAGGCTCAGCATGGCGTGATGCAGGTGGGCTTTGTCGGCCACGAAGATGTTGCCAAAGCGCAAACGCCGCAGGACAGCCAGGGCTGTGTCGATGAGCGGGATGGCCAACACGGCCAGCGGAATGATCAGCGTCATCGAGGTGATGCCTTTGTATTGCTGGGTCCCGGCAGTGGAGACAGCCGCGATCACCAGACCGTTGAAGAGCGCGCCGGTATCGCCCAGAAAGATCCTGGCGGGGTGGAAATTGAAGCGCAGAAAGGCCAGATTGCCGGCCAGCAGAAAGGCTGAAAGCGCGCTCACCAACAGGTTTTGCTCCTTGATGCCCACAGCCAGAAGCACCGCGCAGACGATCGCGCAGACCCCGCCAGCCAGTCCGTCAATGCCGTCGATCAGGTTTATCGCGTTCATCACCACCAGATACCAGAGCAGGGTAACCGGAAAGGAAGCCCAGTGCAAAACGATCTCCGACCCGAAGGGATTGGTTAGCGAGATCACCCGAAAGCCAATGAAGTACATCACTACGCCGATCAGGAATTGAAAGAGCAATTTAAGCCAGGCACGTGTGCCATGGCGGTCGTCCAAAACGCCCAGAGTAAGGGTTATGGCCTCAACTCCCGAAAGTTGCAGCAGCATTTTCCCCGGCAGTTCCGGCAGCATGAGCAAGCCTAAAACCACCTGCGCCAATACCATCGGCAGCGCGTAGGACAGGCCTCCCGCCTCGGGTGTGGCGTCCAGATGGATCTTGCGTCCCCCGGGTTGGGCGAGGATGCCCAATCTGGTTGAAAACCTGATGTTGAGCGGCACCAACAGATGCGTGAGCAGATGGATGCCCAGGCTCAAAATAATGATGGGCAGCACCAGACCGGGATTCACGCGCCCTCCCTGTAAAGCTTCAAATAGCTGGCTGTCATGTTGTCGTAAGAGCAAATACTGCCAATCTTTTGGGTCGCGTTTTGTCCCTTGGCGAATGCCGTGGCTGGATCGCGCGCCATCTCCACCATAGTGTTGATCAGTTCAGTCTGGGCGTCCAGCGGCACCAGCCAGCCACAGCCAGGGTCCACCAGTTCCTTGATGGAGGGTATGGCTGATCCCAGAACGGGCAGCCCGGAATGCATGGCCTCGATGATGCTGAATGGTTGCGCCTCCCAGCGTGAATAGAGGATGAACGCGTCGAACAAGGGCAGCCACCGGATGATGTCCGCGTCCCAGCCGGGAAGCAGGATCCGCTTGTTCAGGCCATGCGAACGCACGATCTGGCGGCACAGATCCAGATACTCGCCGTCACCCAGGAGGATAAAACGCAGCTTGGGTTCCCTCGCGCAGGCTCGGCAGGCGGCCCCAACGCTATTCACAACGTTCTTTTGCCGGGTGAACCTCAGGGTGGAGCCGATCATGAAATCCGACTTTGCGGGATCGAGTTGCCGGGATAAGGCGATCTGGGCCAACTCATCCGTCTGGGACGGGGGCAGGGCATTGTTGATGGTGATCGCCTTGCCTTTCGGCAACAGACGCAGGGAAAGGCATTTTTCCCTGTCGGAATGGTTCACAAAGACCACCATGTGACCCAGGGAGTTGCCGATCTTCTCCAGACCCATGAACAGACGTTGCCTGGCCGGGGACTGGTCTTCCTGAAACGCAGTGCCATGCTCGGTGTGCAGGATCAAGGGTACTTTGAGGATCCTGGCAGCCAACCGCCCCAGCAGACCGGGTTTGGAGGAATTGGTGTGCACAATGTCGAAACGATGTAAGCGCATAACGCACTGGAGTTCCGCCAGGGCCGCCGCGTCCAGGGGCGAGATCGGATGGCGCATGAATCGCAGGGGAATGTATTTGTAACCTCGCTTCTGCACAGCGCTTTCGAGGTCCCCTCCCGGCGCGCTGGCCACATGGATGTCAAATTCATCCCGCGGCAGGCTGTCCAGCAGGTGAAGGCTGAAGTTCTGCACGCCGGAAAGCAGCGGGAGCAATTGCAGGTGCAGCAGTTTGGTCACGGTTCCCGGTTGAGCCTGATCACCGAGATCGCTTCCGCGGGGATGCCGCTGAAGAACACCATGTTCCCCTCCACCCTTGCAGGCAGGCCATCCACTTCACGGATCTTTTCCTCGTTGAGCACCTGCAGGCTAAAGTGCTCCAGTTCATCGGGGAAATAGATGCTGATCTCGTAGTCGCTTTCCTCGATGGTCACGCGGTTGCGTTTTTCCCACCAGACCGTAAGTTCGGCAGGTGTCGGCACCCATACTCGCTCCGCCCTAAGCAGCGCAAGCGCGTAGGCATAGAGCTTTTTCATGTAGGGAATGTCCGCGTAGGAGGCCAGGTTGAGGTCGATCCCAAAGACCCCGCAGGTGCGTAGAGCGGCTTGGAAAAACTTCTTCAGCAGATGCTTGGCCGGTTCCAGTTGGAGGGTTTTATAACGCCCCACACGCAGATGCGCGTCGTGATAGATGGTGGGAAGCTCCCACCAATTGGCTTTAAGGCCTCCGATCCAAGGTTGGTATGGGACGCTGACCCCGCTGACAAAGCCCGGGGTGTCCCGGCGGGCTGTGCTTTGGCTGTGGGAGGGGCCAAGCTTGTTGTGCAGGTCGCGCATAACGTCGCTGCATTGATAATGGAGCTGGCGGATGCCGATCTGATCCTTGCGCAGTTGGTGCAGCATGACCTGCTTGCGGGAAACGAATTCGTCGCGGCTGGGTTTGTCCGGAGCGAGCAGCAGTCCCACCTCGTGGCCGGCGCGGGTGAGCTGGCGGATCTCTTCCTGCAGGTCGGCATCGTCCAGATTATAGTTGATGAATTCGTTTTTTTCCGGTGCGATGTAAAAAACGCTGCGGTAGCCGGCGTCTTCCTCCAATTGGCGGTATTCCTCAAAATTCCAGTAAAGCTCAACGTTGGTGAACAGATAGCGGAATTTGCTGCCGATGCTGTGCAATAGCTGGCGCCAGCTGAGGGAGAAAAGCATGGCCAGATCGTTGCCCACCGAAAGGAAGAGTTCCGAATAATTCCACTTCTGCAGGTTGTCCACGCTATGCGAGAGCAGGGCGGCGCCTTCCTGAGCCTGTGGCCAGTATTGCTTTTGGACAATGTGGACGCCCTTGGAGCGGGTGTGCTCCTTGATCATGCTGTCGATCAACCAGAGAAGATTGTCCACATAGGGCGTTTCACGGTGTGAATTGAACAGGCTGGCCTCGTCTGGATAACAGCCGGCGGGGTCGCGGCTGGGATCCACCTGTGCCTCCATATTGGCCAGATGAAAGAAGATGTTGCCCACCAGGTCAAAATTGATCTTGCCCGCGTGAACCTCGCTTTCCGAATAGTTTTCCGCGGGATAGGAGAAACTGCGGGTGCTGATCACGGGAGTTTGGGAAAGCAGCTTGATCGTTTTCAGGGAACGGCGCAACTTTTCCGGATCCATGCTTTTGGGTTCAAAGAGGTCCGGTTCGCTTTGGATGAAGATGGTGATGTAGTGGCGCGCGATCCCCTTCAGCTCTTCGACCGTGGGATCGGTGTAGCCGTAGATGAAGAGGATGTCGTTGTCCTTTAGCTGACCTGTGTCCGAGATGAAGCAAAAACCGTAGCCCAAGGTCTGGAATATGAAGCTGAAGGCGTACTTAATCTCGTGCTGATACCTCGCCAGCTTGTAGTCGATGAAGATCGAGATCATGCGCTGCTAACCGCCAATATCTTTTTTAGACCATGGATTCCCCCTTTTGCTGTGTGTCAAGCAAAATCGTCACTTGGCAAGGAATTGCACCCAGCTGAAATCGTCACCTCCCGCCCCATCTCTGTCTGGAACGTGCCAATAACAAGCCCCGGGGCGATGCCGGGGCTTGTTGAAGTTCATCTCAAATAACGGTGCGTGCTTGCCGGGATCAGGTTCAGCCGCCCATCTGCGGGATGGGCATCAAGCTGAAATAGCCGCCCGGCCTGGTCGCCCCAAATCTTCAGAGGTTGTAATAGAGCAACATTTCGTGGGGATGTACCCGGTTCATCACGGCCTGATGTTCGGCGATCTTGTGTTTGATGTGGGATTCGATCAGCTCTTCGTTGAAGACGTTGCCCGCCAGCAGGAACTTGTGGTCTTCCTCCAGGCAGCGCATTGCTTCTTCCATGTTCGCGGGGATCGAAAGCAGCTTTTCCTTTTGTTTCTCCGTCCAGGCGAAGACATTGTCGTCATAGGGTCCCAGTTTGTGTTTGGCGGGGTCGATCTTGTTGATGATCCCGTCCAGGCCTGCCAGCAGCAGGGCGCTCATGGCAAAATAGGGATTGCAGGTGGCGTCGCCGGTGCGGAATTCGAAGCGCTTGGTGTCCGGGGTGTTGGCATATTTGGGAATGCGGATGGCCGCGCTGCGGTTGGCCAGCCCGTAGAAGAGTTTCACCGGCGCTTCAAACCCAGGCAACAGGCGCTTGTAGCTGTTGGTGCTGGGGTTGGTGAAGGCCACCAGGGCGCGGCCGTGTTTCAGAATGCCGCCGATGAACCAGATAGCCTCGTTGGAGAGATCCGCGTAGCCGCCTTTTTGGTAGAAGATGTTCCTGCCTTTTTTATGGAGCATGATGTGGAAGTGCATGCCATTGCCTGCCTGATTGTAAACAGGTTTGGGCATGAAAGTGGCCGTGAGCCCGTATTCCAGGGCGGTGCGGCGGATGATGTCCTTCATCACCATGGTGTCGTCGCAGATCCTGGGAAATTCCAGCAGTTCGGTCTCGATTTCCAGTTGGGCGGAAAGCCCCACCTCGTGGTGGTGGTAGCGGATCTTGATCCCCTGGTCCTCGATGCGGTCGACCATCTCCTGGCGGATCTCGTAGTAACGGTCGAAAGGCGTGTCCATATGGTAGCCCTTGCGGCCTTGTTGGGCAACGGCGTCATCATCCTCAAAATCCAGGGGCAGCGCGTGCTTGTGCTCTGCCGAAGTGACCGTGTAGCCGCTGGAAAATTCGTCGCTTTCGAACTCGACGGTGTCGAAGAGATGGAATTCCAGTTCCGGGATCCAGGTGCTGCGGTCGGCGATCCCGGTGGACAGCAGGAAATCCTGCGCCCTCAGGGCCACGCTGCGGGGGTCCTTTTTCACGCCGATGCGGGTTTCCGCGTCGCAGATGACGCAGATGAAGCGCAGGGTGGGGGTTTCGAAGAAGGGATCGATGTGCGCAGTTGAAATGTCCGGCATCAACACCATGTCTCCGGATTCCACTGAACGCATGCCCGGGATCGAGGAGCCATCGAAGGGAACTCCGAGCCGCAAAACCTCATCCAGTCCACGGGCCGGGAAGGTGATGTGATACCAGCGTCCGTCCATGCCGGTGTATTTGAGGTCGATCGCTTTGATACCCTTTTTTTTGATCAGTTCGATGATTTTCGTCTTGTCCATTCTGGTTTGCTTTCCTTGTATCTGTATTTTTGTTAAAAAGTGAATGGCAGTCCCACGCCCAGAAGATTCATGCCCAGCATGATCGGCGGCAGGATGAGCCGGCTGATGATGTTCAGCCCCATCAGCCTCGATACGATCAAAACCCCGAAGATCACGTACATTCCCGCCCTTTCATAGGCCATCCAGCGCCAGTAGGCGTCATCGGAAAGGACCATGCCCAGCACCTTGCTGCCGTCCAGCGGAGGGATCGGGATCAGGTTGAAAAAGGCCAGCAGCAGATTGAAAAACACCACGCTGGAACTGATGTAGGGCAGGATCTGCCCCCCGCTGCCCAAGTGGTAGATTATGGCAAAAACGATGGCGATCAGGATGTTTGAAACAGGTCCCGCCAGCGCCGAGAGGCCCACCCCCTGCTTCATGTTCTTGTAGTTGTAAGGGTTCAGCGGCACCGGCTTGGCATAGCCCCAGATCACCCTGGCCGTGAAATACATGATCAGGGGAAGAATCACTGTGCCGAACCAATCGATGTGTTTGAAAGGATTCAGGCTCAGCCTTCCGGCCCGCTTGGCCGTGTCGTCGCCCAGCCAGTAGGAAACCACTGCGTGGCTGAGTTCATGGATGATGATGGAATAGAAAACCACCAGGATGATGATCCCAGTGAGCGCCAGGCGGATAACTTCGATCGAAACGCCCATTTAACCCTTCCTCAGTCTCAAAAACTTGCGTTTGCCGGCCCGCAGCACCATGCCGTCCCGGACGGTGATCTCGGTTTCGGCGGAGGGCACTTTGTCGCCGTCGATGCTCACGCCACCGCCCTGGATAAGGCGCTTGGCCTCTCCCCCGCTGGCGCACAAACCGCTGTCGGTGAGCAGCTTAACGATGCGGATGACCGGCTCGCTAACAGCATGCTCCGGCATCTCGTCCGGCAGCTCACGTTTGGAAAAAAGCTGTTCGAAGGTGTCCTGAGCGTTCGTCGCGGCCTCTTCCCCATGGTAGAAGCCCACAATCTCGCGCGCCAGCCTTTTCTTCAGCGCCATGGGATTGGTGCCAGCCTCAAGCTCGCGTTTCAGCTTTTCCAGCACTTCCTCGTCGGCGTTGGCGGCGTACTTGAAATAGTTCAGGATCAGGCTGTCCGGGATCGACATCACCTTGCCGAATTTCTCGGACGGAGGGTCAAAAACCGCGATGTAGTTGTTGAGCGATTTACCCATTTTGTTCACGCCGTCGGTGCCCATTAGGATGGGCGAAAGCACCGCCACCTGCTGTTCCTGCCCAAAATGGCGCTGCATGTCCCGTCCGCAGAGAATGTTGAATTTCTGCTCGGTGGCGCCCAATTCCACGTCGCTGTTGATGGCCACGGAATCGTAGCCCTGCAGGATCGGATACATGATCTCGTGCATGCCCAGGGCCAGGCCCTGCTCAAATCTTGTCCGGAAAGTGTCGTGCGCCATGAATTGCGCCAGGGTGAATTTGCCCATCAGCTTCAGAACATCCTCCATGCCCATGGACCCGAACCATTCGCTCTGCCAGCGCACTTCCGTCTGCTCCGGTTTGAGCACCGAATAGAGCTGGTCCATGTATTTCTCGCTATTGGCCAGAATCTCCTCGTGGGTTAGGGGTGGCCGGGATTCGTCCCGCCCGGTCGGATCGCCGATCTGAGCTGTGAAATCGCCGATGATGATCACGCCGGTGTGACCCAAGTCCTGAAAATCCCGCATTTTACGGATGGGGACCAAATGGCCCAGATGGACGTCGTAACCGGTTGGATCGATGCCGAACTTGATCCTCAGCGGCTGGCCTGTCTTCTCGCTTTTGCCGAGTTTGGCCAGCAGATCTTCCACCGGAATGATCTCATCCACGGCTCTTTTTATTATTTTCAGCTCTTGCTCAAAACGCATGTCTATCCTTATATATCTCAATAAATTGGGCTTGCGGCACCACTAAAGTGAGAGAGGCAATTTGTCAAGCCTTTCCGCCCTCAGACAGGCTTTTGTTGCACTTTCCTGGCTCTTCTGAGTTCATCCCTGTTTCCTGTATATGTGAGCCCTTTTGGGAATTGAGTGACCATCCTCTTTCCCCGCAACAGCTTGACCCAGAACAGGCCATATGGACCTTGTTGATTCAGTGCCCCCCGCCGTCAACGAACAGGATATTTTACTTGACATAAAACTTGATCTTGGCAGAATGCGGTTCATCGAAGATAAACCCGAATATGGAGTAAGGAGGCTAAGCAAATGTACGGGTTGTTGCCGGCAATCGATGTCGGCAAATTCAAACTGTCGGACTTCACGTCCAGGTTTCGTGATGCGGCTGGGGTGTGTAAACTGGCTTTCCCCAAACAATCCTGCGGAATTCCCGCGCTGGGGACAGGTCTGCTTGGGAGCAATCAAGGTGATCTCTGTATGGGAGGAAAAATATGTATAAGGTACTGTTCGAAGAAGGATCGTACCAGTTGGTGAAAAATGGCAGGCCGGTCCACACGCCTGCCGGCAGTAAGGTGAACACCGCTCATGAGGCTTTGGCCCGGCGGCTGCTGGATCACTTCAAAGCTTACGGCACCTCCAGCGAGGATTGGCGCTCGATCGCCCATTTCCACTACCCGCTGCTGGACTTTATCCGGCACTATGACAGGTCGGACGTCATCACCCGCATGGTGCTGAGTTTGGATCCCTACAATGATTGGACTTTCAGGAGTGGGACGGGCGATTCTGAGCTGGAAGAAATGCGGAGGCTCATCTTTGGCCAGCCTTCAAAGCAACACGCAAAAGGGCAGTCATGGTTGAAGACCATGAACGAGTATCAGCTCTGCGCGGCAATGGTCCTGGGCAAGGATCTGGACAGCATCAACGCGGCCTGTCTGGTATCAGGCTGCCAGGGCAGGCGGGAAGAACAGTCGCTGCTCGAAAGCCTGATCGTGTTCAGGCCTGACCTGGGGCAGCGGCCGCTCCAGGAACTGGTGGACAATTACAATTTTTACAGGGGGTTGCAGGGAAAGGCTACAGCCTGATCCTTGGGGAACGGTCCGCTTGTCCCCTGTAGTCAGTTGGCACATATGGGACCGACAGCGGTGTCCTTGGCGCCTAAAGGGTCGCCAGACAAAAACCTTGACAACAAAAGCCATCCTGGCGAGAATAGTATTATACGAAATTCGCAGCAGGAGAAGCCAATGATCACTGAAAAACTGATACCCTATCTTCTTGATTCCATAAAGCAGTACTGGGACCTGCCGTCCTTCACCGACTATCCCGGGCCAGCCATCAGCTACGGCGAGGTGGGTCGGCAGATCGTTTGGATGCACAGGTTGTTCAAGGAATGCGGCCTGGCCAAAGGCTCCAAGGTGGCCCTCGCCGGAAAGAATGGCACAAACTGGGCTTTGGTCTGGTTTTCGGTGGTCTCCTATGGCGGAACGGTCGTGCCCATCCTGGCCAATTTCTCCCCCGAGGACACAGCCCACATCGTAAATCATTCGGATGCCGAGGTCCTCTTCATCGCCAGGGACAAGTTTGACAACGTCGAAGAAGACAAGATGCGCCGGATAAAATTCATCTTCTGCCTGGAGGATTTCCGGCTGCTGGCCAATAAGGCCGACAAGCGTACGGAGCTGATCAAGCCCCTGAAAGAAACCCCCGACCTGCTGGGCCTCACCAAACAGGATCTGAGTTTCCCCGATATCTGCGACAACGAGGATATTGCCTCGATCATCTACACCTCGGGCACCACGGGATTTTCCAAGGGCGTGATGCTCTCCCACCGCTCGCTTTTGGCCAATCTGATCTATGCCAGGGAGAACCTGACCTTCAAGGTGGGCGCCAGGGTGCTGGCTTTTCTGCCTCTGGCCCACTCCTTCGCCGGCGCCTTCGACCTGCTCTATCCCTTCACCCGGGGCAACCACATCAATTTCCTGGACAAGATCCCCGCCCCCAAGCTGCTCTTGAGCGCGCTGCAGGATCTGAAGCCGAACGTGGTGCTGGTGGTGCCGCTCTTGATCGAAAAGATCTACAAGAAGCAATTGCAGCCGGTGATCGAAGAGCCCAAGATGAAGGTGATGATGAAGCTGCCCCTCCTGAACAAGCTTGTCTATAAAAAGATCAGGGAAAAGCTGATGACCGCCTTTGGCGGCAACATCGTGGAGCTGATCGCCGGAGGAGCGCCGATGAACGCGGAGGTGGAGCAGTTCATGATGAAGATCCGCTTCCCTTTCACCATCGGCTACGGCATGACCGAATGCGGCCCTCTGATCAGCTATTCGAACTGGGATAAGCACCGCTTTGAATCCAGCGGCAAAGTTGTGGATTCCCTGCGCTGCAGGATCGATTCGCGCGATCCGGCCAACATCCCCGGCGAGGTGGTGCTCAGCGGCGACAATCTTTTCTCCGGCTATTACAACAATCCCGAAGCCACGGCGGAAACCCTGCGCGGCGGCTGGCTCTACACCGGAGACATCGGCACCCTGGACAAGGATGGCTTCATCTACCTCCGCGGCCGGAGCAAAAACATGATCCTGGGCCCCAGCGGCGAGAACATCTATCCCGAGCTGGTGGAACAGAAGGTGAACAACCTGCCCTACGTACTGGAAGCAGTGGTGGTGGAACGCGACCGCCAGTTGCACGCGCTGGTGTATCCGGACATCGACGCCCTCGACCTGGCCAAGATCCCCGAATCCAAGCTCCCCCAGATAATGGAGGAAAACCGCGTCACTGTGAACAAGACCCTGGCCGATTTCAGCCGCATTGTCAAGTTTCACATCGTGAACGAAGCCTTCCAAAAAACGCCCACGCAAAAGATCAAACGATATCTCTACCGTTGAGGCATTAATCCCTTTGACATATTTGCGGGGATGGAAAAAGTAGCTTCCAACTGCTTTAAAGATGGAGTACGCCCCAATGAACAAACAAATCAAGGATTTTCTCGCCTTCCTGAATGGCTCCCCGACCTCCGTTCAGGCCAGGGAAGAGATCTGCCAGCGCCTTGAGGCAGCCCAATTCACCCGCCTCACCGAAGACAAAAAGTGGGGGATCAAGCCCGGCGGAAAGTACTACGTTGTCCGCGCCACCAGCGTCATCGCCTTCGTGGCCGGGTCCCAATCCCTGTCCCGATCCGGGTTCCACCTTGCCTGTTCCCACATCGACAGCCCCTCCCTCAAGATCAAGCCCGAGAGCCTCAAAACTGAAAAAGGCGTGTCCCGGGTGGCGGTGGAGGTCTATGGCGGACCCATCCTGAGCACCTGGACCGACCGCGAACTGGGTATCGCCGGACAGGTGGCCGTGGAGGTGGGCAAAGACTGGAACAAAGTGCTGCCGGTGGACTTGAAAAAGCCGGTGGCCATCATCCCCAACGCCGCGATCCACCTCAACCGCGAGGTCAACAAGGGCTTCGAATACAACAAGCAAACGCAGCTGCAGGCGATCCTCACCTCCGCCTCCACCAGCGCCGATCCCCTCCGGGAGGCCGTTGCCGCCAGCCTGGGCCTGCCCGCCAAAGAAATCCGCGAAATGGAACTTTTTCTTTACGACTTCGCCAAGGCGGAAACTGGAGGCCTGGACGACAGTCTGATCTTCAGCGGCAGGCTGGACAACCTGGGCATGAGCCATGCCATTTTGAGTGCCATCCTGGAAACAACATTGCCCCAGCTCACCTGTGTCGCGGCCCTTTACGATCATGAGGAGATCGGCTCGCGCACCCTCCAGGGCGCGGAATCGTCGTTTTTGGCCAACACCCTGGAACGAATCAGCCTGGCTTGCGGCCTTTCCCACGAAGAGCATCTGATGGCCCTGGACCGTTCTTTCCTGATCTCCGCGGACATGGCCCACGCCTATCATCCCAGCTATCCGGAAAAATACGATCCCTGCATCTCCCCCGTGATGAACGGAGGACCGGTGATCAAATGGAACGCCAGCCACAAATACACCACCTCCCTGGCCAGCAGCCAGATCTTTGCCCTCAATTGCGAAGCCGCCGGGGTCAGATACCAAAAATTCGCCATGCGCAGCG
>LAHT01002303.1_pt1 | contig 25639 bp, 18 predicted proteins | sample 329671 | NCBI WGS metagenome assembly LAHT01 (sample SAMN03275702, study PRJNA271635) | activated sludge metagenome | isolation source: Sample C-4 Sludge from methanogenic chamber (fourth chamber) of Anaerobic... | reverse complement strand
TTGGTTTGGAGCAAACAAGCAAGTGTATGCGTGGTTCTGGCGTCCCAAGGGTATCCTGGACAGTATCGGAAAGATGTTCCGATTGATTTTATGCGCGAAACAAACTCATTGATCCGATTCAGCGGAGTCACCGCAGCTGCAAATGGTCTCATGACATCAGGCGGAAGAGTCCTGTCTCTGGTGGGTATCGGAGACAATCTGGAACAAGCACGCCGCATGGTTTATCAAGACATTGAAGCGGTCGATTTTGCAGGAAAATATTACCGCAGAGACATTGCTCTGCGGAAGAACACCCTCTAAGGATGGAGAGTAAATGAAGTTTTACCTTGTCTTGGCCATGCTGCTACTCCCACTGGTTTTTTTGGGGGCGCAGATCCGAGTAATGAGCCAATCTGCTGATGAATTAATGCTGGAATTCAATCTACCAGATTATACGATCGGACATCAAGACCTTAATGGAGTGACCTGGGACAAAATCGAATCCAATGAAGGAAATGTGCACGCCATTGAAGGATTCCCGGAAATGAGGGTTTTTAGCGAAGCTATCGCCATCCCCGTCGATGGCGACATATCCATACAAGTGTCAAATGTGAAAAGCACAATCTTGAAAAATGTCAATCTTATTCCGGTGATGAGCATGAAAGTGGAAAACGAAGAGGTTGAGTACCAGTTGGTTCAAGATATAAAAGCTTACAGAAACCAGCAACTCTATCCAGCCAGCATCGCCACCGCAGGCGAAAGCGCTTATATAGGGGACCGCAGATTTGTTCCCATACAGATCTTCCCTTTTCAATACAAGGCTGCCTCAAAAGAACTCATGGTCAACACAAACTTCACCATCCGGGTGCAAATCTCCGGCACCAAATCCAGCACTCCGAACTGGAAGCTGAGTGAAAACCCTATAGACAAAGTGGGAAGCGCTTTCTTCATCAACAATGAATCATCTATGGGCTGGCGTTTGCCCAAGGCGATAGATCAAAGCTATGAATATCCCAAGAGCAGTTCCACCGCGATCAACGAGATCCAGCTATTGGTAGACAAGGAAGGGATCTACAAGATCACATATGAACAGCTCAACGATTTTGTGCTGCTGATGGCTGATTCACTTGAGGTTGAAATGGCATGGCTGCCAGAAACTGTCGATCCCCGCTTACTTGAGCTGAGGGATGAATATGGAGCCATACCCTTAAACTTTCAAGGCGAACATGACGGAATTTTTGATCCGGGTGACTATTTTGAATTCTTCGGTGACAGGCATTATGGCGATATGGGGTATCAGGACGATTACACCGCAGAAAACGTATATACTCTGTATTACAAAGGCAGCCTGGGAGCAAGGATGGCCGTCGAGAACGGCGGCCTGATCGTTTCAAACGCAGCTCAATACATAGTTCCAGACGCTTACGAGCAAACCGTGCACATCGAGCAGCAACTCCTCTCGGACAAACTGGGCAACTCTTGGACTGCACAGAATCCAGATTTCTACCGGGAGGATGTCTGGTTTTGGAGAAAGATCAATGCCCCGGACTTGGATATCATCCCCTTTGAGCTTCAATATCCGAAGGACAGCACTGTCCGTACAGCCCAAGTAAAAGCCTCCCTCTATGGGCTTACTTATGCCGAATCAGTTCCCTCGGGCCAGTATGATCACAACGCCACTGTGAGGATCAACGAGGCTATGATCAACACCTATAACTGGGTGGGACAGAAAGAACAGATTTTTAATAACGCAGGCCCGGTTGCGAACTCATATTTCCGCCACGGAACCAACCATATGTACATCAGCCTTGCAGGAAATACAGTGTCCGGCGATCGGGAACAGGTGTTGCTGGATTATCTGGAGCTTACTTACTGGCGCGAATATCAAACCAGTGAAGACATGATCAAATTCACCAAACCTTCCAACCGACCTTCCGGACTATACCAGTTTGAGGTGGGCGGCTTCAGCAACAACCAAGTGTCTGTTTACAAGATCGGATCGAGCATTTTTAACAATGCCCAGATTGAACCCTTCAGCGTTGAGGGCTTTGCGCCTTGGACAGTATCGATACAGGACAGCGTTTCCTCAACAGAAGTACAGTACTTCGCAGTAACAGAAGACAAAAAACTATCGCCCGTAGAGATACGGCTGAACCTGCCTTCTGATCTGCACAACCCGGCAAACGCGGCAAACGTGATCATGGTGGGAAGGAGGGATTTCATCTATTCCGAGGGTGGAGATTTGCTGAACAGCGTTTGGGAATCTGACGGGCATACTATCGCCAGAGTGGATTATCAGGACATCTTTGACGAATTCAATCATGGAATTAGATCAGCTGAGAGTTTGAAGGAGTTCTTCAGCTATGCCTATAACAACTGGAGCTCACCACAATTAAGCCATGTGGTGCTGTTGGGGGAAGGAGTTGATGATGAAAGGGATGGCAGTCCAGCAGGTATATATGCCCTGGTGCCGGTCAAGAAAACCTGGACCAGCCAGCATGGAGCGACAGCCAGCGACGGGTGGTATGCCACAATAGTTGGCACGGATCTTGTTCCTGATATTGCCGTATCCAGGATAAATGCCTGGAAGCCAGAGCAAGTGATGGATTTTGCCCAAAAGGCGTTCAATTATAGAAACAACATGCTCACCAACAGACTCTGGAACAGCCATCTGACCATAACCTCCGGGGGAAAGATAACTGATGCCGACGACCTCTTTGCGCAGCAGTCAGAGATCATCAGGCGCAGAAACATGCCCCAGGATTATCGGGCCACCCGCGTTTACACTTCAACCAAAACAGTTAGTAGTGAATACTTCGGTGGCACATTCAATCTTAAGGATGCAATCAACTCTGGCACTCAGTATCTTCACTTTATCGGCCACGGAGGCGGGCGCATCTGGGCGGACTATAACCTCTTCAACTTCAATGATGTGGTCACCTTGAACAACCAGACCTATCCCATTGTGCTCAGCCTGGCTTGTTATGCTTCCTCTTTTGACACGAACGGCATTGCCAGTATAGGCGAAGCCTTGGTGATGCAACCAAATAAAGGCGCAATTGCGACATTGGGATTTAGCGGATTGGGCTATATGTATCAGGACCTGGATTGGGGGCTGGCTTTCACCGAAGGCCTTTTCAAGCAGGATTTTGATACCTTGGGAGAGGCTTACCAGTATGCTCTCGCGAGGTTTTGCGGCACCACCACACTGTCGGCAGCCCGCTATGCGCTTACCAACGCGGCCGCGCTGCTGGGTGATCCGCTGATCAAAACCCTTAAACCAATTACCAACATCCCTGTCCAAGCACAAAACAATGTTCTGATGCCAGGAGATACTCTTGTGGTAAACGCTCAATTCCCAACTGACGTTACAGCGGCAAGACTGTTCATCATGAACAAGAACGAGGTGGTGGTCAATATACCTTTCGACCTGCCTGTGATCAGTGGTAACTATTCCGCGTCCTACGTTGTCCCGACAGATGTCGACCCACCCTACAGCAGAGAAATATATGTGGCGGGATACTCGCCATCAAATGAATATGTGGGCAGAAGTGGTTTTGGCGTTGGCCGGGCGGCGATTTTTCACCAGGCCACAATTCCCAACAGCCCTGCCTGGAACGATTCAGTCAGGTTTGTGGCCAAGGCTTTTTGCAATGAGGACATCATCTCGCTGGTGTGCAAAGCCCGGGTGGACAGCACAACCACGGGAGGCAACTGGATAACCCTGCCAATGGTTGCCTATCCTGAGATCGAGGACGGATACGTCACAACAGGGAGAATTGGCAATCAGACAACTGGCGAAGAAATAGCGGCAAAATACATCATTACAACTGCAAGCGGAACCTTCGAATCATTTACAACCACCTATATTACCCGAGGACCAGATCTAATAATGAGTGATATCAAATTGGACTGCACAGACGCGGGCAGGTTCATCAAGGTATTGGTAAGAAATGGTGGTGACGCCGCATCGACCACAACGGACCTGAGGTTGTATCTAAGGCCTGCATCCGGTCTCCCAACCCTGTTTTCCACTCAGAATTTCGGTCCCCTGGGGGTGAACCAGGAGCGCTGGGAATCAATTTCCCTGGCTGGGCTTAATCCGGGAAACCTGACTTTCGAAGCGCGAGTCAATTCATCTGGTGCTTTTACCGAATGGAACAGCCCGAGTAACTTCAATGTCAGCAATGTGATAACGCTTTCGGCAGATTACAACTACTACACGGCTGATGAATCCGGAGCTGTTATCAATAGCTTGGACGAGAACGTCACCTGCGAAATACCCGAAAATCTGGTGGCAAGCGGAAATAACTCAATTTTCTATATTAATAGCGTTGGCCAGCGTGAGGCCCGGAATCAGCCGGATATTTCTGCCATCAAGCTTAAAACATATGACAGCAACCCAGCTTCCCTGGCATCCAATGCTTACGAGATCAGGACGCTGGACCCGACCTTGGTGGATTCCACGGATACTTTCATCAACAACAAGCTGATGAAGCTGAGTTTCTTTTACAGTGTTTCAGATGATGATACACAAGGCCTGGAAAGCGAGAACTCATACAAAATATATCGCTGGGACGCCTTCGGCAACAAGTGGATATTGCAAGGCGGAAATATATCCAGTAGTGAAGATAAAGTGGTGTTCGAAGTTCGCAGGCAAGGGATCTACTCCATCTACAGAAATAGAGACAGGGTGAGGCCGTCGATAGATGTTAACGCTCAGGACCAGGAATTCACTGTTGGAGGGTACATATCAGGGACAGGAACGATATCCTTGGTGCTCAGCGATGCCAATGGCATAGACGTCTTTGACAACACCATCAGGCTGTATCTCAATGGCAACCAAGTGGCGGATGATGAATATGTTACAACCGTTAACACGGACAATGTGAACAGAATACCGATCAAGTACCAACTGAACTTGAGCCAGGGGACATACAGCCTGGTCATTGACTGCAAGGATGTGAACGGAAATTACAACACACGTGAGACCCAGTTTGTGGTGAATGAAACCTTCGATGTCAAAAACGTTGCCAATTACCCCAACCCGATCCTTGGCAGGGCAATAGATCCCAAGAATGATGGCAGGACAAGGTTCACCTACGTTCTAACAGATGATGCCGATGAAGTGACAATTAAGGTTTACACCGTGGCCGGGAGATTAGTCAAGACGTTCGCGAATTTGCCCACTGGGGTTGGATATCATGAATACCCTCGCACAGTGTACGGTTGGGATTGTAAAGACGATTTCGATTTCTTCCTGGCCAATGGAACCTATTTCTACAGATTAACGGCGATAAAAGGCAATAAAAAGATTGAGAAAACCATAAAAATGGCGATACTCAAATAGAAGGTGCTGTTATGAAAAAAATAATCCTGATAATGATACTAACGCTCGCCGTTGTTGGCTCGCTCTCAGCCGGACGTTACGCAGGCGATTTCATGATGATCGGGGCGGGAGTTCGGTCTCTGGGGATGGGAGGAGCGTTCGCCTCCCTGGCAGATGATGGCTCCGCTATGTATTGGAATCCAGCCGGAATTTCTCAGATCAGAAAATCCGAGCTCTCGGCCATGCATGCCTTTCTCTACAATGGTTTGGCATCATATGACCATATCACCTACTGCCAACCCCTGCCCAGTGATGTCACCATTGGCCTGAACGTAACCCGTCTCACAATCACCGATATACCTGTATTTTCGGAATCATACCTGATAGGTACAAACGTTGATGAGCGGGTCAACAACAGCGCTTATCATCTGCCGGGTGTGCCAGATGGGCAATTCAGCAGCACGGACGATCTGTACCAATTCTCTTTTGCGAAACATCTCCATTATGATCTGAATATGGGTTGGCTGTTCTTCGCTCTTCCACTTGATCTGCATGCCGGCGCTAACGTGAAGTTCATCAAACGCAACATTTTGCAGAACCAAGGCAGTGGAACCGGTATTGATTTTGGTTTCAAGATGAAGACAGACCTGGGTGTTCTCTTTGATTGGGAGGCTTTGGGCAAACTAGATTTCGGCATGAATTTTCAGGACATAGCCGGCACAGACATCAACTGGGACACTTTTTCTGAGCATAGGGACGAAGTCCTGTTCAATACCAAACTCGGTGTGGCTGTTTCCCAACCCATTCCCCCACTGGATTCGGAATTGATCCTTGCCTACGACTACGACTATGTCTATGATGGTTGCAGCCACTATGGATTACAGTGGGCCTACAAGGATTTGGGTGCACTGAGAGCGGGTTATTATGACAACAATTTTACCTGCGGAGCCTCAGTGAACCTGTATGGCGTGGGAATCGATTATGCCTTGGTAACCAATCCGGTGGGAATTACCAACCGGATAGGCCTGAGAGTAAATTTCTAAGGGAGTTAACGATGCGACAGCTTATATTGTTAGGCATGCTTGCCTTGATACTGATCCTTTCTGCTTGCGCTGGAAAAGATCCTGACGAAGAAGATAAGATCCCTCCTATTCCTCCAGTCCTGACCCCACATCTGGGGGATACTGGCGACCCACCCGTGCTATATGAAGGACAAACGATCATTCTCAATGATGATAACAACGGGATCGATACTGTGCCAGACGGCAATTGGATACGCGTTGGCTGGAATCCCTTCAAGGATACTGATTTGAGCCATGTTAAAATCTGGCGTTACGACAGTTTCAACAATGAACCGACTTTGATTGACTCCATTGCTGCAACTGCTGATTATTACTTGGACACAGACAATCAATTGACAGAACGAGTATGGTATTCATATTTTGCTGATCTGGTAGACTTGGCAGGCAATATTTCAAGATCCGACACAACCTCTTATGCGTTGCTTTCCAAGAGTTTGTTGCTATCACCAGCCAACGGGGCCACAATCTCTCCCCTGGACGCAAAATTCAGCTGGAACCGCAGCGGCACAGCAGGAAAATTCAGATTGCTGCTGATGGATGAGAACTATGATTATGTCTGGCATGGTGATCTAGATGTTTCTATGGAAGTTGACCCGCTCTCGATCAGTATGCCCACCAATATTGCATCTGAGTATTCTGGCCAAAGCCTCCGGTGGAGAGTTGATTCCTTTGATTGGGATGCAGGTATGCAGGGATTCATTGGCTCGGAATCTTTTGAGCGGATTGTACACATACAGTGATTGGTTGCGTCTTGATGATCAATTCAAAATTGACATTGATATGCCTGAAGCCAAGTCAGGCCGTAACGGATAAAATTTGTCTTGACGTAAATCGAGAATCGCAAAAAATAACATAAATTGGAAAAATGAGGATACGTTGAAAAAGCTCCTGTTATCTATAGCCATGATAACCCTATCCCTGTTAATGTTTGCTCAAACAGCAAACTCGGCTGCTGCCATGAGCAGTATTTCCGCCTATTCATATGAGGGTAATCGCAGCGGTGTGGAAAAGTTGAAAATGAATGTATACATTCTCGGAAGGATTAACAAACCCGGTTTGTACCTTGTGCCTGACGACACTGACTTTATCACTCTCCTGGCTCTGGCAGGAGGCCCCGCGGAAGATGCGAAGCTGTCAAAGATCCGCATCATCAGGCCGGAGAATACCGTTTCGGGCACTGAATCTGAAAAAGAGATCATTTGGATCAATTTTAAGAAATACATGGAAACAGCCGATAATCAATACTTGGCGACCAAAAAGACCATTACCAAGACAGTGGATGAAGAAACTGGAATTGAAAGTGAAAGCACTGAATACGATCTCCGGTTAAAGCCTGGCGATACCATTGTGGTCTCCGGCACTATCTTCTATGCTTTCAGCAAGGTTGCAGATTTCCTCTCCAAGGCTGCAATAGCTCTAAGTGTTTACAACCTCATTACCGGCTTATAATCAGGGGCAGAGATGGATCAGAACAATCAACCAACCCAATTACCGCAGACCGAGGAGATCAGGCTTGCAGATTATTTGAGGATATTACTTCAATATAGGTACCTAATCATCCTCATTTTTGTGCTCGTGCTTGCTGGGACTATCATCTACACGTTGAGACAACCACGCATTTACTCAGCATCAGGCAGAATCCTGCTGGAAAATCAAAACACAGGCGCAGATATCCTTTTGCTTACTAATCAGGGCAGTGGCAAAAACTACATCAACAACCAGATAGAATTGATCCGGAGTAAGCCAATCCTCAATGCTGCTTACGAGATCATGAAAAAAAATCCTGACTGGGAATCCTACCCGATCAGCGGTTCTGCTTATCCCGCGGCCAGCCTGGGGCGCATTTCGATAGAATCAAAGAGAGACACGGACATCCTCAACCTCTCCTATGAATCCACAGATCGGGGCGAAGCCATGGCAGCTGTTAATTCAATTGCCGACGCAGTTCAGCAGCAAAACACCCAGATGGCCAGGTTGGAATACACGACAATCCGTGAATTCTTGGGTGAGCAACTTGATCTGATCTCCCGCCGCTTACAGATCTCAGAGGATGATTTGCGAGCGTTTAAAAACGAAAACAAGTTGATAGAGATATCAGAAACAACCAAGATATGGATAGAGCAGTCCGCAGACATTGAATCCCAATATGAAGCAGCCCTGACCGACCAGGCGATCAAATCCAAGACCCTTGATGTCCTGCGCCGCCAGCTTCAGGACCAGGACTCTCTTCTGGTCGAGGTGGAAAACGTTCTGCAGGCCCCTTATATTGAAGAATTGCGCAGGCAGATCACAGACACTCAAGCCACCATTGCCAGATTGAGAACCAACGAAAACTACTCCGAAAACCACCCGCAGATGAAGCTTCTTCAAGAGGAGCTGGCAAAAACGAAGAATACTCTGGATACAGAAATACGAAAATTCATCGCCATATCACTCAGCCAGGACCCACTGTTAATGAGAAACGATGTGCTGATGAAAATAGTCCAGGCAGAAGTAGACCTCGAGATGGCCCGCACTTTGGTTAATGGCCTGGAACAGACAAAAATGGTCTATGACGATCGTTTGATAACTCTGCCAGACAAAGAATTGGAATATGCCCGGCTCCTGCGTAGCATGACCTTGGACGAAAAGATCTATGGCATCATGATGGAAAAATATGAAGATGCACGCATAGCCGAGCAAGCCAAGATAGGTACAATCAGAGTGCTGGATTATGCGCAAATGCCCTCAACCCCGATCAAGCCACGTGTTCCGACGAACATGCTGGTGGGCATAATCCTCGGACTGGGCTTGGGAATAGGCGCAGCCTTCCTGGTTCATTCACTGGACACCAAACTCAGGACTCTTGAGGATATGGAAAACTATGTCCGCCTGCCGATTATGGGCACCATCCCAATTATCCAGGAATCTGAATCCAGGATCATGGAGTTCAATAACATGATCGAGCAGGCAGAGGGAGAGAACAAGGAGCAACTCAGCAAATCCCTGCATTACGTTATGATGCAACTTGTTTCCCATTATGCTCCGAAGTCGCCTATTGCCGAGTCATATCGTACTTTGCGCACCAATATCCTTGCCAAGAAACCTTCGGGGAGCACTACTTTATTGGTAACCTCCTCTGGACCCAAGGAAGGAAAGTCAACCACCATTGTAAACCTGGCCATCACACTCTCCCAGATGAACGCCAAGGTCATTCTCGTGGACATGGATATGCGCCGGCCTATGATCCACGCAAAATTCGGAGTGGAAAAGGAAAACGGCCTTAGCGATTATCTGATAGACGCCGACGTGAGCCTTGAGCAGGTGATCAAGGATTCAGGCATTCCAAACTTGGATGTGATCACCAGCGGTTTTATTCCGCCCAATCCATCAGAGCTGATCTCTTCAACTCAATCGGATAAGTTGATTGAAGAACTTCGGACCCGGTATGACTTCATCCTGTTTGACACGCCACCTATAATTGCCGTTACCGACGCGCTGATCCTAACGAAGAAAGTTGACCTAACCTTCATTGTGGTACGCTGTGGCTTCACAGAAAAGGGTATTATCAAACGCACCAAAGAACTTATGGATAACATCGACGCAACCATTGACGGTATCATTGTCAACGGCGTCTATGTCCAGAAGTATTACAGTAAACAGAACTACTACTATTACTATTACTACTATTACTATTACTATGGAGAAGATGTCCCCCAGAAACAGAAAAAAAGCGCAGCACGCTTCTTACGCAAAAATAAATCTGTTTCTTGAGGTGCTGGGCAAGCTCCCTGACAACTATCATGAGATTGAGACACTGCTATGCAGTGTCTCTCTCTATGATACGCTCAAATATGCTTTGACAAAAAGGCAGGGCGTAAAATTGTGGTCTAACTTGCCTGAAATGGCTGAAAATAGTAATTTGGTATACCAAGTGGCAGAGTACCTGCTCGACAAGTTCAATCCCGGTTTGGGAGTTGTCATTCACTTGGAAAAGCGGATTCCAATAGCAGCCGGATTGGGCGGTGGAAGTAGCAATGCCGCAATAACCTTGCGTGCCTTGAACCAGCTCTGGGACTTACGTTTGAGCATCCAAGAACTGGAAAGCATCGCCGCCCGGTTTGGCAGCGACATTCCTTTTTTCTTGCATGGAGGCACTGCCTTCGCCACTCACAGAGGTGAATTGTTGCAAGCAAGACCGGATCTTGACATGGAATTGCTACTGGTAAATCCCAGAATTGGGATTCCCAGCTCTGAAGCTTATTCCTTGGTCCAGGATGTGCCAGCGAGCCAAAGACAGTGTCTGGAACAGTCCAATGATTATAAATGGCTTTTTAACCGGCTGGAAAATGGCATAAGGCAAGCCCACCCAGAGGTGGACAGAGTGTTGAACGATTTATGCGAAACAGGAGCCGCAGCCGCAATAATGAGCGGCAGCGGGTCCACCTGTTTTGGAGTATTTGAGGATGCCGCAGAAATGCAGGCATGCAAGAAACGTTTTGACCAGATTGGTTATTGGACACAGATTGTAAGGACAATATCTAGAAAAGAGTATCAAAGTGAATTCGAAGCTTAAACTGATCACAGGAAAGGCCAACCGGCCCCTGGCCGAAGAGGTTGCCCGCTTTGCCGGTGTACCTTTGGCGGATATCGACCTGTTCAAGTTTGCCAATGATGAATCTTTCGTAAAGATCAATGATAATGTCCGGGGCGCAGATGTGTTCATAGTCCAGCCGACCTGCAGGCCTGTTAATGACAACTTGATGGACTTGCTGATCATGATCGATGCGCTGAAACGGGCTTCAGCTCAGAGGATCAACTGCATCATCCCCTATTACGCCTACGCCCGCTCAGATAAAAAGGACCAGCCCCGGGTCCCCATAACAGCAAAACTGGTGGCTGACCTGATCACAATAGCTGGGGCCGACAGAATCATCACGATCGATCTCCACGCTGAACAGATCCAAGGTTTTTTCAATATCCCGGTCGATCATCTTTATGCCATTCCAACCTTTGCCAGGTATCTGCTTAGTATGAAGATAGATGATCCGGTGGTTATATCCCCTGATTCCGGAGGAGCAAACCGGGCCCGGGCCTTGGCAAAGAGGCTGAACTGCGGTTTGGCCATTGGAGACAAACGTCGCACCGGCAATGACGATCAGACAATTCTGCTAAACATCATTGGGGACGTGGTGGGAAAAACCGCCATTCTCTTTGATGACATAATCGACACTGGTGGCAGCCTGATCAAAGTGGCCGATGTCTTGCAGAGTTACAATGTTAAAAAGATCTATGCAGCCTGCACTCATGGAGTACTGTCTGGGCAAGCGATCCAAAACATCGAGAGATCCTCGATCGAGAAACTCTTTGTCACGAATACCATACCCCTGTCCCCGGAAGCTGCAAACTGTCCCAAAATAGTGCAGCTATCCATTGCGGAAATGTTAGCCATAGCAATCAAGAAAATACATATAGAGGAATCTCTCAGTATTCTTTTCAAATAGATATTGAGACTGGAGGAATAAGTGATATTCACACTTGAAGCAAAGAAAAGAACAACGACCAAGAAGAGTGAGCTCAATGCTCTGCGCCAGCAGGGAATGATCCCGGCGGTGATTTATGGCAAAGTTGTGGAATCCACGCCGATATCGATCGACCGCGGCATTTTTATGCAATGCTATAAAAAGAGCTTCAACGAACTGACTTTTTACGAGATCGAGCTTGATGGCGTCAAACACCACACCATTCTTAAGGATAAACTCATCCATCCTGTCACCCGCAATATCCTGCATATAGATTTCATGGTGGTGGAAGAAACTGCCGAGATGGAATTCGAAGTCCCCGTTAAGTATGTTGGAGAAGCCGCGGGAACCAAGGAAGGCGGCTTTGTGGATATCGTGCAAAGAACGGTCAAGATCACCTGTCCGGCACGAAACTTACCCGAAGAGATCAAGCTTGACATCTCCAAAATGAACATTGGCGATTCCATGCACATCAAAGACCTCCCGGAAGGAAAATGGCAATACAAGGACCACGCTGATGTTGCCCTTGTGGTTGTACACGCCAAGAAGGCTGAAGAAATGCCGGTTGCAGAAACCGCTCCAGCCACTGAGGAACCCGTAACCGAGAAATGAAGCTGATCCTGGGACTGGGGAACATCGGCAAAGAATATGAGTGTTCGCGACATAACTCTGGTTTTCTCTGCCTCGACCTCTGGTCCAGGATGCACGGCATTAGCTTCAAACACACGTATAGCTTCGATTATGTCCGCCACCGAATCGCCTGCCTGATCAAACCCAACACATATATGAACCGTTCAGGACAGGCTCTGGCAGAAGCTCAGAAACGCTGGAAAGTTACAGAGGCCCTTGTGATCCACGATGACATCGAGCTTCCTATGGGCAGCCTGAGGCTGCGCTTTGCCGGAGGTGACGGTGGACACAATGGCATGAAGTCCTTGCTGGAGATCATGCCCGCGGAAGAACTGAAACGTATCCGCATTGGTGTTGGCCGCGATGGTGGTGATCCCAAGGATTATGTACTCGACTGCTTTTCCCAGGGGGAGCTGCAAATTCTACAACCTTCACTAGAAAAAGCATGTGAATTCATTGATGAGTATATAAACGGCGATTTCAACTCGGTGTTGAACGCCTACAGTATCTGGAAAAAATCCTGTTCCGGGGAACAAAATCCCGGAAACAAAAGTCCAAAGGAGATAAACAATGGTCAAGAACTATGAACTTATGGTGATAATCTCGCCTAAGCTCAGCGAAGAGGAGGCAGCCAGTCTGAACGAAAGCTACCTCAACCTCGCCAAAGAACACAACGGGGAAATTCTGAAAACCGATCCCTGGGGCAGGCGCTTGCTGGCCTACCCCATCAACAAACACACTGAGGCTTATTACTTTGTCAATTACCTCAGCATGGACGCCTCCGGAGTGCGGAGCGTCAAACAACAGCTTAACATCAACGAACAGGTGCTGAGGCACATGTTCATCGCCAAGGAACAATAGGAGGATAAAATGGCAGACCTGAAATTACCGAGACTGAACAGAGTGTTCATCGCCGGCCGTATAGCCAGGGAACTGGAGTTGAAATACACACCCAAGGGAACCCCTGTAGTGAACTTCGCTGTAGCCATGGACAAAAGGTACAAAGATGATTCCGATCAATGGCAGTCTGTCCCTGTATTTGTGGATGTGGTGGCTTGGAATCAGCAGGCTGAGAACATCTGCAAGCAGGCACATAAAGGCACCGCCGTCCTGGTGGAGGGGAGGATTGATGTCAGGTCCTATACTGATCAAAACAACGTCAACCGCAAGATCTTTGAGATCATAGCTGATTTCATCCAAACCCTGGAATGGAAACCGAGAGCTGAAGGCGAAGGCCAGGCTGAGGAAGTCCCCTTGCCAGAAGAGCCGAATCATCCAGCCGGTGAAGCAACCAAAGATGACGTCCCTTTTTAAACTGGAGAGATAAATGAACCTTACCGATAGAAAAAAGAAATTCACTCGCAAAAAGTTCTGTCGTTTTTGTGCCAACAAAGACATCGTCATCGACTACAAGAACCTGGATACGCTGCGCCAGTTCATTTCCGATGTGGGCAAGATAGATCCCGCCCGCATGACCGGCACCTGTGCCAAGCATCAAAGGAAGCTCACCGCTGAAATCAAGCGCGCCCGCCAAATGGCGCTGCTTCCCTACGTGATAGAATAGTGCCCGTCATCGCCTTGCTCCTGGGTGCCTTGGCAACCGTGAGTCCGTTTCTGGGATTGCTGTTGATGCAAACCAGCTGCCGCAGTTTACTTTTGCGATATGAAGCAAAACCTATGGGCGTAGCTTTGCTCTGGGTGGTTTTCCCTCTTCTATTCGCAACATTTTTCCATCGGCAGCAGGACTCTTTGGGGGTTGCCTCGGACGCCTTTTTCGGCACGGGTTTGGTGGCCTTTGTTTACCTGTACAGCATGGTCAAACTGGGCAAGCCACCTGTAGCCCTCACCCACGGAGTAATATTGCTCATCATCTACGGAGCAGTGAGGTTTTTCCTGTTTGGACCTCAACTCACTGCCGCTCATGATCAAGCGATAAACGAAATGAACAGACTTGTCCCGCAAATGATGCAGATGGCGGAAACCAAGCGCAGCATGGCTTTGATGAGAAGTCTCCTGCCTGCATCCTGGACCCTTGCCCAGCTGTCTGCTCTAACTGCCGGACATATGATCTTTCTGCAGCTGAAAGGGTCCAAGTCCATCCTCCGGGAATTCAGGCTCCCCACCTACTACAACCTGTTCATCCTGGCGGTTTTACCGCTGTATTTCTTTCCACAGCTACGCGGGATTCTGTTAAACACGCTGCTTCCCCTCTGCTTCTTGCCATTGGTACAGGGAATTGGCGTGATTCTTAACTGGTTTTCACGCCTGGCTTCAAATGCCTTTGTTACAGTTATTGTGATCGTGCTGGCTGTTTTCAACCTGATTTTGGTCGCCCTGTTGGGTTTTGCAGATATCTGGCTCGATTTTAGGAAACTTAGAATTAAAGGAATATAGACATGAAAGTCATCCTCTTGAATCACATAGATAAGATTGGGAGAAAAGGCGAAGTTGTAACCGTAAAAAACGGCTTTGCCAGAAATTACCTGCTCCCCCGCAACCTGGCAATTTACGCCACACCTCAGAATATGAAGCGCCTCGGCACCATTCAGAATCAAGCTGCCGAGGAAGAAGAAAAACTCATTGCCGAACTAAAAAAACTTGACGAGAAGATCAGAAACCTTAGGGTGGTTTACATTCGCAAAGTGGATGAGCATGACAGCATGTTTGGCTCGGTTTCCGAGACCGACATTGTCAATGAGCTTGCTGCTAAGGATATTCCGGTGCACAAGTCCATGGTCCTATTGGACAAGCACATCAAGAGCCTGGGCGAAAGCATAGTTCAGATCCGTCTACACAAGGATGTGTTGTCGGAACTGAAAGTACTGGTGGAAAGAGAAGCGAAGGAAGTGTCGTCCGATTTACCCGAAGAGGCTCCGGTTGAGACAACCGAAGCTAATTTGGCAGAAGAAGTTGTTCCGCTCGAAGATGTGCCTGCCGAACAAGAGCCTGAATCCGAGGAAGCGAATCTGAATGAAGACGAAAAATAAACTGGGAGATATCCAATGAAGAACACCCTGTTTAATGTCACGAGAATCCTGGCGGTAATCGTCATGATCGGTGTCCTGTCCATGATCGGAGCAGGCAATCCCAAGGCTCTACCATTTTACGTGCTCTTCTTTGTGGCGGTGTTCGCGATCATCTATCTGTTGAATAAGAATGCCAAACGAAATGAGCGCGAGGGAAAATCCGGTGCGGGTGCCAAACCAATGATGCAGATCATCGGCGTGGTGATGTTTGTGGCTATAGTGTCAATACTTGGCCTCCTTCGTCATGGAGTTCTGGGTTACATTGTCATGTTCATCCTGTTTACGGCCATCCTGGCGTTGATCTATCTGACCATCAAAAACCGCCAGCGTCACTTTGAGTTGACTCCATCCAATCCCGCCCTCAAAAGAATCCTCAGCATCGTGATGGGGATCCTGGCCATTGCGTTGCCTTTGTTGATTGTCATCACCAGTAAGCTTTTTGTGCCTGCGGCTACGCCAATCATTATCACTCTGGTGGCCATCCTGGTCTTCATCGCTCTCATCGTATTGGCTTTAACACTGGTTAACCGCAGGGGCGACTCAGGATCAGTGATCATCGGATACATCCTCGTCATCCTGGCTGCCATCCTGCCGGGGATTATGGTTTTGATGGTAACCAAGGATTCCGGCGCCTTTGCCATAACCTATCTGGCAGCTTTGGTGGCCGCCGTTCTGGCCTATTTTACTTCGAATCTGATCACCCCTGTTGACTGATCCGGCTTCGGCCGGATCGGTCCTACAAACAATAAGGAGACCTGATAACAGTGTCATTCAACCCGGTTTCCTGCCTGCTGAAGGGTGTGCTGACGCAAATTGGCGGAGAGAAATACCGCCCCTTTATCAGCCTCTATAAAGGCTGGAAGGACATTGTGGGTGAGCTTTTGGCCTCTCGTTCCCACCCTTTCCGCTTTCACGATTCAATTCTCTATATCGCGGTTCAAAACAACTCCTGGCTGCAGGAGTTGTATTTGCGTAAAGCAGAGATCCTGCGTCAATGCAGAACCCAGATTCCTCAGGAGATCAAGGACATCATATTTTTCATTCGGAGTTAAATATGAGAGAAGTTCAAATAGCAGCCTCAGTGCTATCCTGCGATTTTGGCAATCTACAACAGGAGCTGGCTGCTGTTGGCAGCGCGGATCTGCTCCATCTGGATTTGATGGATGGACATTATGTACCCAATCTCACTTTTGGCCAGCCTCTTATTGCCAAGATCCGCGAACTGTCCGCTCTGCCTTTGGACGCTCATCTGATGGTAACCAATCCCGCCGCCTACGTGGATCCACTGGCTGATCTGGGAGTAGGCTGGTTCAGTTTTCATCAGGAATGCGATTACCACTCCCACCAGCTGGTGCAGCGGATCAAAGACCGCGGAATGAAGGCGGGGATAGCTCTCAATCCGGCCGTGCCGGCCTCCACTTTGGAATGCATCCTTCCCGAACTGGATCACGTTTTGCTGATGAGCGTCAATCCGGGGTTTTCTGGGCAGAAGTTCATTCCCTCCATTTTGCGCAAGATCGAAACCCTCAGGGAAATGATCGAGCGCAAGCATCTTTCCACGCTCATCGAGGTGGATGGCGGAGTTAATGCCGATAATGCCGCCGATTTGATCTCCGCCGGGGCGAACACACTTGTGTCCGCCTCATACATTTTTGCCAACACCGACCATGCCGCTGCGATCCGCGGGCTTCGGGGGTTATGATCCACCCCATGCCCTGCTGGAAATTGGCAATCCCGTACCAGATGAGGACCCGGTGAAACTTCTGACCGCCACTCCCATCCCAAAAGCAGCTCTGCTGCGCCTATCCAAGCCCTCGTTGGCTCACCTCTTTCACGCCTCCCGCCTGATCCCCGCGTCTGGTGCGGGCATCTGGCGGGAGCCTATCGAGCGGTTGACCCCCTCGTGTTAACGGCCATCCTCTCCTCATGAAACACCTCAACAACCCTGTCACTTTCAGCCAAATCGGAGTTATCATCAATGTTTAGCAGCCTTTCTGAAAAACTCGACAAAGTCTTCCGCAACATCCGCGGCAAAGGCTACCTTACTGAACAAAACATCAAAGACGCGCTGCGCGAGATCCGGCTGGCTCTGCTCGAGGCAGATGTCAATTTCCGCATAGTCAAGAATTTCGTGGCGGAAGTGGAAAAACGAGCGCTCGGCGCCGAGGTGATGAAATCGCTCACCCCTGGTCAGCAGGTGATCAAGATCGTGCATGAACAGCTGATCGCACTGATGGACACCGAGGGCTTCGAGCTCAAGGCTTACAACAACAAGCTTACCAAGATCATGTTGGTGGGCTTGCAGGGCTCAGGCAAAACCACCGCCTGCGCCAAGCTGGCCCTGCATTTCCGGAAAAAGAACCTGAAGCCGATGCTGGTGGCCTGCGACGTTTACCGTCCCGCCGCCGTGGATCAATTGCAGATCCTGGGCAAACAGATCAGCATCCCTGTGATCGCCGAAGACAGCAAGGACGTACTGCAGATCGCCGACACCGCGTTACGCCAGGCCCAGAAGGACCTGATCAACCTGCTGGTCTTCGACACCGCTGGCCGGCTTCACATCGACGAAGTGATGATGGACGAGGTGGTGCGGCTCAAATCCTTTGTCAAGCCGGATTATATCTTCTTTGTGGCCGATGCCATGACCGGCCAGGAAGCGGTGAACGTTGCCAGGGAATTTTACGACAAGCTGGCCTTCGACGCCGTCATCCTCACCAAGCTGGATGGTGACGCCCGGGGCGGAGCGGCTCTCTCCATCAAAGCCGTCACCGAACGCCCGGTGGCCTACGTGGGCATCGGCGAGAAACTAAGCGACCTTGAGGTCTTTTATCCGGACCGCATGGCGTCGCGCATTCTGGGCATGGGCGACGTGCTCAGCCTCATCGAAAAGGCTGAGGAAGCCGTTGATGCACAGGAAAGCGAAAAACTTGCCAAGAAGATGCTCAAGAACCAATTCACACTCAATGACTTTCTCAAACAGCTGCAGAGCATCAAGAAGATGGGTTCGTTGGAGTCCATCATCCGTATGATCCCAGGCTTGGGCCACAAACTACCAGCCGACCTGAAGATTGACGACAACGCCCTAAAACACGTGGAAGCTATAATCCAGTCCATGACCGACAGGGAGCGTGAGCGACCCGACATCCTCAACGGCAGCCGACGCCTGAGAATTGCCAGAGGCTGCGGACGCACAGTTACAGAGATAAACCGCCTCCTGCGCCAGTTTGAGGACATGAAAAAAATGATGAAGAAGTTTTCCTCTCCCCAGGGCATGAAAGACCTTGAAAGAATAATGAACAACCCACAATAACATGGAGGAACAAGTATGAAACGACTTGTTTTGTTTCTCACTCTGCTCACGCTGCTGATAGTGTCAGTGGCAGCAGAGACTGTATCCCTTGGCGGCGGCAATTCCGTTGCCGTCATCTCGTCTTCTGCCTCGGAAACTGTTCTGCAGTACCAGATAGGCACTTTTGAGAAGACGCCGGTCAATATCAACGGAAATGAATGGTTTCATCTCCAATTGCCCAAGGAAGGCATAACCCAGGAAAAGGGTTATCCCCAGCTTCCTGTTTTCAACCGCAGTATCATCGTAGACAACACAGCCCTGATGAGACTGGATGTTTATGATATCGAATATCAGGACATCCCTCTGGCAGTTGCGCCCTCCAAAGGCGTCATCACCCGCGATATCGATCCTGACACTGTTCCTTACACTTTTGACAATGTGTATCAGCAGGATGACTTTTTCCCCTCTGCCGTGGCGGCACTCTCCGAACCCTACATCATGAGGGACTTCCGCGGCATCGTGGTCAAAACCACTCCCTTTGCCTACAACCCTGTCACCAGGATTCTCCGGGTCTACACAGCGTACAAGGTGAGAGTGTATGCCGCCGGCACCGATACCGTGAACATCCTCACCCGCAGCAGAAGCAGCATCTCGAGAGATTTTGCATCACTCTATGAGAACCGTTTCCTGAACTGGGACAGCTTCCGCTACACCCCTGTGGACGACAGTTTCGGCAAGCTTTTGGTCATCTGCCACACAAATTACATGAGCACCATCCTGCCCTATGTGAATTGGAAGATCCAAAAGGGCATACCCACCGAACTTGTTCAATGGTCCACCATCGGCACCACCGCAGCGCAACTTCAAACCTATATTCAAAATCGCTACAATGCGGACAACGACCTCACCTATGTGCAGTTGGTTGGTGACGCGCCCCAAATCCCGTCGCTGTCTTCCGGCGGCGGCGGTTCCGACCCCACCTTCTCCTTGGTTGCCGGATCGGATAACTACCCCGATATCTTCATCGGCCGTTTTTCCGCCGAAACCACGGCCCAGGTCACAGCCCAGATCAACAAAGCCATTGCCTATGAACGTGACGTGACCACCTCCGACACCTGGCTGAGCCGGGCCACGGGCATCGCCTCCGCTGAAGGCGGCGGCTCCCAGGGCGACAACGGTGAATCCGACATCGCCCATATGAACAACATCCGCACCGATCTGATCGGATTCGGCTACACACCAGTGGATCAGATCTACGATCCAGGCGCTGCCGCCTCCACCGTGACCACCAACGTCAACGCCGGCCGCGGCTTCATCAACTATGTGGGCCACGGGTCCGACACATCCTGGGTGACCACCGGGTTTAGCAACACCAATGCCACAGCGCTCACCAACGGCACCAAGACACCTTTCATCATGGACGTGGCCTGCGTGAACGGCAATTTCGTTTCCATCACCTGTTTCGCCGAAGCCTGGCTGCGCAACGCCAACGGCGGTGCCGTGGCGATGTACGCCTCCTCCATAAACCAGAGTTGGAACTCACCCATGCTGGCAGAGGACCATGTGACGGACCTGGTGATCGCCCAGTCCAAATTCACTGTTGGCGGCCTCTATTACAACGGTTCCTGCAAGATGATGGACACTTACGGAAACACTTCAGGGTCCGACGGCGTGAACATGTTCAAGACCTGGCATATATTTGGTGACGCCAGCCTCTCCTCACGCACCAAGACCCCCATCGCCATGAGCGTGACGCATCCCTCCAACATCACCTCCGGAACCACTACCGTGAGCGTGTCCACCGGGGTCGACAACACCCTGGTGGCCATCACTTACAACAACGTGATCTACGGACGCGCCTTCACCAACAGCTCCGGAAATGCGACCATCACGCTCACCAGCCCGCCCACCGGGGTCCTGAACTACACCATAACGGCCACCGCGCACAACCGCGTGACCTATGTGGGCACCATCGCCCAGACGGTGGCCAGTGGCCCTTATATGGAAGTGACCTCTGCGAACTATGACGACGCGAACAACGACGTCCCCGAATACAACGAGAGCGGTTACTTCGACGTCATCTTCAAGAACTCCGGCACCTCCACCGCCACCAGCGTCACCGCCACCCTGAGCTGCTCCACCACTGGGATCACCATCACCGATGGCTCCCACACCATCAGCAGCCTGGCCGCGGGCGCTTCCACCGTGGCGGACAACGCCTATGCCATCAGCATTGCCAACAACGTGGCCAACGGGACAGTGGCCAATTTCACCATCACCATGACCAGCGGCTCGAACAACTGGAGCTACGATTTCAGCAAGACGATCAACGCCCCGGCCCTGGCCTTTGGCAGCATGACGATCAGCGATCCCAGCGGCGACAACGACGGCCTGCTCGACCCGGGCGAAACCGCCACCGTCTCCATCGTGCTGAACAACACCGGGGCGGCGGCCTCCCTGGCCGGCACCGGCACCCTGAGCTGTGCCACCTCCGGCATCACCGTGGTGAACGGCAGCGCCAGCTTCACGGCCATCTCCGCCGGCGGCTACGCCACCCTCAGCTTCAGCGTCAGCGCGGCCTCCTCCATGAGCGAGGGCACCCTGGCGGCCTTCGTCTTCAACGCCGTCGCGGGACAGTATTCAGCCACCACCACCGTGAACGTGGAAGTGGGCGCTCCGCTGGTAGTTATCATTGGCAACGGCACTTCTTCCCAGAGTTACCCGATCGACCGCTACTACAACTACTCCAGCCACGAGGCCATCTACCTGGCCTCCGAGATCGGCACCGCCGGCACCATCAAGTCCCTCGGCTTCCAGAAGGCCAGCGGCACGGACGTGAACACCATCGAGGCCGTGACCGTGTACATGAAGAACACCACCACCGCCACCCTGGCCACCGGGAACTATTCCACCACCGGTTACACCCAGGTTTACAGCGGCACCTGGCCCAACACCGCCACCAGCGGCTGGATGGAGGTTGATCTCCAGAACCAATTCGCTTATAATGGAAACAACCTCTCCATCCTCACCATCAAAGGAAACCAGGCTTACATAACCAACTATCCCTATTGGACTTACACCACCGCTTCAGCCACGCGGGCCAGACAGAACCGCAGCGACACAGAGCAACCCGCATCGCTTACCGCTTCGACCAACCTGCCCAACCTGAAGCTGAAGCTCTACCCCGCGGTGGGATTGCTTTATCCTCCGCAGAACCTGGCCGCGACTGCCACCCACGGTTCGGTCACCCTCACCTGGCAGGCCCCTGTGAGTGGCACCCCCACCGGCTACAAGGTCTACAAGAACAATAACGCCCTGACCACCGTGACCGCGCTTAGCTATACCGATACGGCAGTTACCGACGGCACCACTTACAGCTACAAGGTCTCCGCCCTCTACGGCAGCGACGAATCCGACGCCACGGCCACAGTGACAGCCACACCCAACATGTATGCTCCCACCAACCTTACCGCCACCGGCGGTAACAGCGTGGTGATGCTCAGCTGGACGGCTGCCGCGGGTCGTGAAGCCGAGGGATCAGCCGGGCGCGGCACCAAAGAAGACCGCGCCATCAGCAGCTACAAGATCTATCGTGACGGCGCCGCCCTAACCACAGTAAGCGGCACCAGCTACAACGACACCAACGTAACCAACGGGACCACCTACAGCTACCATGTGACCACCCTCTACACCAATCCCGCGGGAGAATCCGCCCCCTCCAACACCGCAGTGGCCACCCCCAACGCTGTTTCGGAAGTGATCATCGGCACTGGAACCTCCAGCAACGGCACTTCAGAAGCCTGTCCCATCAACGTGTATTACGAAAGCCTGCACGGACAGGCGGTCTATACCAAGGCGGAATTGAACGCCGCCGGGGTGACCGGACCCATCAACATCACCCAGCTCGGTTTCAACGTGACCGGCCTGCCCACCCTGGCCATGCCCGGCTACGTGATCCGTATGGGGCACACCAGCGCCACCAACGTGGCCAGCTGGATCTCCACCGGCCTCACCCAGGTTTGGAACTCCGCTTCCTATCAGCCCACCAGCACCGGCTGGAACATGCTGACTCTGTCCACCCCCTTCACCTGGAACGGGACGGACAACCTCCTCATCGACACTGCCTTCGGCGACATCGGTTCCTGGAACTCGAGTGGCACCACCCAATACACCACAGTAACCAGCGGTTATCGCTACGCGCGTAGCGACGACGCTGACCAGACCAACGTCTTCACCGGAGGTTCCACCTCCACCTACCGTCCCAACGTAAAGCTCGCACTGGCCCCGCAGGTAACCGGTCCCGCCATCGCGGTCAATCCCACCTCCGTTTCCGCCACGGCTGACGAAGGCGCGGGTACCACAGTCACGGTAACCGTGAACAACTCCGGTACGTCCGCCCTCAACTGGAGCACCGCCTCCAGCTTCGCCGCCTGGGGAACCGTCTCCCCCGCTTCCGGGACCATCCTGGCCGGCGGGAACACCGTGCTCACCCTCACCCTGAACGCCGTTTCCCTGACGGCCGGAAACTACACCGCGAACATGGTGATCGCCTCCAACGCGGTCAACCATCCCAGCCTTACCGTGCCGGTCAGCTTCACCGTGGAAGCCTACGTGGAGCCTTCGGACATCCGCTTCATCGCGGAATGGGAACCCGCCACCGGCACCATCATCGCCTATTCCGGCGGTTTCGGCCTGCCCTACACCATGATCGCGGACCTCTCCACCCGCGGCGAAGTCTACGTTCTGGTCACCTCCAGCACCCAGAGCACGGCCAGCAGCCTGCTCTCCTCAAACGGCGTGACCATGAGCAACGTCAGCTTCATCGTTCGCGACGGCATCAACACCTACTGGACCCGCGACTACGGTCCCTGGTCCATCTTCGACGCCAACGGCGAGATGGGCATCGTGGACTTCAAGTACAACCGCAACCGTCCCTACGACGACGCGGTCAACGCTGTCCTGGACGACTATTTCGGCTTCGGTTACCAGTATATGCCCCTGGTTGCCACCGGTGGCAACGTGATGACCGACGGCCAGGGCAAGATGATGTCCTCAAACCTCATCCTGAGTGAGAACGACGGCGTCCAGACCGCCCAGGTGACGGAATACGACTACACCCAGTCCGAGATCGAGGACCTGGTGCAGCAATACCTCGGCGTGGAGGATTACTACTTCTTCGCCGATCCGCTCTCCAACTCCAGCATCGATCACATCGACTGCCACGCCAAACTGCTGGATGTGGACAAGGTGATGATCGCGCGTGTGCCAGTGGGCCACGCCAACTACGCCGCGCTGGAAGCCACGGTGGCTGCCTGGCAGGCCAAAACCTCCAGCTACGGCACCCCCTACCAGATCTACAGGGTTAATCAGACCAGCAGCAATGAACCCTACTCCAACGCCTTCATCTTCAACAACAAGATCTACGTTCCCCAGTGGAATGCGACTGCCTCCGCGGCTGACCTGGCCGCCGTCGCCGCCTACCAGGCCGCCATGCCCGGTTACACCGTGCAGGGCTACTACAGCAGTTCCTGGCTCTCAGACGACGCCATCCACTGCCGCGTGCAGAGCGTTTACGATGAGCAGATGCTTCATCTCGCGCATGTGCCGCCAACCTCGGCGACCGCCAACAGCTATGTGGTTCTGAACGTGACGATCACTCACAGCAACCCGCTGAACACCTCCGCCACCTACATCGCTTACCGCCACAGCACCACCGGACAGTGGCTGACCGTGCCCCTCACCCTGGTCTCCGGCGACACCTGGACCGCCAGCGTGCCCACCCCCGCCCTGGGCCAGACGCTCTACTACTACATCCTGGCCACGGACACCACCGCCAGGACCGCCACCATGCCGCTCTGCGGCGCCAGCGATCCCTTCGAGCTGCTGGTGGACATCCCCGGCAGCAACACCGCGCCCACCATCGCCCTCCCGGCCAGTTTCACCTTCCCCGAGGACGGCAGCCTGGGGGTGGACTTCAGCCAGTATGTTGACGATGAGGATGGCGACACCCTCACCCTCAGCTACAGCGGCGCTGACCAGGTCAGTGTGTCCATCAACGGCCTGAGCGTGACCTTCACCGCCGCTGCCAACTGGTATGGCACAGACAACCTCAGCTTCACCGTCAGCGACGGCACCGACACTGCCAGCGACAACGTGAACGTGATCGTGACCCCGGTCACCGATCCGGCTGTCATGGTGGTCGCCCCGCTCAGCCTTGCCTACGGCGAGGTCGAGGTCGGCAGCACCAGCGTGAAAACCTTCACCATCACCAATAATGGCGAAGCCACCCTCAGCGGCAACATCACCACCCCCACCGGCTACAGCGTGGCCGAGGCCGCCCGGACCCGCGGAGAAGGGGACAGGGAGGCCGCCGGCAAATCCGCGCGCAACACCCTCAGCTACTCCGTCGCCTCCGGCGTGACCAAGACCTACAACCTCACCTTCGCGCCCACCGCGGCCATCGCCTACAACGGCAACGTGACCGTCACCGGCAACGACCCGGTCAATCCGAGCGACACCATCGTCATCACCGGGATGGGCCACATCACCAACACCGCCCCGACCATCGTCCTGCCCGATTCCTTCGGGTTTGACGAGAACGGCTCTTTGGTGGTGGACTTCAGCCAGTATGTGAATGACGCCGAAGATGACGAACTCACTCTCAGTTATAGCGGCAACACCAATGTGTTCGCCGCCATCGCCGGCCTGACCGTCACCTTCACCGCCACCGAGGATTGGGACGGCACCGAGAACCTGACCTTCACCGTCAGCGACGGCAACCTGAACGCCTCCGACACCGTCGA
>LAHT01000798.1_pt1 | contig 25932 bp, 25 predicted proteins | sample 329671 | NCBI WGS metagenome assembly LAHT01 (sample SAMN03275702, study PRJNA271635) | activated sludge metagenome | isolation source: Sample C-4 Sludge from methanogenic chamber (fourth chamber) of Anaerobic... | reverse complement strand
CCCCCCCCGCCCCCCGCGGCCGCCCTCCTGCGCGGGGGCGCTTCTCCTGCAGGCAGCCTGCGCCGGCGAGGAGGAGGGCGAGTATAGAGATGAGGATGAAGAGGGTTGAGCAGATGCGGGTCATTGGAAATTAGTGTAGATGAGTGGCATGTTGTGCCTTGCGGATCTGTGTGTCATGATTGAAGGAGGGAATCATATATGCCGGAGGGTTCAGGCGGGAACCGGAGGATGAATCCAGATGCTCATTTGTGTTACGGGATCGGGAATGTCCAGGAGATGTTGTGTGCAATGTAACCGCGGATACAAAAACAGGGGAGGTGCCAGATGATGGTAGTGAGTGGCTTCATCCAGAAACTTTTTACACTTGAATAACGAGGTCGCCTTGCAATGAAGTACCTTGTCCTTGTGGTGATACTGCTCTTCTTCTTTGCGTGTGCAGGGTGCACCTCGCCGGCTGGAAAGCCCCCTGCCGGATCGGAGAATGACCGTGCGACCGCGGGGACGGCTTTGTCCACGCAGGTCCCCGCGACAACGGGGCCGCTCGCCGCCCAGCCTGAGACTCCCCCAGGAAACGCCTCATCTGGTTCGGGCCAGGGAGGAGGACCATCAGCCACCGGTATAGCACCCGGAACCTCCACTCCCGCTACACCCGCTCACGCGAACGCAACTCCTTCAGGGACGATAATTACCCCCGCCACCTCGCCATCAATTTCATCCACGCCCCCCTCTCCTCCTCCCGTGAGCATCGTGATTCCTGTTCCCCCGGTGCTGCCTGCGACGACACTGGTGCTTCCTTCGGTGCCGGCTCCTGCCACTCCGTCCCCTGCCGCGACCGCATCTCTGCCGACCCCTGTCCCCCCAGTCTCCACCCTCGGCACCCCCCTCAACCCCCGCCGCTCCCGCTCCCCCCTGCCACCCAGACCACGATTCCCACCCCGATATCACCAACGACGAGGCCGACATAGCGGTCGTGACTGTCTCCTGGCACCCCGGATATATAAAACGCCGGGGAGTCTGACTCTCAGCAGAGCACACGATTATTGACTGAAACCCTTCTGTGCGGCGATATCTTCGAATTTCGCGTAGGGGTGTAGGTACCTCGCGTTCACCGATGTGCACGACTTCAGGCCGGGGATGTTCCTGATCTGAACGGCCTTCCGGGGGAAGAAGTGAGATGCATGCAACGCACATGTAGCAGAAGACGTCCTTCTGCCAGGCGGGCCGCTCCCCCTCCATCCTTATATTCCCAGAGAGACACACCTTCCCGCAAATCCCGCAACCCCGTGCAGTTCGAGTCCGCGGAGAAGTACTGAACGCCCCCGATATACTCCGAAGAGCGTCATCCCGGCCATGACCCGTCCCATGGTGAAGGGACCGACCGGGATGGTGCACGTCGTATCCTGTTCACGGAGAGGTTTTTTTGTGTGCTGCCGCCTCCACGATGACATACAGTTTCGCAAGCGCCGCCTCTTCGAGTGCCCGGGAGCTCGGGTTCCGTCGGGACCTTGGTACCCCTCCCGCCGGGATTCGTTGTTGCCCATGTTGAGGATGGAGTGCGCATCCAGCCGCTTACCATGCCCTGCCAGGAGACGGTCAATCAGCGGGAAGCCACAGAACGTCCTTCCCTGGCGGGTGGCGACGGCGGACAGGTACTCTGCCGAGGGGAATTTCGCCTTCCGGAGAAACCGCCTCACCGCGATTGGAATCGTGAGGGCATGGACAGGGAAGACAAAACCGACCGTGCTGGCACTGGATTGGATGGATTCCTCGTCAAGCAGGCGCATAATCGGGATCAGCCGGGAGCCAGGGAGGCTTCGCTCCGAGTTGCCGGGCGATGAAGAGTGAGTTCCCGGTCCCCGGGAAGGAGTAGATCTGCGTGCTCATCCCCCCGTCACCCTTCCTCTTTATGGTAATCGCCGCCAATCCCTCATGAATACCGTGGAATGGAAGAAAAAAGGGGGCATCACTCACATGGAGGTTTTCGTACACACTCATTACGCCATGACAGGTTCGCTGGGTGTTACACTATCCTGAAGGGATAAGAAACCCTCCGCTGCCAGGGCTTTTTTTGTTTTTCGTGTGTTCGCATAGGGGCCCGCGGGAGGATTAAAAGACCAGGATGAAGAGACCAAAAATTGTGAAGACGGGCCTTGATTCAGGGATCGAGGCGCTCGCGGAAAGGGCCGACCATTGGACGCTCGCGACCTGGGCAGCCGACTGTGCCGAGCGGGTGCTACCCTTCTTCGAAGAACGGTCCACGGGTGATCCCCGTCCCCGGGATGCAATCGGGGCACTCCGGGAATGGATACGCACCGGCGTGTTCCACATGGCCGATGTCCGGAAGGCCTCCCTCTCAGCCCACGCGGCCGCCCGGAGCGTTGAAGAGGACGATGCGGCACGTTCCGCCGCCCGTGCCGCGGGCCAGGCGATGGCATCGGCCCATGTGCCCCGTCATGCGATCGCCGCGGCGAGGTATGCTGCAACCGCGGTGTGGTACGCCGCGGCTGGCGTCGATGCAGATGCCGCCGCTATCCAAGAGCGGGAATGGCAGTTGCATCATCTGGAGGATCTGGTGAAAGGGAGAGATCCAGACAATCCCTGATTGGGAGAAAGGGATCCTCCTCACCCAGTCTCAGTAATCGTCACTCTTTCAGACGTTTGTCTTGTGTTTTTTATTATCCATTCCATGGCAGAACTGCAGGGCTCCCTCGCGTGCTATTCAACAGTGACTCCGATTACTACGTGGCGATGCCGTGGCCCGTCGAACTCGCAGAAGTAAATACCCTGCCAGGTGCCGAGCGCAAGGCGTCCATCGATGACCGGGACCATGACAGTGAAGCCCACCAGGGATGCCTTGATGTGGGCATCGGAATTCCCCTCGGCATGCCGGTAATCGCCTGTCGCCGGGACCAGCCGCGCGAGGCCGGCGAGGATGTCGCGGGCTACATCGGGGTCCGCGTTCTCGTTGATGGTGAGGCCGGCCGTCGTATGCGGCATATACACGTAACAGATCCCGGTTTTGACGCCGCTCTTCGCCACCTCCGACGAAACGGCACCTGTGATGTCCAGGAACTGGGTCCTCGCGCTGGTCGGAACCTCAACCTGTGTCCACTTCATGTACTCACCCCGTGATTCGTATCCCGTGAATCCTTCCGCATCTGCCTTCGCTGGTACTTCTCAAGCATGACGCCCACGGCATGGTACACCGGGTTGACCGGGACATCCACAAAGTAGCATGCGTCCTTTTCCATCCATCCTTTCTCTTCCCAGTACGCACGGTCGGCGGGAAACACGTCACCCAGCTCGTCAAACGTCGCACGGAGACCGTGAAAGACGATGATGTCCATACACCTGGGTTTTGGAGGGGACTTCCTCCGGAGCGCCGCATGGAACGCCTCTGCGGCCGCCCGGAGCGTCTGGTCGTTCTCCTGTTGCCGGGTGCCGGGGATGAATTCCTCGAACGTCCCCGCTTTTCCGGCCACTTCGAACCCCCACATGTGCACCACTGATTCCAGGTATTTCAGCACGTCGCTGATTCCAACCGCCCCGGCGGTGGAAAGAATCAGCGCTTTTTTCCCGAAGAACCGGGGGCGGTGCATGATGTAGGAATGCCGGTCGATGAAGACCTTCATCAGCCCTGTCACCTGCAGTGCATAGACGGGCGATGCGAAGATCACCCCGTCGGCATCGAGCATCTTCTGTGTCAGACACAGAGCATCGTCCTTTACCGGGCAGAACTCCTCGCCCTTCACGATGCAGTTCGCACACCCCCGGCACTGTTCGAGGTGGAGGTCCCGCAGCATGACGTATTCCCAGTCGACTTGGGCCGTCTCCTTCATTATTACCCGGATGCGTTCCGCGGCACGGTACGTGTTTCCTTTCCGGGGGCTGCCCATGATAACGAGGACTTTCATATGAATGATGAGAGGTGTGGGGAGCCTGGAATATAATATGTGAGGAATATCTCCGGACAGGTTGCTCATGAATGAAGTTTGTTGTTCTGATTCAGGGCAGTCATGATCGCATGGATGCATTTTTGGAAACGAACGGAATCCAGGTTGCACTACCTTAGGCATAATCCCATGGAAAAGGCAAGGAGGTATACGATCATGGGAAAAGACCGCGATAAAAAAGACCAGAATCTATCCCGGTTCATATCACAATTCTTATGCCCTTTCTCAATGGAGTGTGAAGGAAAAGGCAATGCAGGATAGGCATCAAGGCGTGGCTAATCGAGGTATTCCAGATTCTCCTGCAGGAATCGCATGGAGATGGACTATACTATGACGTTCATTTACAGGAAGAATGCAGTAATCTCCTGGACGGGAGGAAAGGACGGGTGTTTTGCGTGCTTGAAGGCGATGTTGGAGGGGTACCAGGTCACCCATCTCCTGCACTTTACGAATGTGAAGAAGAAGGGATCCCACGAGTTGAACCCGGGCATCGTCAGGGCGCAGTCCGAGTCCATGGGGATCCCCCTCGTGCAGAAGGGCTTCTTCTCTTACGAGGAGGAGTTCAAGGAGGCCGTCCGGGATCTGAGGGCCCGGGGTGAGCGGATCGATGGTGCGGTATTCGGGCACATCGAGACCCACAAGAACCTTGTCGACCGGATCTGCGGGGAGCTGGATCTCGAGCTGGTCATGCCGCTCTGGAAGCAGGATTCAAAAAGACTCTTGAGGGAGATGATCGCATCCGGGCTTGAGATCGTGGTGGTCAGCGCGAGAGGGGACCTGATGGGGGAGGAGTGGCTCGGCCGGAGGATCGACGGGGAGTTCATCGAGGACCTTGAGAGCCTAGATGCCTCCATCGATCACTGCGGGGAGAATGGGGAATTCCACACCCTTGTCACCGACTCGCCGTTGTTTGGGAAGAAGATTCATATCACCGGGGCAAGCCGCATATTCCAAAATGGCTACTGGTACCTCGACATCCACGGGTGGACGCTGCAGGAAAAAGGAGATTCATGTCGACCTGGACGGGAGAAGTAAGACGATCTGCATCGCTTCTCTGTCCGGGATCGGCGATGTTTGAGTGCATGGAAAAAACCGGTGGGAGGTTGATCTTTTTTTAGACCAGGGCTATTCTCTTTTCCATAAGGGCATATGCTGAACAGTGCATGCTCTTTAATAGCGAGAAGGTGCAACTTCCCCGAGATCCGAACTTGACAGACACATGCAACCTTTTTCTCAAATCCAGGAGCCTGCCCGGCCTCCTCCTGTTCATTGCCGGGGCAGTTCTCCTGATGGGCATCATCACCGCGGAGATATTCTATCCGGCCGGATACACAACTGCACATAGCGAGATCAGCGACCTTGGGGCGACCCGGCCTCCTGACAGCATCTCCTTCCAGCCTTCGGCATCGATCTTCAATACCACAATGATCATCGGCGGCCTCCTCATCCTCGCAGCGTCCCTCATCCTCTTTTGGACGAAAACGAAGTGGTACATCGTCCTCTTTTTCGCACTGGTCGGAACCGGCATCCTCGGGGTGGGATTGTTCCCGGGTGACAATGTTTTCTTTCATCCTCTCTTCGCACTCCTCACCTTCATCTCCGGAGGTCTTGCGGCAATTGTCTCCTTTGAGATGACGCATCCACCGTTTGCTTACCTGCTCGCCCTTTTAGGGGTCATTACCCTCTTTTTCCTGTTCTTTTCACCGGTATTCATCCCCATCCTTGGTGATGGTGGAACGGAGCGCTTTGTTGCGTATCCCCTCATCATCTGGATGATTGGGCTTGGCGGGTACCTTATCGGAAAATCGGGTTAGGTGATAATCCTCCCATTTTTAAAAATACAGTCGATCCTGGCTTTGAACTGAAGTGATCCGGGATTGAGAATTTGGTCTCCTGCCACTGGCCCGCCACCATCTGTTGAAATAAAAAGCGGACAATTGGAGATCCCCTCTCCATACCTCTCTTCATTGCCCGACCGCGGAGAGAGAAACAGGCAGATTCATAGCCAACCATGGAATAACCCCTCATCAAGATGCGATCACACACCCTCCCGGCACGGTATTTCCTGCTTCTCTTCCTGATCATTGGGGCGATAATGGGGGCGATGATCCTTGCTGAGATCATCGCATCCGAAGAGATGGGTCCTCAAGTGAAGATTATCATCGAGAGCCCATTTGAAAATACCATCTTCGAACAGATCTTCGAGACGCTCGCCATCGCCATCCTCATCCTCGTCCTGTATACCATCGGCGTCTACGCCATCGTCAGGAAGATGCCGGACGAAGGGTCGCGGTTCACCGCCGTCAGGATCTTCTCTGCATTCCTTATAGGGCTCGGACTCCTGCTCGGCCTGATGGTATGGGTCCAGGACCCAAAGGAGATAGTCCTCGTGATCGGCATCATCTGGGGAGCAATCGTCGTCGCACTCCGCGACCTCATCCAGAACATGGTGGGAAGCCTTATCCTTCTTGTCACCCGGATGTACCGGATAGGCGACCGGATCCACATCAAGGGTGTCTATGGGACTGTCATGGACATCGGGATCTTCCGGACCACCCTGATGCGGCTCGACGAGGAGTCCGGCGATCACCCCAGCGGCCAGATCACCACCATCCCAAACGGCATACTCTTTCGGGAGACGGTCACCAATACGAGCCGCGACCTCTCCTTCACTGGCGACGAGATCCGAATCACGCTCCCGTTCTCTGCCGATATCGATAAAACCCGGATGCTTCTCCTCGGGATCGTGCAGAAGCATACCATGGAGGTCCAGGAGAAGGCCATGGCGGAGATCGAACAACTCAGCGACAGGAAATTCCTTCCGTCGTTTGCGACCGAACCGACAGTCTTCGTGCACCTTGACCGGCACCAGGTCCTGATGGTCGTCAAGTATTATACAGAGACCCGGAGGAGATCTGAGATCAAGAACCAGATCGTCGGGGAGATCTCGCGGGTCATCCCGGGCGTCCTGGACGTCCAGCGGTAGGGTGACCCGGATCGCATCACATTATGAAGGAGAAAGGAGCAGTCTCTGCTGTGCAAAAGGATCGGAGAAAAAGAGGGAGGAGATATTGAATGAACAGCGAAACGCTCAGCCTGGATGAGGCGTTGCGGCTTGTACTGGACCACATCGCGCCGCTTCCCCCAGAAGACGTTTCGCTTGTCGAGAGCGTCGGGCGTATCGCCGCATCAGACCTTTATGCCCTCGTCGACTCTCCATCGCTGGACACATCCCGAAAAGACGGCTACGCAGTCGTATCGGGCGACGTGGCCGGTGCAACGCAGGAGCACCCCGCATGGCTCAGAGTGCTCGGAGTCATGGCGGCCGGGGGCGCACATCGCATTGCTATCTCACCAGGTACCGCGGTGAGGGTCCTGACCGGGGCACGTATCCCGGACGGGGCAAGCGGCGTCGTCTCCGATGAGTATGCGAGGAAGGGTGAGGACCAGGTGGCGATAGAGAACTCTGCAGAACCCGGGAATATCCTGCCCAGGGGAAGCGACGTTATGGCAGGGACCTGTATCCTCAGAAGAGGCCAGAAGATCTCCCCCCTCATGGCAGGCCTCCTTGCCGTTGCAGGGCACAGCACCATTTCCGTCACCCGGAGCCCTGTTGTCGGGATTCTTGGGACCGGGGATGAGATCACTGCCCCGGGCCAGCCTCTCCTGGATGGAAAGCTGTATGCAAGCAATATCATCACTCTCGCCGGGTGGTGCAGGAAATACGGGATGACGATGGATCTCGCAATTGTATCGGATGATCTCTCTGCCATCCGCACCACTCTGCAGGACCTGTCCACACGCACCGATGCCATCCTCACCAGCGGGGGGGCCTGGAAGGGTGACCGGGACCTCGTGGCCCGCGTGCTCGAAGAGATGGGGTGGAGAAAGGTGTTCCACCGGATCCGCATCGGGCCGGGAAAAGCCGCGGGGTTTGGGATGCTCAACGGAAAACCAGTCTTTGTGCTGCCCGGCGGACCACCCTCCAATGCGAATGCCTTCCTTCAGGTCGCATTGCCGGGTCTCCTCGCACTTTCTGGACATCCGAACCCCGGACTGCCCAGGATAAAGGCAATGCTTGCCGCTCCGCTCCTAAAGGGTGATTGTGAGTGGACCGATTTCTTCTTTGGCACCCTCTCGTTCGATGGTGAGCTTCCGACTTTCGTTCCACAAAAAAAACGCAGTCGCCTTGTGACGATCTCAGATGCCACAGCAATCGCATCGATCCCCGAGGGGTTTGACCACCTCCCGGAGGGCTCGATCATCGATGTGCAGGTGCTCGACTAGAGAACGCCGTCCGCCAGCGGCTGGGGGTGTTTAGGCCTCCCGCTCATCCTTCTTCCGACACGAATCTCCTGATCTCATCGATGTAATCCTGCAGTTTTGCGCGATATTCTTCGAGTATCATCCGGCCGCTCCTCCCGGCACTGCAGGAACAGGCAGGAAGCCCGATTGCCCGGATCTCTTCCGGATGGATCTCCTCCCCGCCGTACACCCGGTCAATCGCGGAATGGGTCGCTGACATCCAGCCGACCACATCGTAATATTCAGGGCCGTCCGGTGTGGCCCTGATAGTCTTCATGGCCTCGATTCGTTCCTCGAGGAGGGCGATGGCCTGTGCATGGGGAATCTTGAGATTGAGCATTCCTGTATCAATCCTTGGACAGGAGTTCAGTGGGGAAAGTGAAAAAAGTTATGAGGCCGTAGGAGGAGTGAAATGCACCATTCCGGGTGAGACTGCAGTAAATAATCCTCCTGATACCTGTGATTTGCCCGGGATGCCTGATTGTTATACTGATTCGGTGAAAAGTAGTCCGGGAGAGAGTTGGGAGGGATCAAAGACAATTATTTGACCCTGTAAGACACGCCACAATATCCCGCACAGGGAGTTACGGGTTTCAGGTTCTGCGGAAAAAATGATTTACTCCTCTACCGCACGTACACGTTCCGGGACGTGGTGCTCCTTCCGTTGGCGTTCTCTACCGAGAGTGATACCGGGTAGGTCCCGGGGTGCGCAAAGGTGTGGACAGGATTTCTCATTATCGAGGTCTCCCCGTCGCCAAAGTTCCACTCCCAGGAGTCCGGACCTCGGAACGACATGTCGTTGAACTGGACCGTCAGGGGAGCGGACCCGACACTTTTATTCATCGCAAAGAACGCGATCGGGGGGAACCCGGGGATCGGGGGGATCGTGGGTCTTGGGGTGATGGTCGGGGTGGGGGTGAACGTCGGGATCACGGGTTTTGTTCGTACCCACACGAACGATGTGTATGCACTGCTCCCGCCAGAATTGAAGGCGGTGAGCATCGGGGTGTATGTCCCAGGGGTAGCGTAGGTATGCACCGGGTTCTGCTCGGTCGAGGTGTTTCCATCCCCGAAGTCCCATTGCCATGCCACGGGCGTCCCCTTTGTCCGGTCGGTGAACCTGACCGCGAGCGGTCCATATCCCGACATCGGGGATGCAGTGAACCACGCCGCAGGTGGCCTGCCCGACGGGCTGACCTGGATGTAATCCGTCTTTGTCTTGGTGGCCTGTGCATCGATGTTCCCGGCGGTCAGCGAGACCGTGAAGGTCCCTGGGAAGGTATACGTGTGGGTGACCGCCAGCGTCTCGTTTGCCCATGCCGTGTTCCCGTCGCCAAAGTCCCAGTACCGCGTCGTTACGACACCGGTCGAAGTGTCGGTGAACTCCACGTCGAGCGGGGCATCGCCGGAAGTCACGTTGGCTGAAAAGTCAGTGACTGGGGGATTAAGAGGGAGCGTTCCTATCGCATACACGTTGCCGTCGCCGCTGCCGATATAGACCACTCCATCGGCTACCGCAGGACTGGACGTGACTCTTCCCCCTACATCAAAGGACCAGAGGAGGTCTCCAGTTGATGCATCGAGTGCATAGGTATTGTTGTCATAACTTCCGATATAGATCACGCCGTTCGCCACTGCCGGGCTGGACTGCACCCTTCCTCCTGTCGTGAAATTCCAGATTTGTGCACCAGTGATAACGTCGAGTGCGTAGATGATGTTGTCATTGCACCCGAAATACACGATTCCGTTCGCGAGGGCAGGGCTGGAACCGATACTGCCGCCGGTCGGGAATTCCCAGAGCACACTCCCTGTTTGTGCATCAAATGCATGGAATGCATTTTCCCTGCCGCCCCCGACATAGACGACCCCTTCTGATACCGCGGGGCTTGAAAACGCAGACCAGCCATTTTCGTTCAGGGAGGTCCAGAGAAGAGCCCCGGTGGATGCGTCAAGTGCGTAGAGGTTCTCCCCATATGTCTGCACGTATACGATACCGTCTGCAACCGCCGGGCTGGAAAAGATGTTGTGTTCATCATATTCCAACCGGGGGATGGCATAGCTCCAGAGGAGGCCCCCGTCCTCTTCATCGAACGCGTAGACGGTTCCATCCATGTTACCGATATAGATGATCCCATCTGCCACTGCTGCACTGGAGCTCACGCTGCTCCTCACTGTGGAGCGAATCGGCAGTGTGTACTTCCAGAGGAGTTCGCCGGAATACGCATCGACCGCGTGGATTTTGTTTTTCAGGCCACCGATGTAGACGACTCCGTTCGAGACTGCAGGGCTTGAACTCACGTAGTCGTTGCGTTCCATGGTATTATACTGCCAGAGGAATGCTCCAGTCGTTGCGTTCAACGCGTAGAGGTTCCTGTCCAGGCTCCCCACGTACACGACGCCGTCCACTAATGATGGGCTTGACGTCACCGAGCCTCCGGTCTTGTAGGTCCAGAGGAGCGAAGGCACCGGCCTCCTCCCACTGTCATCATACACCCCGGAATTGTTGAGATCGGATCGGAACTTCCTCGCCATCGCGGTCGCCGGGTTGTCGGTCACACGCAGGATCACGGCGTTCGATGATTCCCCGGATACGGAATCGTGCACGGTGATGTTCACGCGTCCCGAGTGGGCGACATACTCTTCCGGGACTTCCATGCTCAGGTGGTCCGGCTGGATACAGGAAGTGGACTGTTCTACTCCATTCCAGAGGATACTGCAGGATGGGGTGAACCCCGTGCCATGGACATCGAGCGTGAATGCAGGGTCATCCTCCACCACACTCACGGGATCGAGGGCAGAGATCGAGAGTGATCCGGTGGTCGCCGTTCCGGTCACGAGGGTCGCGTTGACCAGCCCATTCACCCCGGCAGTCTTTATTCCAATCGTGTAGGAGGTCGAGGGAGTGAGCCCCTTTGAAGTCCAGGTCTCCTCACCGGCCGATACGTTCTCCCGAAACATCCCATCAAGGTAAACCATGACATGGGAGAACCCGAGCGTTGCAGGATCGGTCCAGGCCCACGTGATCTCTGCCCCGTTCACTGTGATGGCATACAGGTCGGTCACGCTCGCCGGCGGGTCGTCAGGGAGCGTGGTAAGCGCGTATAGGTACCCGTTCAACCCCTGGATATACAGGACCCCATGTGCAATGGCAGGGCTCGAGAATCCCCCTTCATTCGTACCATACGTCCAGAGGACCGTTCCGGTGTCTGCATCGAGCGCGTAGACTGTTCCGGCAGAATTCCCGACATATACGACACCGTTTGCCACCGAGGGGCTCGATCGTACCAGGTTCCCTGTTGCATACTTCCAGATGAGGTCCCCGGTCCCTGCATCGAGAGCATAAACATTGCCGTCATCGCTCCCGATATAGACCACCCCGTCTGCCACTGCAGGGCAGGAGTCTCCCCACCCTCTCACAGGATAGGTCCAGAGGACATCCCCGGTGGACGCGTCAAGCGCGCAGAGGTTGTGGTCACTGCTCTGGATATAGACGAGACCGTCTGCGACTGCGGGAGATGAGTAGTACAGTTCATCTCCGGTCACATATTGCCAGATGAGTTCTCCCGTCCCCGCATCGAGTGCATAGAGGTTACGATCAGCGCTCCCGAAGTAGACGATCCCGTCCGTCACCGCGGGGCTCGATCGCACCTCGCCGCCTGTCGTATAGTTCCAGAGGAGAGTGCCGGTGGACGCGTCGAGCGCATAGAGGTTCCCATCCCAGCTCCCGGCATACACGATGCCTTTGACCACCGCGGGGCTTGAATACACGACCGACCCGGTCCGGGACTTCCAGAGGACAGCCCCGGTGGAGGCGTCCAATGCGGAGATGTTATAGTCGTTGCTTCCCACGTAGAGGACATTGCCCGCGACCGTGGGGCTGGACATCCCCCCTCCGTTCAGGGAGGTCCAGAGAAGTCTCCCGGTGAGCGCGTCAATGGCGTTGATATCGTATATCCCGCAGACATAGACGACTCCATCCACGACCGCCGGGCTGGAACCGTAATAGCTCTCTGTCATGTACTTCCAGAGCAGTTCGTTCCCGGGCCTCGTCCCTCCGTCATCGTAGACGCCGGAGTTGGAGGAGTCGGACCGGAACTTCCAGGCCCGGACACCAGAGGACTGGTCTCTCACGCGGAACATCACCGGGTTCGAGACCTCGCCCGTCGTGGGGTCATGCACCGTGATGTTCACGGTAGCCGGCCGCAGAACCATATCTGCCGACACATTGATCGAGAGGTGGCCTCCATCATGGAACAAAGTCTCCTCCTGAACGCCATTCCAGAGGACACGGGAGCCTGCTCCAAATCCTGATCCGAGGATATCAAGGGTAAAGCCGGGGCTCCCCTCCAAGACATCCGGCGGGTCGAGGTGCGTGACCAGGAGGCTGCTCGTGGTGGCGGTGTGGTTCACCCAGGTCCCGTTGATCGCGCCCATCTCCCCGACGGTCCGTGTCCCGATGGTATAGGCAGTCGAGGGGAGGAGCCCCTTCGCGGTCCAGGCCTGCACACCCTTCGTTACGTTTGTCAGGAACTCCCCGTCCAGGTAGACCATGACGTGGTCGAAATCTGCATCGCCGGGGTCCTCCCAGGTCCAGCGGATGAAGTTCGGCTGGAAGGTCGCGTTCGCAAGACCAGTGACTCCTTCGGGGGGAGTGATTCCCGGAATGACGACTGTCCCCTTGTTGATCACGAAATTGTCGAATGCAACCACTACCGGTTCATCCGCGAAGGCATAGTCATGGCTCCATGCCTTCAGCATGAACGTCACTTCCCCTGCAGACACGGTGTTGACCTGGCGGCTCTGCGAGAGCACCCATCCATTGGAAGTTTCGTTCCGCCAGTACCCCTCAATGAGGGAGCCTGTCCGCACCAGCCGCAGTTTCCCGTCCGTATCGCCTGTCGGGGAGAGGAGGATCGAGTCAGCAAAATTCGTCGTGTAGTGATCCCCTGCGGCAAAACCATCCGAGATCCCATAACTTGCACACTCGACAGTGTAAGTATAAGGAATCTTTTCAATCCAGAGTCCCATCCTCACGCCGTTGTTCTCTGGCCAGGTGAGGAGGTGGTAGTCGACCTGGACATCAAAATCACCCCGAAGGACGTGTGTGCTCGAATACCCTGCATAGAAGTTGTCGCCGGATGAATCAGCGGGGAGGGTGATCTCCAGCCGCTGGTTTGTCTCGGTGACATACGGACCCCCTGATTCGATGACATTCCAGAGGGTGTCATCCCATGCATTGTCATCGAAATCGTCGTATGGCGTAGGGCTGCTCCCGGGAGACGCACCGATTGCATACAGGTTCCCGTCAAAGCTTCCAACATAGACGATGCCGTTCGCAACCGCGGGGCTTGAAAACACCCAGTTGCCTGTCGGGGAGCTCCAGAGGAGAGTGCCGGTTACTGCATCCAGGGCATAGAGGTTCCCATCGTTACTCCCGATATAGACTACGCCGTCCGCAACCGCGGGACTCGAAGAGACGCCATGCCCTGTCAGGGAGCTCCAGAGAAGGTCACCACTTCCTGCGTCGAGCGCATAGATGTGATGGTCCTGACTCCCGACATAGACGACGTTGTCTGCAATGGCAGGGCTTGAGAAGACTGCACCGCCCGTGGTAAAGTTCCAGAGGAGATCGCCATTCGTTGCATTGAGTGCATACAGGTTGTCATCCCAACTCCCAAAATACACCACCCCTTCGAATACGGCAGGGCTTCCGAATACATAGTCCGCGGTCGTAAAGTTCCAGGCAAGATCACCTGTCGATGTATCGAATGCATAGAGGTTCTGATCATAACTTCCAACATACACCATGCCATCTGCGATAGCAGGGCTGGATGTCACATAGCCGACAGGCCATGGGGAGGAGCTTCTGGTAGAATTCCAGAGGAGTGCCCCATTGGATGCATCGAGTGCAAGAATCTTGTGCGGACCCTCCGCAACATAGACAACCCCATCAGCCACGGCCGGACTGGACCGTGCCACTTGCTCCGTTGTAAAATTCCAGATGAGGTCCCCGGTCCCGGCGTCGAGGGCGTAGATATTGTAATCATCACTCCCAAAATATACCACACCATCTGCCACCGCAGGACTCGACCTTATTTCCCGCCCGGCCATATACGACCAGATGAGATCTCCAGTGACCGCATTGAACGCATAGAGGGAGTGGTCATCGCTCCCGATATATACCACTCCGTCTACCACTGTTGGGCTGGAATACACTTCATTTTCTGTCGTGTAGTTCCATACCGTCATCCCGTCAGGCCTCATCCCCCCATCGTCATAGACTCCGGAGTTGGAGAGGTCGGACCGGAACTTCCAGGCCTCCCCGTCGGCTGCCGCGTATCCGGATACCACAAGGAGAAGAATGAACAGTCCTGCTATTGTGAAAACTGGTTTCATGGGATCACTACCGATATGTCGTAAAAGAACAATTGGCGGACACTATTTATGTATGTGCGCATCCCGTGGCAAGAGGGCACGCCTGAACCCCCAGACCGCACACCTTTATCCCCTCTACCATGAAAACACGAGAATATGCCATCATGCTTCACCTGCCCTGTGCTGCTCTCCGGGACGGCCGTATTGATACTCGTGGTCTTTCTCGTTGCCGCAGGATGCATCGCCACCCCGCAGGCACCCTCACTCTCGGTCACCCCCGCAGTCGTCCTGTCCGGAGACCCGGTGACGATCACGATAACCGGCATTGCTCCTGGCGAGCGGGTCCGGGTCGAGGCAGTCCAGGAGGTCAGGAACGCGACGCTCCGCTCTTACGCGGTCTTTGTTGCTGACGGGCAGGGCAGGGTCCTCCCCGATGTCCATGCCCCGGTGGACGGGACCTATGGCGGGGTCGATCCCCAGGGGCTCTTCTGGTCACTGGCCCCGGGTCCCGGCGAGCACCCGGACGTCTTCTCGCGGACCACCGCCCCCTCCTTCATCACGATCTCGGCACGCACCGAATCCGGAGTGAACCTCTCCCGGGTCCTGGAACGCCGGCTGATGGGTGACGGGGTCACCCGGGTTCCAGTCAACGAGGCCGGGGTGCGTGGAACCCTCTTCCTGCCAAACGGTTCGGATCCCCACCCGGCACTCATTTACCTCGGGGGCTCTGAGGGAGGAGTAAACGAAGGAATCGCGGCCATCTTCGCGTCGAAAGGATATGTCACCCTCGCCCTCGCCTACTTCGGGGTCCCCGGTCTTCCGCAGGAACTGGTGGGAATCCCGGTCGAGAATGTCGGAGACGCGGTCCGGTTCCTGAACCACCACCCTCGCGTGAAGGAGGACCATATCGCGATCTACGGCGCCTCCAAGGGGGCTGAGCTCGCCCTCCTCTCCGCCACCCGCTACCCGGAAATCCGTGCAGTGATTGCAAACAGCCCCGCAAGCGTCGTCTTCCAGGGGATCTCGATGGACTGGAGTGCCGGCCCCCGATCCTCCTGGTCCGAGAACGGGAGCGACCTCCCCTATGTCCCGTTCATATGGTACGGGGACGATGACCCCATCCTCGTCTCGATGGGAGAAGCGGCACAGAACGGGACCCCCTGGGGTACCCTCGCGATGTATGAGCGGGCGCTGGGCGACGAGGCCGCGGTGAGCAACGCGACGATTCCGGTGGAGCGGATCAACGGGCCGGTCCTCCTTCTCTCGGCCGGGAAGGACACGGTCTGGCCGTCATCGCGGATGAGCGGGGACATCATGGCCAGGCTCGCCGAATACCGCCACCCGTTCCCGGATATGCGCCTCGACTACCCAGGGTCGGGGCATATGATACGGACGCCATGGCAGTCGACCGAGCTGAACAGGATTTTCCTGCCGGGAGGAATGATCGAGGACCTCGGGGGCATCCCGCCTGAGAACGCAAAAGCCGCCGCGGACTCCTGGCCAAAGGTCCAGGAGTTCCTGAGAGTGGCGCTCGGGTCTTGAGAGAGTCTCACAACGCAGCGGGGATTTCCCCCGCAACCCCGGGTTTCTTTGGGGGGCATGGAGCGAAGGGACGCCTTCCAGGGAGGGTCAAAAGGGTCGTTGCATATCGCCCCCTGATCCGGAAAAGAGTTGGTGGCGCACCGGACCCGGGAACTCCTGCATCATCCCGCGACACATAATCCAACGAGCCGTTATTTAGTTCCCGATGGCAAAAAGCGTCCCGTTTCCGTTCATCTTCACCCAGTACCCCATGAAAGGATGGAAGTGCCGGGTGTCGCTGTGGGTCCCAATCCCGTTCTTCAGAATCGCCGGCTCGTACCTCTGGAGGGCTGAATCATACCCGTAGACCTGGAACCAGGTGTCATTGACTGACGCGAGGGCATACCGGACCTCCATCGATTCCGTGGAGGAGAAACCGATAGTGTTCCACCCGGAAAAGAGTTGCTTCGTCATCGTGCCCGGCACCCCGCTCGCAGCGTAGACGAGAGAGAGATCCCTTTCATCCGCCGAGTAAATCCAGATCCCATCCAGCAGCCGCACGGTATCCCCATACCGCAACTGTACCCAGGCCTGGTCCTGCCCGTTGTACGTGAAGATGGAGCGGCCGCCGGTGTCGACCCCTGTAAACACCGCGTCGACCACGTCATGCCCTTCCGCGAGTGTCCTCGGGACCGAGACGAAGTTCCACCCTGGTTCGAGGGGGATTCCATTTCCTGCAGGCGTTGGAGTGGGGGCAGGGGGGGTTGGGGTGAGATCTGGAGTAGTCGGTGTTGGCGTGGGAGTGGTTGGAGTAGGGGTCGGGGTTGTCGGCGTCGGGGCAGGGGTGGTGGGTGTGGGGGTGATCGTGATCGGGTTTCCGATGGGAAGGGTACGGAAGAGCTCCGTCTCCCCGTCGACAAGGACCGCGATCGTGACATTCCCGTCAGTCACCCCCTCGACGAAGAACGTGATCGCCGAGTCATCCGGGCCGGACTTGCTCCCCTCAATCGAGAGGGAGGCCACGATGTTGGTGGCTCCCGGTGCCGCCTCACCCCCAAGGGAGATGAGATCGTAGGTCCCTCCCGGTATGGTGCCAGTCGTGGCGGTTGAGAACACCCCGTCCTGGGAGAGTCCTACTCTCCTCACCTCGGTGTCACCCTTCCTGATCGTCATCATGTTGGTCTCGGTGTTCCACAGCGTCGCAGAGATGGAGCCGTCGTTTAAGGTAAATGGGAGGAGAAAGTCCCTTACCCCGAACGAGAACGGGTTCCCCTGTGCCGCCGCAAAAGTGCCGTCGATCCGGATTGAGAAAGCGCAGGCGTCCGAAAGGTCCCCGATCGTGATGGTCACCTGGTCTCCCTGCATAACCTGGTCAGGGGAGATGGAAACCGATGCCGGGGAGACCCCCTGCACGATGACCAGCACTGCAAACACCGTGAAGACAAGGCAGGAACGGGTCATTGGCACCATGGAATTCTCCCCCCGGGATTCGTCACAATCAGATGGTCCATACTCCTTATTAGGAATTCGGTGCCGGCCGGGACGCTTCGGGTCTTTTAAACCCTGCCTGTAGTGCCGTTCAATCCCCTTTCCCCGGCCTCTCCAGGGAGAATCACGCGGAGCACATGCGGACCTGAAGGATATGTCCTTCTCCAACGGGAAACCTTTACCACCTTTTTCGAGAGATTCCTATTCATTCAGGAAGTGGCTCTTTTCCATGGATAGAACAACACTCTTGGGAATCTGCCTCCTGGTCATCGTGATCACGGCAGGCATTGCGGCATCGGGGGCAACGAACATCCAGACGACTGTCACAAAACCGACGGGTGACACGATCGAAAAAATGCAGAAGGTCCAGGATGAGGCGACCGCCAGAAAGAACCAGCCGGGCGGGTATCCTTCTCCCTCCACGGGAGGAAAGTACCACACGCGGCTCGTCCTCCTGGGGACGACCGGGGGCGTGACATGGTACCCGGGAACGGACCGTGCGAGTTCCTCGTCAGCCCTCGTGGTCGGCGACACCCTCTATATCATCGATCTCGGGCAGGGCTCGACCTCCCGGCTCTCGGAGGCCTTCAACCCGGGCCATCCACTGGTCGGCCAAGAGATGGGCTCCACCTCTACCTTCCTCGAGAAGGCGCGGGCACTCTTCTTTTCGCACCTCCACCAGGACCATATCGCGGACTATCCTTCCCTCCTCCTGATCGGCCCGGGGGCGGGCCTCGGCACCCGGACTGATCCTGCCACCGGAGTGGTATCGATCGTGCCCCTTGTGGTCATCGGCCCTGCCGACCGGGGAATGTGTGAGATAGACAGGTCGCATTACCTTGACAGAGGGGGCACGATCGTCTACACGGACAGCGCTGACCCCGCCCTTTTCACCCCCACCCCCGGGACCAGGCTGATGACGAGCCTGATCTGGCAGGCCTATGCCCAGACCATCAACGACATGACACTCGACAACGCCTACCGCGATTTCACGAAACTGGTCGAAGTCAGGGAAATCGGCGGCACCGGGCCCGGCGATATCTCATTCCCTGTTCCCGAAGTGGATCTCGCCAATGGGACAACCTGCGCACCAATGGACCCGTTCGAAGTGTACAGGGATGAGAACGTCGTGGTGACCGCGACCCTCGTCGACCACCACCAGGTGTTCCCGACGTTTGCCTACCGGTTCGACACCGATGATGGGTCCGTGGTCTTCTCGGGCGACACCGGCCCTGATACCCGAGGCAATCTCCAGAAGCTCGGCGAAGGGGCCGACATCCTCGTCCACGAGGTCATCGACCGTGCCTGGATCGACCAGAGGATGGGATTCCCCGACGAGGACACCCCTGCCTACGCGTTAAAGACGCATTTGCTGACCTCCCACACGACGATCGACATGGTCGGATCGGTCGCAAGAGACTGCCGCGTTGACACCCTCGTGCTCAACCACATCGTGCCCGGCAACACTCCCACGTCGCACCTCCTGCAGGCCCAGCATAACTTCACCGGGCGGCTGATTATCGGGGAGGACCTGATGGAGATCGGGGTGGGAAAGCCGGTCCGGTGATCCCCCGGGCTTTCCGATACAATTTTTTTGTGTGGGACTATCTGAAGAAACTATGAAAAGGGGCCGGATCCCTCTGTCCACTTAAAATAAAGGAGAATTTTCACGCCTTCCCGAAGTACTTCTTCACCTGGGGTTGGAAGAAGTACCAGAGGATGATCGCCGATACTATGATGCTGAGCACGCCGAAAATCCAGGCCGAGAACAGGGTCATAAGCCCGAATATGATGTTGATGACCATCATGAGGACGCCGACGGTCCAGACAATGCCCCATCCCCTGAAACACCCGATTCCAAGCAGGAGGTCGACGATTGCAATGCAGAAGAGTATCACTCCAGCAATCGCACCAAGTCCGGGAAAGCCAAGTCCTGCCAGCACGGCGACCCCCAGGATGGCGGCGACGAACCATATGCATGCGATGAAGATCCAGAGGACTCCGAGAACGGAAACTCCCAACGGTCTTTCTGACATACGGAATGAATCTCAGAGGGAAGTATAAATGAATTGTGCACGCCTCGCCGGGTCCACCCAACGCATCCCCGGACTCCTCCGCACTCACTCATGCTCCCCACCCGGGCAAGCGTGCGGTCACGGGGGAACCCCCATATCATATGCACGATGAGCCGCTGCTCGTTGACTCCCCATCCCGGATAAGAATTCCCCGGATTCTTTCAAGGCAGTTGTGGGTCATCCTGCCTGTTCCAGGAACTCGAAAATCACCCCTTCCTGTACTTCTTCCCGGCTGAAAACGCCTCTCCCGCATCGTCCCCCACGCGGTAGTAGGCGTGCTGCGCGTAGATGATCGGGTCGATCTTCCGGATGTCCGGTACCCCGTCGGTCACGCAGGACTTCGCGGCATGGATCTCCGCGACCTTCCCGATGACCAGCAGGTGGCTCCCGCAGTCCACTGACTCGAACAGTTCGCACTCGATGTTGACCGGGCACTCCGCGGCCATCGGTGCAGTCCCGAGTGTCCCGTATACCGATCGGAACACCCCGGACTTGTCCTCCCGGGCACCGGAGACGAGGCCGCAGTGGTCGGTCTCGACAACCTGGGATACCGAGGGCACGTTCAGCGAGAAGGTCCTGTTCTCCTCGATTCCCTTCCAGGTATACCGCCCCTTGTTGATCGTAACGCAGACCATCGGCGGCGCCATGCACGCGACAGTCGCCCAGGCAGCGACCATGTAGTTGGGCCTTCCCTGAACATTTGCACCCACGAGCACCGTGGGCATGACACTCATATACGGCATCGGGCCAAGCGTTATTTTTTCCATGCGCTCCTCCATCGGGTATGCGAATCATTGTTCGTTGCCGGGATGCATCAGGGTAACGCTTCAGGGATCAGCTGCGAATATACCGGATGCATGAATCCATCCGGGGAAAAAAGAGGGTCTCTTCCCTTCACGCGGCACATGGCGTATACATCCCGCTTGCGACAACGTAGGTCCGGGAATCGCTCCCCTCTACAAGCCTGAAGTACGCCGACTTGTAATAGACGCCGTTTCGGTCGGGGATCATCCAGATGTAGTCCACCCAGCCGGTCCCCTCGGCAAGCGCCCTCTCCACGATCTGGTCCCTGAACGGGGTGCCGGCGACATCGGTCTTCCCTTTCATGTTCACCCCGATCAGCTGGGGATTATCGGCCTCCGCGACGATGGTCACGTTCGTGTCGTATACAAAGACATAGAGGGCCCGGGTTTCGCGGTCCCAGAACGGGTGTTCGCCTGCGTTGATACGTGCGATTGTCCCGGGGGCGTCCTGCATCAGCGCATCCGCGGTGTAGTCCACGAGCGACACCACCTGTTCACGCGATATGGGCGGCTCCGGGGTGCAGGAGACCCCGAGGTACTTATACATGATCCGCTGGTACTCGGTGATCCCGGTCTCGTCCGGCTCATACCTGAGGCCGTCTAGGGCCGCCTGGAACTTGGCAACGAACTCGTCCGGTGTGTTCTTATTGAAGGCATAGTAATGGTCCTGGTATTCGAGCGTGTAGACGACGGAAAATGCATTGGGATCGCCGGTCACCTTCCCCGCATGGTACCTGCCAACGGTCTCGCCGTAGCACCAGAGGTCGAGCGTCCCGTCCTGCATCGCGGAGATGAGGGAGCGGATCGTGGGATAGGCGATGATCCGGGACGCGTTCACGCCAAGCCCCACGAGCTGGAGGTGCGCGGAGTCATCCCTGACCACCCCGATCCGGTAGCGGTCCAGGTCAGCAGGGGAGGTGATCACGGGGGATCTGTCCTTCATCGAGAAGAGCACCTTCCGGTCGGAGCCGAGCGGGCCCGCCCACTTGAAAAGGTGCTCGCGCTCGGGGAGCCGCACGGTGGCGAACACCACGGTGTTGTTGCGGGAGAGCGCCGTCTCGTAGGCCTGCGACCACGAGAGCACTGTGATGCGATCGGAGGCAACGGTGTTACCCATCCGTGTGAGCACCCCGCGGAGCAGGTCAACGGATATCCCCTTTATCGTCCCGTTCTCCACGTAGTTGAGCGGGGGATAGTCCTCGGTGAGGAACATCAGGTCTCCGGGTGCAGTCGCAGGGGGTGCGGTCACGTGAGGGGCTGCAGGTGATTCAGTCGCCTGGGGGGCCGTGCATCCTGCAAGGAATATCGCCCCTGCGAGCAGTCCGAGCAGCAGTAAAAGGAGAGTCGGTCTCATCATCCACCATCCTTGGATGAGTGGTTCCGCCGTGCATCTCTTATGCATTGCGGAATTGTCGCGTGGGGGACGAAGGGCCTTTGCGGGAAATGGTGGGAGGGTGGCCCTTCCCTTTGGGAGGGAGCGGTCCCTTCACACTTTCACTCCCCACCCGGCCGATCTTGTAATCATTATAACGCCACTCTCCCCGCATGCACGATGACCCGCCACTCGTCTGTTGCCCTGTCTGCAGATCGGCGATGGTAACCCGGATTAACGAGAAGGGCCTCTGGGAGTGCCAGTACCACCGGTGCCGGGCGGTGTTCCTGCTCTACCCGCGGATCCCGCACGACCAGGCACCGCTCATACGGGAGGACGGAAGCTGGTATTTTGCCTCAGGGGGGCCGTGAACCCCTTCCCGGCGCTGTTCCGAAAAACCCGGGGAGGATCTCTCTCATCTCTCCCCGATCACGAGCACCCGCCACTCTGTCCCGTGAAGCTCCACCGTGTCCCAGAAGGTTTCCTTCGACACAACTTCGCCTGATCCGGTCCGGTGGAAGGAGTAGGTGTCGTAGCCGGTGCGGTGTGCCGCATAGTGGCGGGCAAGATCGAGTATCTCCGGGAATTCTGCATAGAGTGTCTCATTGAAGGTCTCGCGTCCGACCTCTTCGGGGTCGGGGTCATAGAGGACCCTTCCGCCAGGCTGTGCAACCATGAAGGAATACGGGGTGCCAGACGCGGTACTATCCGCGATGGGCCGGACAAGGGCATCCGGCGAAAATGCCATGCTGACCACGCCGGCAAACTCCTTGTCCATGGAGAAGACCGGGTGAGCGATCACCACGCCGTCTCCTCCCTCGGCAAGCAGAAGAAGTTCGCTCATAAGGGGTTCTCTTTCTGTTACGGCCTTCTGCACAATCGCATAGCCGATGAGATCCTGGCCGACAAGGACCTTCGCCTCGCCAGGCTCTGCAGCGAGCACGGTACCGTCCTGGTCATAGGTGATCGCGTTCATGACCGCAGGGTGAGAGCCCGCCGCTTTTGCGAGCACCGCGTCCGCAGCAGGGCCAGCGAGCCCGGTCGTCCCGAGGGCACCTGCGGCATCAGAGATGGTGAAGTCGAGTCTGTCGAGGGCAGACTGCACGCTTCCGGTCACATTCCCAAGCGCCTGCTCCATGGCCGCGTGGCCGGCGAGCGGGGTCGGTGTGGGAGGAATCTGTGCAGTCTGTTCCTGGAGGCAGCCCGCAACGAGGAGAAGGCCGGTCACCACGGCGATGAGGAAGAAATTACGGTACCTGTTCATGAGGTATCATGTAGACTCCGTGTCGTTTTGTTGTTTTTGCTTAGGCGTGATTACGGGCGTCTACCAGCGCATTGGAATGCACAATTACCGGGACATTGATATCGGGCAATCTTTATATTCCCAATTCGTCATCTCACTCTTTGACCAGCAGCAAAGGGATCACGAAATTTCCTCGTCTGCCTGGTCTAAAGGAAAGGGGGTGTGAGATTGAACATATGGGACCATTCTCTATTCTGGCTTCTTGTCATGATCGTGATTTGCTCTCCTGTCATGGCAGCCGGTGCATCGGAGTATCCGGCATTAAAGAGCATTACAGCCTCCCTGCCGATGGAGGACGTAAAACCGCAGATCACGGCCGATGCCAATGCGCAACTTGGCACGATCTCGTATTACCTGTGGGATAGAACAGCCGTCACAAAACACACCTATGATGGTTCCAAGGTCATTTCTGTGCCGTGGGGATCGATGCTGGTGTGGGAAGTGCCCGGGAAAGTGGAAGGTACCTCACACCAGAGAGGTATGATATTCATGTATGACATGTTTGCGGGGACAGTAACAGATTCGCTTCTTCTCAAACCGAACAAATGGGCAACCCTCACGACGAATCCCGGATTCTATGTCACCGCTGATACGGGTGTTGAGATCATTGTCATTGCTCCGGATGGCGATATCGCTTATGAAGCAATATTGATTGATATACCCTGAATATTTTTATTGGCGGGAATCTGGAAGCATCCCTCATGGGAATTGCAAAGGTTCTGGCCGAATGGAAGCCCCTGTGCCGGAAAGGCGGATACCTTGTCGTTTCCGACATGACGCTCTTTCAGATGGATCCCCCCGTCAAGCTCCTGGACTTCCTGAAGGCCTGTAATGTCACACTCCGCAACGGAAGAGGAGAAAACAGGAGAGATCAGGGATACAGGGCTCCTGCACCTCTCCACGTTCAGGCTCAATGAGGCGGGATGGACGGAGCATTTTTTCCGAGCCAATGGCAGAGAGAACCGCCGCGCTGAGACCGGCGGTCGGGTCATCGCCGGAGCGTGCGGCCGTGCTCGATTCGCTCGAGCGCGAGGGAGAGATGTACCGGAAGTTCCGGAAGTCGTACGGCTATACGTGCGACGTGATGCAGAGACCGGCCCGCAATTAAGTCCACCAGGACAGGGTAAGTGCGCTCCTCGTTCCAGCCAAAGAGTTCGGACCCCGCGTTTCGCTTGAATACCCTCTCTTCCCCGGGGATCGGGAGCAGCGGGATGGCCCGTGCCGTTCGGGTATTGCCGAAGACCAGAATGATTTTCTGGCCCTGGCACCGACGAGTAACAGTACCTGGTCCCGGCAGCACTCTCCCCCCCCCCTTTTTTCGACCCGAAAAGACAGGGGGCGGAACGGGACCATAATCAGGGAGTTATGAAAAAAATGAGACGACTACGACTGTTATTGATACTCCTGCTCCTCGCAGTTGTGCCCCTCTCCCCGGTATCCGGTTCCGGGACCTGGGGGGTTGTTGCCGCGTGGGGTGCAGAAGGCGACGGGGCCGGGGAATTCTCCGGTCCGTACGGGATCGCGGTCGACGAGAGCGGGGAGATGATCTACATCGTCGACGAGAGCAACCACCGGGTCCAGGTATTCGACGCACACGGCACGTACCGGGCGATGTGGGGGGAGCCCGGGTACGATGCGGGCGGTGAGTTTAACCACCCGACCGGCATTGCGATTGCGCCCTCCGGGACCGTGTACGTGGTGGACAACTACAACCACCGGGTCCAGGCCTTCGACCGGAATGGAGGGTTCCAGCACTTCTGGGGCTCCTACGGAACGGGCGAGGGGGAGTTCAACCTTCCCACCGATATCGCGATCGACGCTGCAGGGGATGTCTACGTGACCGACCTGAACAACTGCCGCGTCCAGAAATTCAAGCCCGACGGGACCTTCATCAACGCATGGGGCTCCGAAGGGAGCGGCCCGGGAGAGTTCCTGAACGCGGAGGGTATCGCGGCAGGCCCTGACGGGAGCATCTACGTCGCAGATACCCGGAACAACCGGACCCAGAAATTCGACACATCGGGGACGTTTCTCCTCGAGTGGGGACGTTCCGGGGATGGGGAAGGGGAGTTCTATTACCCGATTGACATTGCCGCTGACGCGGACGGGAACGTGTACGTGACCGACTGGGGCAACAACCGCGTCCAGGTGTTCGATGCCTCGGGCATGTTCCTCTCGGCGTGGGGGACGCATGGCACCGGGCCGGGCCAGTTCAACGGGCCTACGGGGATCGCGGCTGACGCCGCCGGCAATGTCTACGTGACCGAATGGGCGGCCAACCGGACACAGAAATTCTCCCCGTCGATGACCCCTGCGCCAACTCCCACAACTGTTACCCGCACGCCGACTGCGCCCCTCGCCTGTGCCGGTCTTGCAGGACTCGCGATCGCCATGCTCCTGCGGGCCCGGAAAGGTCTGGAATAACTCCACCATTTCCCTTCTGTTTTTCCACGGGTCAAAGCCCGGGGAACGGGAGACGGTGTCGTTCCCGGTTGCGGGCAGGGATACAAGGGGAAGGAATGCGCTTTCTTTTCCACTTTTTTTCCAGATCTCATCCATTTAATCGTTGAATATTCCGCCAATCACGAAAATGGCGTATAATATGCACCCCTACCAATATTTAAATAGTTATATACAAATGGTTGACAATGGAGAGTGCACACCCCATAAAACTCGGACCCCTCAAAGACATTCCTGTCGGGGATACGAAGGTGATTAAGATCGATAACCGGGAGAT
>LAHT01003547.1_pt1 | contig 26180 bp, 16 predicted proteins | sample 329671 | NCBI WGS metagenome assembly LAHT01 (sample SAMN03275702, study PRJNA271635) | activated sludge metagenome | isolation source: Sample C-4 Sludge from methanogenic chamber (fourth chamber) of Anaerobic... | reverse complement strand
GTCGGCCCATGCCATCTTCTTCGATGCGTCAAAGGCGTGCCTGTAAAGACCTGTGGCCGGGTCATATGTGTTAGCCGCAACAATCAGGAATTGGTTCACCACATCACGGAAATCATCAGGATGGTTATACCTTAAAGCGTATTCGGCATAAAAAGGTGCGCTCATGTAAAGTCCGTCAAGCCACATCTGGTCAGGGTAGACCTTCTTGTGCCAGAAGCCTCCTTCGGCTATCCGCGGCTGATTCTGCAACTGCCTGTAAAGGGTCTGAATCACCTTATCGTATCTCGGATCGCCGGTATGGTCGTAAAGGATGAACATCATCTTGCCCGGATTGACCTGGTCAAGGTTGTAGTTATCCATCCTGTACTTATAAATTATTCCATCGGCGTCAATCAGGGAATCGGCGTAACCTTTTGCGTAATTAAAATACCGTTTGTCATCCGTGACATCATAGAGCTTCAGGAAGGCAAGGCCCATCAGCCCCTGGGTGTAGTTCCACTTTTTTTCTGTCACGAAATCGGCCATCCAGAGCGAGGGGTTCCGGATCATCTCGGACTCGGCCATCCGTACTGACCAAAGCGGCGAGTCAAGCCCGCTGTTTCTGCTGCTTCCGCAGGAGAGGAACAGGGTCATGGCAAGCAGGCAGCAAATGAGTGATTGGACTTTTTTCATGATGATGGTAAGATTTTGCCGGGCTCAGCCCTGCTTCTGTTTCACGTGTTTGTCCCTGTATTCCGTAGGGGTCATCCCGAAGCGTTGTTTGAAGATGCGCGAGAAATACCGGGGATCATTGCAGCCAACCATGTAGGTGACCTGGGAGATAGTGTATTCGCCTGATTCTATGAGCTGAGCGGCCCTTTTGACCCTCACTTCCCTGATAAACTCAACCGGGGCCAGGCCTGTGAGGCTCTTCAGCTTTTTGAAGAAGACAGACCTGCCGATGCCCATTTTCGACACAAGCTCATCAACGGTGAGCGCCGAGTTGTCAATATTCTCCTCCATCACCTCCATCAGATTCTTCATGAGCCTGTCATCATACGATTCTATTACCGGTTCCGACGGAGTGATATCAACAGGTTTTCCGTTTTTCGGCCGGTGATAGTCATCAAGTGAGGAGAGGAACAGCTCCTGCAGTTTTTTTCGCTGCCGGAGTATGTTTTCGATCCTGGCCCTTAGGTAGGTGGAGCTGAAGGGCTTGGTGATGAAATCGTCAGCTCCCCGTTTCAGGGCTTCGACCTGCGTGTCAAGGTCTGACTTGGCTGTAAGGACAACAACCGGGATATGTGAAGTGGTGACCTCTTCCTTTATCCGCCGTGCCAGTTCAAGCCCGTCCATCTCAGGCATCATCAGGTCAGTGATAATGATATCAGGAAGCTGGTTCCGTGCAATCTCAAACCCTTCGATACCGTTGCCGGCCTCAATGACATGGAATCCGTCAGAAAGGATAATCTTTATGAAGCTTCGGAGCTCTTCGTTGTCTTCGATGAACAGCAGGACGGGTTCATCATCTCCTTCCCCGGCCTCATTCTCCTCATCTTCTTCCTGGATGGCTGATGGCGTCTGGCGTGTTCTGAGAGGATTCTGCCCGTCAGACAGGACAAATTCCGTTTCGTTGTCAAAGTGGGAGAATCCAAGTCTGAAAATTACCCGGAAGGTGGCTCCCTTGCCCTCCTCACTCTCGGCAGTCAGTTCGGCACGGTGCAGTTCCGCCAGTTCCCTGCTGAGCGACAGTCCTATCCCGGTGCCGGGCTGGAGGGTTGTCACCTCCCCTTCATCACTGCTGAAACGCATGAAGAGGTTTTTCATCTTCTCCCTGGAGAGCCCGGTCCCCTGGTCTGCCACTATCAGCTCCAGAGAGTCACTGTTCTTTCTGACAGTGACAGTCACATTCTTTCCGCGGGGGGTGAACTTCAGTGCGTTGGTGATCAGGTTAAAGACGATTTTTTCCACTTTGTCTCGGTCAGCCCATACCTTTTCACCTTCAGAAAGGTCATCAACTGTAAACCTGATCCCCTTATCCTCTGCCGCCTTGCGGAAGTCAGCGCATATGCCCTTAATAAACGGTCCGAGCGGGAACTCCTCTATTCTCAGCTTCATCTTCCGGTTCTGCACTTTCCTGAAGTCAAGTATCTGGTTGACGAGCCTCAGCATTCGCTGGGTATTGTTCTGTACGAGGGTCAGCTGATCTCTTACCTCGGGCTCGAGCCGGTTGTTCTGCAGGATGTTGGTTACAGGCGAGGAGATGAGTGTGAGAGGGGTACGGAGCTCGTGAGAAATATCCGTGAAGAACTTCAGCTTCAGGTTGGTGATGATCTGTTCAACCTCCACCTTGTGACGAAGCTTGTACATGGTGAAGATGACATAAATTGCAAGCGCTATCAGTGCAGCACCGGCCAGTACGATCAGTAGCCTGGCAAAGAGTGTCTGCCAGAATGAGGGTTTCACCGTAACCCTGACCGTGCGTGTGTTGTCAACCCAGATGCCGTCGGAGTTGGTTGACCTTACGCTGAAAAGGTATTCACCGGGATCAAGATTGGTATATGAGGCGGTACGCTGCCCTCTTGCGATTATCCAGTCAGGATCAACCCCCTCGAGCCTGTGGGCGTACTGGATGTTTTTTGGATTCCGGTAATCGAGTGCCGCAAACTCAATTGTGAGACTCTTCTGGTCATGCTTCAGCTCAAGCGTGGCCTGCTCACCCTTTTCACCCGGCCGGTTGTAGTTGCCGCCGGTGGTATGTACATCGGTGCCGGCAACCAGAAGGCGTGTGAACTGAAGCGGGGGAACATAATTCACCTTCCTGATCTGTGCCGGATTAAAGCAGTAGATGCCGTTGTCAAATCCGAACATGATCTCGCTGTCACTTGTCCTGAGACCTGTTGCCTCGGAGAAATACCTTTTCTCGACGCCGCTCTGATCGCTGTAAATCTCAAATGATTCGGCAGCCTTGTTGAACTTCAGGATACCCCTTTCACTGCTCAGCCACAGATTTCCGTTGAGGTCATCGACAATGCTCAGGATCACATCATCAGGCGCTCCGGTCCTTACGGTGTACGATTTGAATACGGGCATTTCGCCGTTGCGGGTCACCCGGTTCAGGCCTCCGCCGAATGTGGCTACAAAGATTTCGTCATCGGGCGAGCAGTATATGTAATGGACATCGTTGTTGGCCAGGCTGGTCTCGACATCAGGATTAAAGAAGCAAGTGGTGAACTCTGCGTCTTCAGGTTCCGCGAAGTCCCTGCTGAAAATCACCAGGCCGCTGGTAGTGCCAACCCAAATCCTTCCATGGTTGTCAGAGGTGATATACCTTACCCTTTTATGGTTTGAATAGGGGTAATTCTTAAGTCTGTTGCCTGCGTTGATAAACCTTACCCTGCCGCCTTCCTCTGAGATGTAGTTTATACCGCCGTTGAATGTGCCCACCCATATCCGTCCGCCGCGGTCTTCATGCACAGAGTAGACATTGTCATGACTCAGGCTGTACGGGTCTGCATCGTCATGGCGGTATCCTGTGATCCTGTAGGAGTAAGCGGGCCCTTTCGTCACAGGCTCAAGCCTGAAGAGGCCTCCGCCTTTTGATCCTATCCATATGCTCCCCCTGCTGTCCTGGGTGATCACGTACACCAGGGCATTGAATGCTTCGCCCGAGCTGAAGGTGCCGTTGTCCCTGAGGTATCCCACCATTTTTTTTGCAGGATCGAACAGGTAAACCCTGCCGTCTCGCGTTGCGGCCCACAAATGGCGGTTGTTATCCTCGAAGATAGCCCTGACTTCGTTTTCTGAGTGGCTGGCTGCCACAGGTTTGGGGCTCAGCACCCTGAACAGGTTCGGGAAGAAAGAGACTTTTTCTATCCCTCGCGTGATGGTGCACATCCACAGGTTCCCCTGGTTGTCTGACAGGGCCGAATGTATCAGGTTGGGAAACCGTCTGTCAGCACCTCCCGGTTCATTGAAAAAGTATTCAAGCCTGCGCTCTACCCTGTTATAACGCGAGAATCCTCCTCCCCTGGGATAGATCCAGAGCATATCATTGACATCTTCAAATATGACGAAACTGGGAAGGAGCACATTCGGGTTTGTCTTGTCAACATTCATCCTGAAGTGCCGCACCGTTCCCGTGAACGGATCATAGTGCACCACACCGGCGGCAGCAGATTCGATCCACGCTTCGCCATACCTGTCCACGTATGCCGATACCATGCTGTTTGTCGGCATCGCCGGGTACCGAGACGTGTCGAATTGCTTTTTTTCTGCCGTAACCGGCGAATAGACGAAGAAGCCGTCGCCGGAGGTAAGGATCAGCAGATCACGCTGGTTCAGCTGCCTGATGCTGATAATGTCGGAGCGCACTCCCAGGCTAAGTTCCTCGTACGCACCGGCCTCAGCATCGGTAATAATGATGGTTCCGTTGCCGGTGCCGAACCATAACCTGTCTCCCGCCTCATGAATGCAGAAGAAACCGTTTCTGCCCTCCGGGCGAATGCCCGGGGTGAGTGCCCTGACGGGCACTTTATCATCTCCCCTGACCCGGAACAGTCCGACTGAGGTAAGTATCCAGGCCGTCCCGCGACTGTCCCTGCTGATGAGGTTGACCTTTACCGGAGTGTTATCACTGCCCTGGCAATTGAACCTGTCTATCGTGTAACCTGGAGATGAAGCCGATGAGATAACCCTGATGCATGTTCCGGCTTCGGCCTGCAGCCAGGTCTCTCCGCCGCTGAAACAGCAGATCTGGTTGACGGGGGAGTAGTTGCCTGATCCCGAGGAGCTTATCTCATTGAAGTTGATGAACTCCTCGGAACGGGTGTTCATACGGTACACCTCACCGTCATTATTCATGATCCAGAGATAGCCCAGGTCATCTTCGGTGATCCGGTCCACGCGGTTGTTTGTAAGTCCGTATGCGGAGTTGTATCCCGATTTGTAAACCTTAAAGTTGTATCCGTCGAACCGGTTAAGGCCGTCGAACGTTCCGAACCACATAAGCCCTTCGCGGTCCTGGTGCATGGTGAGAACAACTCCCTCTGAGAGGCCGTCCTCAACTGAATAATGGGTGAATGCACTCTTAAACTGACCGCAGCCTGTGCGAAGTGCCGCCGTCACCATCAACAGCAGCACCAGGGCCGTTTTACAGGCAGCGGACCGCATATCCTGTTATTCTGTTTTGACCTTCAGGGGAGAAGCCAGTTTCTGAGAGAACTCGTTTACATAGCGGGTCCAGGCAGCATCTGTTTCAAATCCCCACTTGCTCCATCCGGCCCCAGTGTAGTAGGTCAGGGGTGTCCCCGGGCGGTAGTGTGTGACAATCATAAGGTGATCAGCGATATCCTCCACTGCTGTGGCGGGTGTGGTCAGCACGGTGCCAATGTATGTTATCCCGCCCTCACCACCGTCAAGGCGGTAGGCGATTGCATTCTTCTCAGGAGGAAAGAGCAGGGGAGAGCCTTCCTCCCTCCTGACTATCCCTGCTGCCACGGTAAATTCCTTGTCAATCCCCGTGTATTCTTCAGTTATTTTGGTCAGCTGGCTGCCTGCATCAAGTGAGATTGTCCGTGTCTCGGTCACCATAACGTCACGAACCAGGAAAGGTGGGTAAGTGAGCCGGAACGAGGTTCTTACGGGTCCGTTGTCAAGGGTCTTCCAGTTTTCGAAGTTGATTGCCAGCCAGAGTGAGTCATCAACATACGGTGCCATGGCCCCGGCGCCGAGTGTGCGTCCCACCTTGTAGCAGTCACACCCTTCCCCGTTATCGTCATGGTAAGTGTTTATGCCCGCGAGGTAGTCGGAATACCATCTGTCTATGACCATTTTGCCGGTCCTCTTTATCCATACGTCGAGGCCGTTGCTCGGGCCATCCTTGGCGATGAGCGCCGGTCCGTAGATGCGGAAGGCGATACGGTCATTTTCCCAGGCGTAGTCATCGTACCTCTCCGGTACGAACCGGCCATAAGCCTTTGGTTCATAACTCTGCGGAGTCCCCGAAGCGATGTAGTACCTTGCGGAAGAGCCTGCTTTTACATCCGCCTGGAAGATAAGCGAGAGCGGTTCGGCCTGGCCCGCCCGGATGATCTGTGACGGCACCTCAGCGCCTTTGCTGTCGGTCACTACGAGTGCTGCCGGATCAATATCACCCAACCTGGAGGCAATGTCACTGATGGGAATCTCAACGGTTTCGGCAAACCGGTCAATGGAAAGGGCATTATCAAGGGTGACCTTCATCCGGTTGCCGCTGCAGCCGGCAAGGAGAAAGAGTGATATCAGGAAGAGTGAGAGCTTTTGCATAGTATCTGATCTTTACCTGGGTTGTTTTCCAATATATGCGAGTATTCCGCCGTCTACATAGAGGATGTGCCCGTTTACGAAATCTGAAGCAGGAGAGGCCAGAAAAACCACTGGTCCCTGGAGGTCTCCGGGTGTTCCCCAGCGTGCTGCCGGCGTACGGCCGATGATGAATGAGTTGAAGGGATGGCCTTCGGTGCGCAGCGGTGCTGTCTGGGGTGTTGCGATATATCCTGGTCCGATACCGTTCACCTGGATATTGTATTCAGCCCACTCGCAGGCGAGGTTGCGGGTCAGCATCTTAAGCCCGCCCTTGGCGGAGGCATATGCCGAGACCGTTTCACGTCCCACCTCACTCATCATGGAGCAGATATTTATGATCTTTCCGCTCCCTTTCCTAATCATGCCCGGAGCCACGGCTTTCGACATGATGAACGGGCCGGCAAGGTCGATGTCTATAACCTCGCGGAAGTCAGCAGCATCCATCTCAAGGGCAGGTATCCGTTTTATGATCCCTGCGTTGTTTACCAGTATGTCAATCACGCCGATCTCGGAGGTGATCTTTTCAATATACTCCCTGACAGCTGTTTCGTCAGTAACATCGAAAACATATCCCCTGGCATCGATGCCACTCTTTCTGTATCCGGCGAGGGCTTCAGTCACCCTGTCGGGATTCCGGTCATTGAACACAAGAGTAGCTCCTGCTTCTGCCAGGGCTTTTGCCATCGCCATTCCGATCCCGTATGAGGCGCCGGTGACAAGCGCCACCCGGCCGTCAAGTCTGAAAAGGTTGCTGTTCATGTCACTGCTCTTATTCGTTTTTGCGTATCTACCGCAGGTCAGTCTGCTTCAGAAAATCCTGGTCACCGTAATCGAGGTTTTCTCCTGCCATACCCCAGATGAATGTGTAGTTTGAGGTTGCCGTAGCTGAGTGAATTGACCACTGAGGTGAAATCACAGCCTCGTTGTTTTTCATCCATATATGTCTTGTCTCTGACGGCTGGCCCATAAAATGGCATACAACGCTGCCGTCAGGGACTTCAAAATAAAAGTAAACCTCCATGCGACGGCCGTGGGTATGGGGCGGCATGGTGTTCCATACACTGCCGGGTTTCAGTTCGGTCATCCCCATCTGCAGCTGGCATGTTTCGAGCACTTCCCGTACTATCATCTTGTTGATGATCCTGTGGTTGGCTGCTTCGGCGGATCCCATCTCTGCGGTGATGCAATCCTTTTTTGTAACCTTGCGGTCAGGGTAGTTGCGGTGTGCAGGTGCGGAATTGAAATAGAAGAGGGCAGGATTTGCGGCATCACTGCTTTCAAAAGTCACTTCCCTGTCACCGCAGCCCAGGTACAGTGCCTCCTTGTATTCCAGTGCGTATTCCGCTCCGCCGGCAGTTACCCTGCCAGGCCCCCCCACGTTGAATACCCCCAGCTCGCGTCTGTGCAGGAAGAATGCGGCTTTCACCTCATCAACAGGCTCAAGCTTAAGCGCTTCGCCGGCCGGTTTGGCGCCTCCCGCAACCATTCGGTCATAAAGAGAATAAACCATTGTCACGGCATTGTCCTGAAAAACCGCTGATACCAGGTGTTCCCGGCGCAGCCGGTCTGTGTCCCAATGCCTGACATCATCAGGATGAGCTGCATATCTTACTTTGATATTGGTTTTCATATTTATTGTTTTGTTAAACACAAAGATGGCTTAAAATACAAAAAAATGGTGGACGATTCAGGTAAAAGGGGTGGAGAAATTGGCATCATTGACGGGATAGCATGCGCACTTCAGCATTGCTCTGCATGGCCGTGAGAGGTGTTGCATAACATTTATTTTAAAAAACATGACATAAGTAAGGTTTTTTGAAAGTTTATTGTTATTATTTTCACAGTTGGAATCTTAACACAAATGCAATAAGAAATAACCACTAAAACCCAAACAGAAATGTATCAAACTGGTAACATGGTGAAGGAGCTGGCAGACAAATACGGGCGGAAGAGAGAGAGCCTTATGCCGATCCTTCAGGACATTGTAAAAAAACACAATTATCTTACTGATGAAGCGATGGTAGAGGTTGCCACCGAGCTTGACATCTCGGCGGCAGAAGTATACGGAACGGCATCGTTCTATACTTTTCTTGACACGGAAGAGAGGGGGAAGAATGTGATCAGGGTCTGCAAGACCATCACATGCTCAATGAAGGGGAAGAATGACGTTATCAGCACGCTGGAGGAAATACTGAAGATAAAGGTTGGCCAGACCACCCCTGACAAGATGTTTACTCTGCTTGAGACCAATTGTATAGGATGGTGTCACAAGGCGCCTGCAATGCTGGTCAATGACATGCCTTACACCGATCTCTCGTCAGAGACGGTGATAGATGTTATAAAAGGTTACATGCGTAAATAAAGAGGAGGCACTGCAATGAAAAGCAAAGGACTGACCAAAGTTGATCTTATATTCGAGAGCATAGATGCAAAAGAAGTGCTGGCGAAAGCTTTCTCGATGACCCCGGAAGAAATCATAAACCAGGTACTGGAATCAGGGCTGAAGGGCAGGGGAGGTGCCGGTTTCCCGACCGGGATGAAGTGGAAATTCACCGCTGCCGAGAAGGATCCGGAGAAATATATAGTATGTAATGCCGATGAGGGAGAACCAGGCACCTTCAAGGACCGTGAGATCCTTGACCGTGTAGTATATAAGGTATACGGCGGCATGGCTATAGCCGGCAAGGCCATGGGAGCAAAGAAAGGTTACATATACCTTCGCGGTGAATACAGGTTCCTTCTGCCGCAGCTTTACCTCGAACTGCATAAGTTTCAGAAGATGATTGCAGAGATCGGGTACGACTTCACCATTGAGTACCGCATGGGAAGCGGGGCATATATCTGCGGTGAGGAGAGCGCACTGTTCGAATCAATTGAAGGATTCCGCGGCGAGCCGCGAAACAAGCCCCCCTATCCGACCACATCAGGGCTGTTCTCCAAACCGACATCAATCAACAACGTGGAGACCCTGGTGACTGCGATGATGATCATCGCGAAAGGGCCGCAGGAGTACGTCAAGCTTGGGACCAAGGACTCACGCGGATCAAAGGTCTTTTCCATATCGGGTGACACGCCCATTCCGGGAATCTTCGAGCTGGAACTCGGCATGACCGTCCAGGAGTTTGTCAATGAGTTCGGCGATGGCGACACGAAGGCAGTGCAGGTAGGAGGAGCATCGGGCTTCTGTGTACCGCGCAAGAAGTTCGAGGATACAATCATCGGTTTCGAGGGAGTACCTACGGGAGGTTCGATGAAACTGTTCAACAGTTCCCGTTCGATGTACAACGTTCTCCACAATTACCTGGATTTTTTCACGGAGGAGTCATGCGGACAGTGCACACCCTGCCGTGTGGGATGCCAGCAGCTGCTCAAGGGAGTTGAGAAGGTTAAGAAGGGTGAAGCCAAATCTACCTATCTGAATGAACTGGTCAAGCTTGCCGATACCATGAAGGTGGCTTCCAAGTGCGGCCTCGGTCAGTCGGTTGGCAATGCCTTCAGATCAATAGTTGAGAATTTCAGGGAAGAGATAATTTACTAATACTAGCAAAGAAGAAAATGGTAACTCTAAAAATAAATGATCAGGAAGTAAAGGTAGCGGAGGGAACGACAGTACTTGATGCTGCCAAACAGCTTGGAATAATCATTCCCACCCTTTGCAATCACCCCGATCTCTGTGTGGCAGGCAACTGCCGTGTGTGCGTGGTGGAACAGAAGGGAGCGCGCACGCTGATCGCCGCATGCGCAATGCCGGCCGCTGAAGGGATGGATATCCATACCAATTCGCTGAAGGTAAGGAATGCCAGGAAACACATTGTTGAGCTGCTTCTCTCAGAACACAGGGCAGACTGCACCAAGTGTTATAAGAACCAGAAATGCGAGCTGCAGACCCTGGCAAATGAATACGCTTTCGGTGAGCATTTGTTCCTTGACCTCGTTGAGGACCATGCATATACCATTGACCGATCATCTCCTTCTTTCCTTAAGGATGACAGCAAGTGCATAAGGTGCCAGCGTTGCGTGCGTACCTGCGCACAGCTGCAGCATGTGTCTGCAATAGCAGTGGCAAACAAGGGCGCCCATATGAAGATCTCGTCGTTCCATGACAGGCCGATGAGCCATGTTGTCTGCACCAACTGCGGCCAGTGCGTCAACCGCTGCCCGACGGGTGCGTTGACGGAGAAGACCTACATCGACCAGGTGTGGGATGCCATTTATGATTCAGAGAAGCATGTGGTTGTACAGACAGCCCCGGCTGTGAGGGTGGCTCTTGGCGAGGATCTGGGATATGATCCGGGCGAGAGGGTTACCGGCAAGATGGTCACCGCCCTGCGACAGTTGGGATTTGATTCGGTACTCGATACCGACTTTACGGCTGACCTTACCATTATTGAAGAGGGAACCGAACTCCTCACCAGGCTGAAGAAAAACCTTGTTGAGAATGACCACAGCATGGCCCTGCCGATGTTCACCTCCTGCTCACCCGGATGGATCAAGTTCATCGAGCACAAGTACCCGCATATGCTGTCCAATCTTTCGACGTGCAAGTCGCCACAGCAGATGTTCGGAGCCCTTGCAAAGACATTCTATGCGCAGAAGAGGAAACTTGACCCCTCGAAGGTTGTCTCTGTTTCGATCATGCCCTGCACCGCCAAAAAATATGAGGCTGACAGGCCTGAGATGAGATCAAGCGGATACAAGGACATTGACTTCGTTCTCACAACCCGTGAACTGGCTGTGATGATCAAGCAGGCAGGGATAGATTTCCGCACGCTGGAGCCGAGCCATTATGATTCAATCATGGGTACATCCACAGGCGCCGCGGTCATCTTCGGAGCCACCGGCGGTGTGATGGAGGCGGCACTACGCACTGCATATGAACTTGTTACCGGCAAGCCTGTGCCGTTCAATAACCTGAATATCACTCCTGTCCGCGGCATGGAAGGGGTGAAGGAGGCTACAGTTAAGATTGAGGGTACCACCCAGGAGTGGAGGTTCCTTGAAGGAGCTGAACTGAAAGTTGCGATTGCACACGGTCTGGTGAATGCCAACAAGGTAGCGAAGGCAGTGAGCACCGGCAAGGCTTCATATCACTTCATTGAGATAATGGCCTGCCCGGGTGGATGCATTGGAGGTGGCGGTCAGCCCATACCCACCAACGCTGCTGTCCGCCAGAAACGAATGGATGCAATCTACTCGGAAGACATGCATATGGATATCAGGAAATCTCATGAGAATCCCGAAATAAAGGCTATCTACGAGGAATTCCTGGAGAAGCCCAACGGCCATAAGTCGCATGAACTCCTGCATACCCATTACATAGCCCGGGAAGCTTACTAATCAGATAGACAGTACAATTGTCAGGCGGAGACGTTTTGCATGGCGTCTCCGCTTTTTTTCTGTTTTTCAACACAAAAGTTGGCTGCTAAGGAGTTTTTTGCCATTTTTAGAAAATCAGACAGATAATTGCTGAAACTGAATAAAAAACATGAGCGGATTTGACTTTTCAAAGAGGGATTCCTTTGGCAGCAGGCTGGGAGTTATAATGGCAGCAGCCGGTTCAGCCGTTGGTCTGGGAAATATCTGGAGATTTCCCTATATCCTGGGTGAGAACGGAGGAGGTGCGTTCCTCATAGTATACCTTATTATTATCTTTTCCATTGGCATACCGGTGATGATGTCCGAACTGGTTATCGGCAGGAGAACCCAGAGGAACCCGGTGGGCGCCTTCAGGATGCTTTCATCGCGCCGGCCCTGGTATCTTGTGGGGATGATGGGTATAGTGGCTGCATTCATGATACTTGCCTTTTACACTGCTGTGGCTGGTTGGACGCTTGAGTACATCTACCAGATCCTTGCCGGGGGCATAAAGGGCAGGTCATCTGCTGAACTGACGGTAATGTTTGACACTTTCAGGACTGATTCGCTCAGGCCTGCCCTCTGGTTTTCCGTTTTTCTGCTTGCAACAGCGGGCATAGTGCTGGGTGGAGTGCGAAAAGGGATAGAAAAATCAACCAAGGTGCTCATGCCGCTGCTTTTCATCCTGCTGATTTTTATGTGCATAAAAGCCCTGACACTTCCGGGTGCCGGAAAGGGAGTTGAGTTTCTCTTCAGGCCTGATTTCTCAAAGATCACGGGAACGACGGTGCTGATGGCCCTGGGCCAGGCATTCTTTTCACTTAGCATCGGGATGGGAACCCTGATCACATATGGTTCATATATACCAAAAGACAACAACCTGGCGGGCACAGCGGTGCAGGTCTCTATGATTGACCTTCTGATTGCAGTGCTTGCAGGCCTTGCCATCTTCCCGGCAGTATTTGCATTTGGCATCTCGCCTGCTTCCGGAGAAGCACTGACATTCATAGTCCTTCCGGGGATCTTCCAGCAGATGACCGGGGGAATGATTTTTGCCTTTATATTTTTTTTCCTGCTGGCAATTGCCGCGTTGACCTCGACCATATCAGTTCTGGAGGTGATAGTGGCGTACTTCTCAGAACAGCTGAACCTGAGCCGCAGGACGGCAATTATAATTGCCACTGCCTCGATGTTCATTCTCGGTATAGCCGCGTCGCTGTCATGGGGTGTGATGAAAGGGGTCACCCTGTTCGGCCTGAATATCTTTGACCTCTTTAACTATACAACAGCAAACATACTTCTTCCCATAGGAGGGCTGCTAATTGTGGCATTTCTCGGATGGTTCTTCCCGGGCAAATCGGTCAGGGATGAGCTTTCAAATGATGGTTCCCTGAAAATCAGGTATTACAGCCTTTACAGGTTTATCATCAGGTTCATTGCACCGGTGGCGATAGCTCTTGTGTTTCTGAACGGGCTCGGATTACTTGCATTTTAATCATCTGAAACACTGACATGCACGGACTTAATGATTTTCTTGTAAAGCTTGACGGATACCTTGGAGGTCATCCCTGGTTCATGGTGCTACTGATAGGGACCGGACTTTTCTTTACCATCTACCTGGGATTTCCGCAGCTGAGGTATTTCCGGCATGCGATACGGATAACACGTGGCAGGTACGATCATTCGCATGATGTGGGTGATACTTCGCATTTCCAGTCGCTTGCAACCGCACTTTCAGGCACGGTCGGAACAGGGAATATTGCAGGGGTGGCCCTGGCGATACATCTGGGCGGGCCTGCAGCGCTGTTCTGGATGCTGGTTACGGCAGCCATCGGGATGTGCACGAAGATGGTGGAGGTCTCGATATCACACAAGTACAGGGATATTCTTCCTGACGGTTCGGTGTCAGGCGGGCCGATGTATTACATGAAGAAGCGGTTGAACATCACAACCCGCAGCGGGAAGGTGATAAAGACAGGGGTGATAATGGGAGCCTTTTTTGCCGGAGCAACCATACTGTGCTCCTTCGGCACCGGAAGCCTGCCCCAGATAAACAGTATCTCAAACTCGGTCTTTGCCTCATTTGGAATCAAACACATTATAACCGGTGCGATTCTTTCGGTACTTCTGGCCCTGGTGATCATCGGCGGGATAAAAAGAATAGCAAAGGTTACCTCGGTGCTCGTGCCCTTTATGGCGCTGCTCTATCTTACCGGCGCTCTCCTGGTCATCTTTTCCAATCCTGAAAACATCATCCCCTCGTTTGTTTCGATTTTTGCCGATGCCTTTACCGGATCGGCGGCAGCAGGGGGCTTCCTCGGAGCATCCTTTGCTTTTGCAATGAACAGGGGAGTGAACAGGGGGCTCTTCTCCAATGAGTCGGGACAGGGATCGGCGCCCATAGCTCACTCGGCAGCCCGTGCCCCGGAACCTGTCTCGGAAGGGATGGTGGCCTTGCTGGAGCCTTTCATTGATACGATTTGCATCTGCACCCTTACCGGCCTGGTGCTGCTGGCCTCGGGCGCCTGGAATACCAAGACTGACAACCAGTTTCAGCCGACTGATGTGCAGATTCTGGCCGGAGTGTATAATGATGGCAACAGTGAGGATGTAATGAAGCTTGGGAACCATATGCGGGGAGATGAATTCCTTGACCTCTACAACGGAAAGCTCAGAATTGAGGAAGGGGTGATAAGCACCGCCGGGATATCCGTCATTCACGCCAGGTCACTGGCAGAGAATGTCCGGTTCCTTTCAGGCAGGGATCCGTTCAATGGTGAACTGGAGGTCGTGGCCGGTAAACTGGCCCCGGTGTCAACTCTCACCGTGAGAGGGGAATCGCTTATCCACAGTGCTCCGCTCACAACCTACGCATTCAGCCGGAGCGTTCTGAAGGGCTTCGGGTCGTATATAGTGACCTTCTCATTGCTTCTGTTTGCATTTTCCACAGCAATCTCATGGTCATACTATGGCGACAGGGCTACCACTTACCTGTTCGGCCAGAAGTATGTGCTGATATACAGGCTGATCTTTGTGGCTGCCTTCTTCATAGCCTCATTCACCGATACCACAATCATCTGGTCGCTTTCATACATTGCCATTGTGCTGATGGCCGTCCCCAATCTTGTAGGAATACTACTGCTAAGAAAGGAAGTAAAACAGTCTGTGCGTGATTACTGGCTGGCATTTTCAAACCAGTACCCCGGCGAAAAGATCTCGAAGAAGATGTCCAGAAGGTTCGGAAGAAAACAATAGTCTGATCTGCAGGCATTTGTCACAGAACACTTTTTTTTATCGCTCAGATACAAGGGATTGAGTTTTTAATCAACTTTGATTGCTTGTTTTTGATTAGTGATCATTGTCTGAAATATGAGCGGTTTCGATTTTTCAAAGAGAGACTCATTTGGCAGCAGGCTTGGGGTGGTTGCTGCGGCAGCCGGTTCTGCTGTGGGTCTCGGTAATATCTGGAGATTTCCCTACATCCTGGGGGAGAACGGGGGTGGCGCTTTCCTGATAATATATCTGGTAATCATGTTTGCGATCGGGATTCCGGTGATGATGTCGGAGCTGGTCATTGGCCGGCGCTCACAGCGGAACGCGGTCGGTGCCTTCCGCATGCTCGCTCCCGGTAAGCCATGGTACCTTGTGGGGATGATGGGGATCATCTCAGCATTCATGATACTTGCATTTTATACTGCAGTGTCAGGGTGGACCCTGGAATACCTCTACCAGACTGTGATCGGCGGTTTCAAAGGTAAAAGCTCTGCCGAGCTTACTGCCATGTTTGATTCCTTCAGGAGCGATTCTTTGAGGCCGGCGCTATGGTTTGCAATATTCATGCTTGCAACATCGGGAATTGTCCTTGGCGGTGTAAGGAAGGGTATTGAGAAATCCACTAAAATCATGATGCCACTGCTTTTCGTGCTGCTGATCATCATGTGCATCAAATCGCTTACCCTTCCGGGGGCCGGAAAGGGAATGGATTTCCTTTTCAGGCCTGACTTCTCGAAGATAACCGGCACTGCAGTACTGATGGCTCTTGGTCAGGTCTTTTTCTCTCTCAGCATCGGCATGGGGACAATCATTACATACGGCTCCTATATTCAGAAGGACAACAACCTGGCAACAACTTCGGTACAGGTCTCGCTCATTGACACCACGGTGGCAGTCCTGGCCGGCATTGCAATATTCCCTGCAGTATTTGCCTTTGGAATTTCTCCTGCCTCCGGGGAGGCTCTTACGTTTATAGTGCTCCCCGGCATCTTCCAGCAGATGCCGGGAGGAATGGTGTTTTCCTTCATGTTCTTCCTGTTGCTGGCATTGGCTGCCCTGACATCAACCATTTCGGTCCTGGAGGTTATTGTAGCATATTTCTCTGAACAGCTCGGGCTTTCGCGAAGGAAGGCAATTGTCCTCGCAACCATTTCAATGTTTATTCTCGGCATCACCGCCTCGCTCTCCATGGGACTCACGAGCGGGATTAAACTTTTCGGCCTGAATACGTTTGACCTGTTCAATACCACTACGGCAAACATCCTTCTGCCGCTTGGCGGATTGCTCATTGTGATCTTCCTCGGATGGTTTTTCCCGGGGAAGGATACCCGTGATGAACTTTCGAACGGAGGTCAGCTTAAGATCAGGTATTATTCCATATACAGGTTTATTATAAGATTTGTTGCACCAATTGCCATAACGATAGTCTTCCTTAACGGGATAGGACTGCTTAAGATATAATCGCAATCCCTGACCTTTATGCATAAGCTAAACGATTTTCTGACAATGCTCGATGGTTACCTGGGCGGGCATGTCTGGTTCATGGTGCTGCTGATCGGCACCGGACTTTTTTTTACAATTTATCTTGGTTTTCCCCAGATACGCTATTTCAGGCATGCCATCAGAATTACGAAAGGGAAATACGATCACTCACATGATATTGGTGATACCAGTCATTTCCAATCCCTTGCAACCGCTTTATCCGGGACTGTCGGTACAGGTAACATTGCCGGCGTGGCGCTGGCCATTCACCTTGGCGGACCGGCAGCTCTCTTCTGGATGCTTCTGACTGCTGCCATCGGGATGTGCACCAAGATGGTCGAGGTATCCATATCTCACAAATACAGGGACATACTTCCTGACGGCAGTGTCTCCGGAGGGCCTATGTATTACATGAAGAAACGGCTCAACATCACCACGAAAAACGGAAAGGTTCTGAAGACCGGCCTCATCCTCGGCAGCTTTTTTGCCGGAGCCACGATACTGTGTTCATTCGGTACCGGCGGCCTGCCGCAGATAAACAGCATCTCCAATGCCGTCTTCGCCACCTTCGGGGTGAAGCATATCATCACCGGAGCCATCCTCTCCGTGCTGCTGGCGCTTATAATCATTGGCGGGATAAAGCGCATAGCGAAGGTGACATCGGTACTGGTGCCATTCATGGCGCTGCTCTATCTTGTCGGATCACTCATTGTCATCTTCTCCAACGTTGAGAATATCCTTCCGTCACTGGTTGCCATTTTCAGCGACGCCTTCACCGGTTCAGCAGCTGCCGGCGGCTTCCTCGGCGCCTCCTTCGCCTTCGCCATGAACAGAGGCGTGAACAGGGGACTTTTCTCCAACGAATCAGGACAGGGATCGGCACCAATAGCTCACTCGGCAGCAAGAGCTCCCGAGCCGGTGTCGGAGGGTATGGTTGCCCTCCTCGAACCATTCATTGATACAATCTGCATTTGCACGCTGACCGGATTGGTAGTCCTTTCTTCAGGTGCATGGAACACCAAGACCGAAAACCATTTCCAGACAACTGACATGCAGTATGTGGTCGGTGCGTATGACGACAGCAGAAGCGAGGATGTGGTTAAGCTTGGTGATCATGTACGCGGGACGGCCCCGTTGCCACTTTTCAGCGGACAGATGGAGGTGGAGAACGGTATTTCAAAGACTCCCGGCATATCACTGATCCACGCAAGATCCCTCGCAGAGAATGTTAAATACGCTGCAGGAAATGCACCGTTCACAGGGGTGATTGAAATCAGGGACGGCAAGCTGGCCAATCCTGCGGCATTTGACATTGTAGGTGAATCACTCATACACAGTGCCCCGATGACCACGTTTGCCTTCAGCCGGAGCGTGATGAAGGGCTGGGGGAAATATATAGTCGCCTTCGGGTTACTTCTTTTTGCATTCTCCACTGCCATTTCGTGGTCCTACTATGGCGACAGGGCGGTTACTTTCCTGGCGGGACCGAAGTATGTCATCTGGTACCGCATCATCTTCGTGGTGGCATTCTTTATTGCATCATTCACCGATACAACCATAGTATGGTCACTTTCATACGTGGCAATAGTACTGATGGCTGTCCCCAACCTTATCGGGATACTTATCCTCCGCAAGGAGATGAAACAGAGCGTTAAGGATTACTGGCTCACCTTCGCGAAGCAGTACCCGGAAGAGAAGATCTCCGGCAAAATGTTGAAAAGGTTCAGCAGGTAAAGCAGGCTTTCCTGTTCCGTTCCGGGCGCTGTTACTCCCTGGGAGGCATCGGGGGGTACAGGTCCTCAACCTTCACAGTGGTATCACTGTCGGTGGTAACCTCAACAACCACCTCTTCGCCCCTGTTCCTGAAATAGAGCAGGAAAGCAAGTATCGGCATTACCGGTGTCACCAGGCCGCCGGTCAGGGCACTGAGGCCGATGTAGACCGGGTTGCGTGCCATCTCAAGCATTGCCGTAGCCTCTTCGGGATTGGCCATGGACCTGAGGAATGATCCGGTAAACGGAAGCATCACAATCGCTCCAAGTACCAGTGATGCGACAATCAGGATAAGGAGGACGACAATAACCCATCCCATGTTGGCCCACAGGTTTTTATGCGTCAGCCTGAAGGAGCGTGTAAGTGCTTCCAGGGGATTACGGGTTTCGGCAAGTGTTACCGGCATTACGAAAAGACCTGCCGTTGCCATGTAAAAGATGGCAAAGAGCCCCGGAAGAACCAGGAGAACAATTCCGATTGACACCAGCATCATTGTCAGCACTCCGAAGATGATCATGGCAACCAGGTACGGCACGAACGCAACCAGTGATTTTTTAAGCAGGGCAGAGGTGAAGCCTGCATCTCCCGCAGGCCTCTCCAGAACCCATGTATGCAGCAATACGCTCAGTACCAGTGTTACCAGGAGAGCCAGGGCATAGGGTCCTGCAAAGCCCTTCATCTTTTCGAGCATCTCGGCGGGATCAGTGGTAGTCTGAAGTGATGTCAGGTCGAGGCCTGAGATGAATAACGATGAAACCAGCGATCCGGCTACGGATATAATATAAAGCCCCAGGAAGTATTTCTTGTAGAAGTACCACAGTTTGTTGAATGCACTGTCAATATCGACAGCCCCGGCAAGAGGATGGTTCTGATAGGTGTTCATTGCAGCGTTTTTAGAAGATTTGTAAATTCAGAGGTAAATCTATTAAAAAATCAGTTAAGTATCTCAAGCATTTCATTCACGCCTAGATCGCTCAGTGGATTGTTGGCATCAATGAAAGTTCCGGCCAGCCGTGATTTTTTCTCCTGCAACCGCTGGATTTTCTCCTCGATGGTGTTGCCGGAGATATACCTGTATACAAAGACCCTTTTCTCCTGGCCTATCCTGTGCGCCCTGCTGAGCGCCTGAATCTCGGATGCGGGATTCCACCACGGGTCGAGGATGAATACATAATCGGCTTCTGTAAGGTTAAGCCCGACTCCTCCGGCCTTGAGTGAAATCAGGAAAACCTTTATGTTTTCATTGTTTCTGAAGTTGCCTATCACCTTCCCGCGTTCCCTGGTAGAACCGGTGAGCATTGTGTATCCTATGCCGTTCTTTTCCAGCCATCCGGGGAACAGCTCAAGGTGCTTGACAAATGATGAGAATATCAGTATCCGGTGTCCCTCAGCAACCACGTTCCCGATATTATGGGTTACGGCGTCAAACTTGCCCGAGCCTCCGTTGTAATTCTCATCTGTCATCACGGGGTGGTTTGCCAGTTGCCGGAGCCTCATCAGTCCCTGGAGAACGATGATGGCAGATTTTTCAATACCCACAGACTCTATGTTTTCCAGGATGGTGTTACGGACAGCAGATTTTTCCTTTTCATAAACAGCAGCCTGTTCGTCTGACATGTCACACTGTATGACCTGCTCCGTTACCGGAGGAAGCTCACTCACCACCATCTCCTTGGTGCGTCTCATGATGAACGGCTGGATTATCTTCCTGAGCCTGTTCTCCTTTTCTTCCTCGTAGTTCTTTTCGATTGGTCTTGCAAACTCCCTCCTGAAAAATGAGAGTGATCCCAGCAGACCGGGATTGACGAAGTTAAGCTGTGTCCACAGGTCGGTCAGTGAGTTCTCTACCGGAGTGCCGGTAAGTACCAGCCTGTGATCGGCCCTCAGTCTCATCACCGACCTGTAGAGGTGGGAGGAGGGGTTCTTGATATGCTGACTCTCATCGAGTACCACATAAAAGAAGCAGACCCTGGTGAATAGATCAATGTCCTGCCTGACCGTATGATAACTTGACAGTACAATATCGTAGTCGGAGAGGTGTGACGCTGACCTGTGCCGTGTTGCGCCGTAGTGGATGAGTGTCTTCATTGACGGGCAGAAACGTTTTATCTCATTGTGCCAGTTGTGGCAGAGCGATGCCGGTACAATGATCAGGGAGGTGGCCGGGGGAGCTTCTCTGCCAAAGAGGGTGAGCTGTGTCAGGTCACTGCCGTCAGCGCCCGGTTCAGGGCAGTTCTGGCTTATCATGCGGGCTTTCATCCTTTCCCTGTTGAACATGAGCAGCGCCAGGGTCTGCAGTGTCTTGCCGAGGCCCATGTCGTCAGCAAGGCAACCGCCGAGGTTGTTTGACTGCAGGAAATGTAACCAGCTCATTCCCTCCTGCTGGTAAGGTCGCAGCTCTGCATTAAGCCCTTCCGGTGCAGGCAATATCTCCAGCTTCTCAGGCATGACAAGCTTCTCCAGTCCGGTACAGGCGTCGCACTCTTCCGAGGAGACAGCCTCGCTGAAGATGCTGAAATGCTGTTTGTGCAGCAGCAGATCGTCATTGCTGTCCTTGCCCATCTCGAACAGTCCCCGGTATCTGGCAAACCATTCCTCAGGGAGAAGGGCAACCGTTCCGTCGGGCAGCAGGTATTCGCGGATCCCTTCAAGAATGTTCCTCCTGAAACGCGTGAATGGAATGGTAAACGGTCCTATGATCACTTCGGCTTTCAGGTCAAACCAGTCATTTATGACCTTGTGACTGATTCTTATCTCAACCCTGTGCAGCGAGTATGGCCGGTCAAGGCTGCCGGTACGGATTATCAGACCCGCATCCTCCAGTCTCTTCCTGTTGTAGGAGACTGTTTCAATAAGGTTGTACATTGTTTCCATTTCCGCTTCCCTGGTCCCCGGGGTGGTGAAGTTAATGCCGTCGTCACTTGTCAGGCCCGCTTCGTCAAGCGCATCCAGGCAACTCTTTTCCCATGCCGGATCCCGTTCCTTCCGCAGGAAGCTGATATGGCCCTCTTCGTTGCTGAAGGTTGTGAAATGGGTAATATCATCAGGATAATAAATTTCCCTGTTGTCATAGCGGAATTTCAGTATGGCTGCCGGAACCCCTGTGAGGGTACGCTCAACACTGAGAAATGCTTTTTTATCTGCTTCTGAGTGTTTAACTGAGAACCCGGTTCCTGTCACCCGGTGACTGTTGATCACCTGGAGCACGAACGTCGAGAAGTATTTTTCCACCGTTTTCTCAGGAATGATGATCCTGTCCCTGGTCAGGAACGGCTTGATTTTGGTCCCTTCAATTTCAGCAATGAAGTGGATGGTATGTCCAGACCTGATGATGCATGGCATGTTTGACAGTATCTCGATCTGCTGGCCGCGAAGGTTGACTGGTTTGCCGGCTGATTCCACTATCAGACTGTACGCGGTTTCTCCGGGGGTGCGGTCAAAACGGAACACGGGATCTGCTTTTAAGGGATTGATTTTCAGCCTGTCTTCATGATGCAGGGTGTTTACTCCCGGCTTCTGGAGGAAGAGTGGTATCTCCTCCTTCAGGGTTATCTGGAGACACTGCGCAATCCTTGACTCCATAAATGGCTTTATCAGTGCGCTGAACTCCTTCTCGGCAACATTTTCCAGGAATTCCTTGACATTGCGGTGTTTTGAAAAAAGCTTGAAGAGGTTGCGGTCCGAGTACTCGTTAACCAGTCGTACCGCCTCCTTCTCCTCGTTATCAAGTCCTGAAAGGGTTAAGTTATTGGGGAAGGGTGAGAGCGCCTCGCCGGAGGTGTAATACTCCCTCCCCGGCATCTTCTCCAGCATGTATGGCATCAGGATAGTGCCCCATCTGCGGTGCTGGGTCAGTATCAGTGCAAACAGCCTTTCCCGGGCTGCAACGATGGGGGGATGCATCTGTAAACGAAATAAACATGCAATTTTGAAATTCCCCGGATAAAATCAAATAGCTGGCATTAAATAATTATTTCCCCGGCTCCGGTCAGGTTATCTGTGACTTTGTCGATATTAAACACTGAATGTGAGATGATTACGGCATTCATGCCCTGTCTGCCGCGCTGCGAAAGGATAATTTTAATATCTTTCCGTACTTGTTTAATAAGGGAACAACAGATGAAAAAGGTCATTATAACCAGTTTTTTATTGAGTTTGACTTTTCTGGCCTCCTCTCAGGAGACACCTATCACAACCGGATGGAGGGCAATCCGCGCATCGGAATTAACTGTTGACGGCAGGGCGCTGACCACAGAGGACCCTGCACCGGAGGGGTGGATAAATGCCACTGTTCCCGGCACTGTCCTGACTACACTGGTAAATAACAGCCTTATGCCGGAACCATGGTACGGAATGAATAACGAGACTATTCCTGACGTATGGGATACGGGTCGCGATTATTACACATACTGGTTCTTCACAAGGTTCTCAATCCCGGGACTTGACTCCACCCGCCAGGTGTGGCTCAATTTCAGGGGGATAAACTACAGGGCCGAGATCTGGGTCAACGGCAGCCTCCTCAGTGACACCGCTACTGACGGTATGTTTCTACGCAGGAAATACAATGTAACTTCCCTTCTGAACCCCGGGGGGCATAACCGGTTGGCTGTCAGGGTGGAGCCGCCACTTAACCCGGGAATGCCCAACGGCGGACAAGGGGGCGACGGAACCATTGGCCGTGATGTGACCATGCAGTATACGGCAGGGTGGGACTGGATACAGCCGGTCAGGGACAGGAATACGGGGATCTGGGATGCGGTGACAATTGAAATCACAGGTGATATTGACATAAGAAACAGCTTTGCCCGTACCAGGGTTCCCGGTGAACGGCTCCCCGGCGAGTTGCAGGACCCTGCCTTCGTGACCTTCTCCGCCGAGCTGGTGAACCCGACCGGCAGGATTGTGGAAGGGGAGGTAGCCGTTTCATACATGGGATCCACTGACAGAAAGAAGATAAAACTGCCGCCCCAAAGCACCGTGACCTATACCTTTCCGGAACAGAAACAGACTGATCCGAGGATATGGTGGCCCAACGGCCTGGGTCAGCCGGCGCTGTATCCTGCCGTGATTACCTTCAGTGACAGAAAGGGCAACACGATTGACCGGGAGGACCTGATGTTCGGATTCCGTGAGGCGGGAAGCTACTTTGATGATTCAACCGGGGCACGGGTCTTTACCATCAACGGCCAGAAACTTTTTATCCGCGGCGCCAACTGGATAGCTTCGGACGGAATGTTGCGTCTCAGCCCGGAACGTTACCAGGCTGAGGTGAAGATGCATGCCGAAATGAATATGAACATGATCCGGGTCTGGGGCGGATCAATCACCGAGAGGCCGGATTTCTATGAAGCCTGTGACAGGAACGGCATTCTGGTGTGGCAGGACCTGTGGATCACCGGCGACTGCAACGGGAGGTGGCCTGATACCGTCAGAAAAGCGGACAGCCAGGAGGTCCGGCGCATGTATCCTGATGATGATACTCTTTTCCTTCGGTCCGTGGAAGACCAGGTGAAGATGGTAAGGGTTCATCCGTCCCTGTATCTTATCTGCGGGGGAAACGAGTTCCCGCCACCGGCGGAACTTGATACCCTGATCCGGAAGAAGCTTGAGGAGCTTGACGGAACACGGATTTACCTGAGCGAGTCAACTTCGCCGGAGCTCTTGCGGAATACAATCGGCGGGACTGCTGACGGACCGTATAATATCAGGGAGCCTCTCTGGTTCTTCACTGAGAAATGGCATCCGTTCAATCCGGAGATAGGGTCAGTGGGATTGCCTAACATCGAGAGCCTCAGGAAGATGATGGATGAGAAAGATCTTGTCGTGCCTGTGGGTGGTGAGGTGAACGAGGTATGGCGGTATCATAAGTATATGGGTTACGGCGGGATGATTGAGCGGCTGGGAGAACCCTCTGACCTGGCTGATTTCGTCAGGAAGGCACAGTTGCTGAACTATGAGCAGTACCGGGCTCTTGTTGAGGGATACACAGCGCACATGTGGGACTGGTACACAGGTTTCCTGGTCTGGAAGAGCCAGAATCCGTGGCCGGCGCTCAAGGGACAGTTTTACGACTGGTATCTTGATCAGAATGCGGGTTTTTACGGCTTCAGGCACGGTGCCTCACCGGTGCACCTGATGTTCAATCCTGTTGACTCTGCAATCTACATTGTCAACACCACGCCCAAGGAGCGCAAGGGGCTCAGGCTTGAGGCGAAGCTGACCGATGAGTACGGCAGGGAGATTTGGAAGAAGGCGGAGGAGAAGGTTGTTGACGGAAACAGCATAGTGAAAGTCTGGAAGCCTGATCTTGCAGGCAGCCCGGCAAAGGTTCAGTTCCTGAAGCTTCGCATCACTTATGTTTCCACCGGCTTGACAGTTGATGAGAATACCTGCTGGTTCCCGCAGGATGGTGACAGGAAGAATCTGACCTCGTTGCCTGAGGCAAAGATCGTTGGCCAGATGATGAAGAACAAGGATGGCAAGGTCAGCGTGGACCTGGCCAACAGCGGAAACGTTGCTGCCTTTTTCGTTCGGATGAAGGTGTTGCGGGCTTCTGACGGCACAATGCTGACACCGGTTTTCTTTGACGACAATTATATAGTGTTGTTACCCGGAGAAAAGCGCACGGTACAGGTTGATGTGACCGGAGTCAGTGTGGAAGAGAGGAACACCCCTCTGTTGCTGCAGCTGGAGGGATTCAATCTGCAGCCGGTGATGATCAGGCTTTAGTGTTTAATTCCGGCCGGCCCGGCAACGGATCTTATCGTGTGCGGATCCGATCCTTGTCCTGTACGGATCAGATCCTTACCCTTTGCAGATCCGGTCCTTACCATTTACGGATATGGTCCTTACCCTGTGCGGCTGATCTCCTCAATTCGCGGGCGGTTGGTTAAGGTGATACTCTTATCGGAGAGTTTGATCAGCCCGTCCTTCTCGAAACTCTTCAGCACCTTCACTGCTCCCTCGGTGGAGATGCCTGCGAAGTCAGCAAGCTCACGCCGCGAGAGATGCCTGAAGAGATCCTCACCGCCGAAGTTCTCAGGGGCCAGGCTCAGGAGCACCGTCGCCATACGCCCATTGGTCTGCTGATGCAGCACATTGTCGAGTGAGGTATAGAGCAGCGAGTTGTGCTCACAGTACCGCCTGATGATGCTGAAGGCAAATGTCCCGTTCTGCTTCACCAGCGCCGCGATGGCATCCTTCTCTATCAGGAAACCTGTTGTCTCAGTGACTGCTACCACTGAATAACTGAAGGTATTCCGGTTAAAGACCGCCGAGAGCCCTACCATTTCGCCCTGACGGATGATCCGGAGATTATAGTCGCGCCCGTTGCTGCACTCGATATACTGCCTCGAGTAACCGGTGACAGTGAAGATAACATATGAAGCAAAAGCTCCCTGTTTGGCCAGGTTCTCGCCACGGCGAAAAACGACCTGAACCCTGCTTTCGCGAACCAGCTCTGTCTCCTCAGGCGTAAGTGCCGAGAAACAGGGCAGGGTGATGTCGCAGACAAACTCCCTGTCAGTATTGGTGATGGTCTTCATTACAATTGAGTGACGTGCAAATTTAAGAATTAACGCACATTATCAGTGGGGTGTCGTCAATTTTATAATAATCAGTAACTTGGCTTCATGAGGCTGAAGTACAGCAACTTTTTTGTTGTCGCATTTCAATAATTGTCATGATCTGTCCGGCCGTTGCCATGGCCAGGAGAGTCCTGGGAGGATGTACTTTTGCGTCAAACAAACCGACTCAATGAAACACAGGATAGAATCTGCCTGGAAAGGCAAAATGAAATTTGACACTGAAGTTAACGGGCATCACTTTTTTATTGACCAGGCCGGTGAAAACGGTGATAACAGCGGACCTCGCCCGAAACCGCTCATGCTGGCAGCTCTGGCTGGTTGCACGGGGATGGACGTGATATCGATTCTGAAAAAAATGAGACAGGAGGTGGAGTACTTCAACGTTGT
>LAHT01001742.1_pt1 | contig 28528 bp, 42 predicted proteins | sample 329671 | NCBI WGS metagenome assembly LAHT01 (sample SAMN03275702, study PRJNA271635) | activated sludge metagenome | isolation source: Sample C-4 Sludge from methanogenic chamber (fourth chamber) of Anaerobic... | reverse complement strand
TTCAACGCGGGGTCTCTGTAGTTGAGATAATCGCCGCGCACGGTTGCCAAATTCGTGTTCTTGGCCGTGGCATTTAGCGGAGACCCCGACGCGGCACGCGCATACATGGAATTCAATCCCTCCTGATGAATGGTGGTGAGATTCGCTATCCGCTGCCCCGGAAACGCCTGATAAGGCCGGTCCACGGTGCCGGCTCGCGCACGGTTAGCAAAATCCTGTAGGTATGGCCGTGCCCAGGCTGGCGGTTCGGTCGTGGTTTGGGTTGTCGTGTTCTTGGGTTGTTTGCTGCCGCCGCCCATGTCATTACCTCAAATCAAGCGAGTAATAGGCCATATCCAGAGTTGCCCCGAGCTTCTTATGCATTCGCAACAAGCCTTCACGGGGTGATGAAAAGGTCAGCTTTTCCGCACCCATCGCCAGCGCGTGCGCTTTAAACGAGTCCCATCCGGCCGTCAATAAGTCCTGGATTTCCGAGTAAACCAACCAAACGTGCAGGACGCGGTTTTCTTCCGGTTTGGCGATCACGAACCCGGCGTATTCGCCGTCATCGGATGCCAGAAACAACAACGCCCTGGACGAATCCAAGGCGTTGTAAAGGTCGATTTGTTGCCAATCCCCGCCGTTAAGAGGTTCTATCGTTTCGATGCCGGGAAGAATCAGGAACCAGTAGTCTCTAAAATTGGGCGCGGGGATCAGTTCTACGCGACGTTGACCCATTCCGTTCCGTTTGTGACCAGATGCACAAAGGCATATTGAGATCCGAGACTTGCCGTTGTGCTGCCGTTGATGGTTTCGGAGCCGTCGCCGTCCACGGTCACGGCATTCGCCCCGGCATTCATGCGAACAATCAAAATTTCGGTGTCGGTCGCTTCCGCCGCAGGTTGCAGCGTGACCGTAAACGCGCCCCCGGTCGCATCGGCAAAAATGCGGGTAATGCCCCTGGTCACGGTATACGCCGATGTCACGGAAACGGTATTCCCGGAAAAGCCATCCATGAGCCAGTTCACCGCGCTCCAGGTTCTGCGGAAATAATCGGTAAGCTGTCGGATAACGCCCGAGATCGTTGCCGGGAAAACAGGCGAGCCGCCGAGTTTATTCATCGCTCCCCATCCCCGTTTGAACGTCAAGGCCCGTAATCGCCATATTCCCGGTAAAGTCCAGCTTAGCCCGGTGCCAGATGGCCTCGCGCATGAAGTCGAAGCGCCGATTGCCGATCGTGGTCGTCGTGTCGGTCGTCAGGCTGCCGCCGATGTCGTTCCGATAATAGTTGGTCATCGTCGCGGTCGTTGGGGTCGTCAGGAACCTGGGGCGCACCCGCTCGATGAAGGTATAGTCGTCATCCTGCCCAAAATCGCCGGTCGTCAACGAACTTGAACCACTGTCGCCCACCCACAGGTTGATTCGATGGGACGAGTCGAAATAGGCCGGATTCCGGGCTCCGCCCAGCCAGAAATTAGAGTCGTAGGGAATATCCGGCAGATCGTCATAGGTCGAATACAGCGTCCCGAGATCGTCGTACGTGATCGACGAGGACAAGTATTCGATGGGGCACTCAATCGTCAGCGTGCCATTCCCCCACCGCCCGGTCTGGTAGTTGTAGGCCACCCACGCGGTAAGACCGGATGTGCCTCTCCGCTGGTAGTGCCAGTAAACGATTTTCTTATCCGCATCATGCAGTGCCAGAACGTCCGTCTTCGCACTGGTGTCCAGCTCCTCGGTAAAGAACCATTCCCGGATATCGTCATCGATGGGCCGAACGCTCGCCCCGTCGAATACCCAGAACCCGTCGTCGCCCATGAACAAAACGGATTCCTCAAGACTTACCGACGCTTCTTGGCTTATGGCTCCGACGCGGTCGGTGATGAGAGGCCAACGCCATATTTGGTCTGGCCCCACGTATTGCCCCAAATAAATTGCCCGTTTCTTGAAGACGGCCAGGTAATCCCCGATCCGGCGCCCCGCGGTAATCGGCCCCGGCGTATCATAAAGCCGGTTCGTCGCCGACTGCGTGGCGATTGATGGCGTCCAGGCCGTGTAATCTTCCAGTGCGGAGCACCACCAGCGGTCAGGCTGATCGCCGTAGGTGCCATCGTTGGTTCCGAGCAGGAAGACGAAGCCCAGAACGGATTCACAAATGGACGCCTTCGGAGCGCCTGACAAGTCGGCAAAATCTGCACCGCTATCGATGTACTGGGTCGCGTCCGTCTTGTTGACCGCGATTGTCACATTGCCGAATTGGCAAAACCGCCATTTCGAGGTAGACGAGCCGGTGTAGTCACCGGCCTTGGATACGTCAGTCCACGACGTGGCCCCGGCCTGATAAAGCTTGGTCTGCGTTCCGGCAAAGAGCCGATTGGAACCGTCCGACTTTTCGAGCGATGCCGCGCCACGGCAGGCCGCCGCCAATGCGGGAAGGGCAATCGTCGAGCCGCTATAGGCCGAGCGATAGCCTTTTTTCGTGTGGATGATGTTGGAACACGCCGTAATGACGCCAGGCGTGGTCGGGTCTGCGTCTGGGGCGAATCGGTCCAGGGGAACGAACATTACCGCGCCGTCATCTGTAAGGGCGAACCGGAGAACCGTTCGCGCTTATCTTCGGATTGAAGCCTAGTTTTCGATTCCATGTATTTCCCTTCCCATACCGGAATTCGAGCATCCTGGATCTTATAGGCCGCGGCTTCCGATAACGCGGCAAATAGGTAGAGGTCAGGGGCTTTCGTGAACAGCGCATGTGCTGAGTCTGAGACGTTGCCGAACGTTTTGTAATAGATGCCTTTGACGGTGTAGCCTGCGTCCGGATAAGGCCCGAAGATGAACGAGTCGCCCTCCCGAGCGATATGCCTGGGCACTCCGTCAGCGCTCCGTGACGGGTACGTCGCGTAAATAAACTCGGGGTCTTGCCGGTCGAGCCGGGTAGTCGGCGAGCCGTCGATATAGGCGAACTTCAGTTCCAGGTAATCCGAGGGAACCGCGATAACGCCGCCGGAAATCGTATCGCTTAGCGCCGTCTCCATGCACTTGATGCGGAGCTCCCGGTAAATCCGTTTCTCGCCCAACATGATGAGATCCGGAATCACGTCGGTCATATCCGACCGTTTCAGCCAATTGGCAACCGAAGTGCGGAGATCGGCGTAAGTTGAAATGCTCATGAGTGTTGAATCACCCTGCGTTTGTCAGGGCCCGATACCATTGCTCTGCAATCGTCTTGGGTGAATAGCGTTCGCGAATGTAATGCTGCCCTTCCCGCGTCATATCGTTCGCCGCTTCCGGGTTTTCAAGCGCCCATTCGATACCGGCCCGTATGTTGCCGCCGATATGGATGAATCCCGAGAATTCGCGATAAGCCGGGAGATCTTCGGCTACCACGAATAGGCCATTGCGCAATGACTCAAGAACGCGGTTGGCCGATTTACATAGACTCTTTCCGGTCGGCAGCAGCGAGATTCCGCAGAGCTGAAACATGCCGTCCATGAGTTCCGGTGACCACTGGAACGTCATCGGCGCGTTGCTGACCACGGTCAACGACGGGAAATCCTGGATGTCGGGCATGATCCGCAGCAGGTCTTCGAGGTTCGACTTGTGCCCGAACCATAGCAGGTGCTCGTTGACATGCGGTTCGCGTTCCCTTGATTCATAAGGATCTGGGATCACGATAGCGGTTTTCCCGGTTTCCAGCTCGATGACGTGCTTCATCTCGTCCGAGTTGCAGACGATCAAATCGGCCTCTCGGCACATGCGCCGGTAGTGATCGCCCTTGCTGTCGCCGAAATGGTTATCGCAGATGTCCGCGATCTTGCGCCGGTATCCTTCGGTCATGGACCAGTCCCATCCATGCTTTTGCATGACCAGCAGGTCCTTGCCGCGCTTTAGGCCCATCGCTTCGAGATGGGGCCAGATGAGCGTATAGCGGAGCCTTGCCGAGGCCACGCGAGCCGGGAACGATTCGCTTAGGAATGTGACTTGCATTCGCGTTGCTCGCAGTGAATCACGTCGGCATAGGCGTTGCGCCATTCATCGGCGTAGTCGCAATTCATGAACTCGGTGAAGTACGGCCCGCCGATGGTGTAATGGACCAGACTAACGCCATCCTGGTGTTCGTACTCGTCAGCCAGCCAATTCCATTCCTTCGGAATCTCGCCGATGTCCTCATCGTCTAGCCACGAGAAACGGTGCAGGAATACCCCGCTTGCGGTTTGGACCATGTACGGGCGCAAAATCCGGTTTTTGTGATGCTTGCAGTTCCAGAGGATCAGGCTTGACCAATTCTTGCGCGGGTAGTCCTCATTCTTCGCGCCCAGGTATTTCACCGGGTGCCGGGTCTTGTAATCGTGCTTAACAACCATGACGGCGTATTTGTCATCGCGCATGGCCCAAAGCTTCGCGATATCGTCCAAACACACCATATCGCCGTCCGCGAAGATGGCCCAGCCCTGATAGTTTTGCAGGTGCGGGACCAGGAAGCGGCTATAGATGAACTGGTTGCTGCCGTCTTCGTGCTTTTCCTTGTAGTCGAGCTTTAGGGTGTTGAGCGCCAGCGGAGAAAATGAAACGGGTTCCGATGAACGCGCCAGAATCGATTGGCAGAAAGCGTGATAAGCCACCGACTCACGGGGATCGTAGCCGACGAATACCGGGATCATGCCGCAGCCCTGAGCGCTTTACGCTCGTCCGCCAATCTTTGTACCGTCTGTTGCCATGGTTCTTTGCTCTGCTGCCTAAACAGGCGCATGGACCGATACCACGGCATTTCGTTTTTCACGTACCGCCATTGCGGAACTTCAGGAATCAGAGCCGTTACGGACTGCCCTAGCGCCGCCGCGCAATGGAGCGCCGCCGTGTGGATGCCGATCACTTCATCAAGTTCCGCCAGTAGCGCCGCCGTGTCGTCATAGTCGTCACTCTTGGTCGCCCAGGGGAACTCGTGAATCACAATGTCGTATTTCAGGCAAAACTCCCGCAGTTCGTCCGATCGGTCGCGGTATTCGAGAGATACCCATTCGGCATCGATGGACCGGAACAGGGGAAGGAAATCTTCGAATTTGAGCGTGCGCCGATGCTTGGCCGTCGCTTTCGTGCCGCCCGTCAGCGCGATGCCGATGACCGGCTTTTTGTACGAATCGAACAGCGCCCGCCATTGCAAGCGCCGTTCAGGATCGGCTTTCAGGTACGGCGTACCGGGAAATTGGCTTGCGTCGGTCCGGTAGAACCGGCACAGATTCGCCATGCTGGACCGCGCATCCGGCGTAACCTCGTCGAGCCAGTCGCATACTAGGTCTTTGCGCGTGCCTTCCACGCGAATGCCGGGGAATGATCGCCTAAAGAGCCCTTCGAGCTTCGGATGGCATTCCACGATCATCTGCTCGCAATCCTTGGCCGCATCCTCGAACACCGAGGCGAACATGATTTCGTCTCCGACGCCCTGTTCCGGGTGTACCGCAACGATCAGTCCTTTCGTGCCGTCCCATCGTTCCTCGTCGCCGTAAACGATCTCGCGCCGCCCCTTGCCTCCTAGCGACCATTCATAATCACGCCACCCTTGCCAGTCGTGGAGCCCGAGGCGCGCAAAACCAAGATTGGTATGGCTCGCCCGGTTATCGGGGTCTACCGCGACACCCTCGGTAGCCATTGCCAGGGCTTCTTCGTACTTGCCCATGTTCAGCAAGGCGCAGGCCGCGTTGCCGTACCCTTTCGGGTTTCCTGGATCGATCTCGATGGCCCGCTCGAAACACATGATCGCTTCTTCGAACCGCTGCAATTCGTCACAGCATTTGCCGAGGTTGTTCCAGGTCTGCGCGTGATTGGGGTTGATTGAGGCAACGCGCCGGCAGATTTGATAGGCGAACGCCCATTTTTCCTGTTCCATCCAGATGACGCCCAACATGTGCAGCGCTTCCGGCTGGTTCGGTTCGGCCTCTAGCACCGCTTCAAGCGCCTGCACAGCCGCCGCCGTCTCGCCTTCCTGGCGTAACTGGTTGGCTTCGAGGATTTTCTGAACGATCTCTTCTTGCGTCATAGGGCGTGTTTCTTGTCCGTCGTTTTTAGATAGGGGTAGTTTTCGTTGATCTCGCGGAACACGGCTTTTGCGTGGTCCTTGTTGTAAACGTCTATCCCCTTGGCCCTAAGCTGCAAGATGACGACCGGGGGAATCGAGGCGTAATGCCACCACCCATTCTTGATGCCCTTCCGGGTCAGGCCGGCGTCATTCCTGCGCCGCCGCATTTCGTCAAGGAAGCCGCTGCAATCCTGCACGGTGCGGATCGTGGACTTGCCGCTAATTTCGTCATAATCGAAATACTCGGTTACCCCGGTTAGGGGGTCGTGGTCGAAGAGTTCCATAACGCTCCAAAAAAAAGGAGGGCGAAGCCCCCCCCTGTTGTTACGCTGCTCCCACGCCCATGATTTTTGCGTGAGCATCCGGGTTCTGAACCACTAGCGTCCATTCACCGACGATCTGATGTTTCGTGCCGTCGCCGGTCTTCGCCAGTTCCTCCTTGCGGATCGGGTCGAGCCACGCGATGCCGATATACTCGGGATCGATGCAGAACACAGCCGCGTTCCGCATGTAGCGATTCAGAACCACCATGTGGTTTCCAAAATCCGAGACGTAAACGTCGGCAGCCCCAATAATGTTCGCCTGAGTCGCGCCCTTGACCTCGTTGAACTTGGTCGCAACGCCGGAAAAAGCGTTGAAAAGCCGCTTGTTCAGGGCGCTCATCATGATGAGGCTCGGATCGCCGCCGTCTTCCCAAGCGAGTTGCAGAGCGCTTTGCAGGTGCGCTTCGGTGAACGTGCCGGTGGTGCCGTCCGTTGGAGCAGATGAGGCCGTGCCGCCCGTAATCGGAGTGCTGGTGCCTGTGGTGTTGGTGCTCGGTATGACGCGATTGCCGCCGAGCCATGACTCGAAGCTCGCCGATTGCCGCGCCGAAGCCGCCGCGCCCGCCGTCGCCGCCTGATTGCGGACGGCGGCGTACTCGATATCGCGCTTCAGCTCCTTGCCCTTCTTGAGCAATAACCTCGCTACCTCGGATTTACGCCCATACTTCCGCACGGTTTCCGACGTACGCGAGATAAACAGCGTCTTTTTGGAAATCTGCGTGTAGTTGTTGAGCACCGTGGTCGAAGGCGCGGTTGCGAACGATGCGTCGTCGCCTTCAATGTGAGCGTTAGCGCTGGCCGCGTCCAGTGCGTCGGTCTGCCACTGGTGTAGCGTCTGTGACGCCTTCAGGCGCTTGGCTCGGGTTAGAAACGGCGTATCGGTCGGCGAGATGTCATAAATCAGGTCGTGAAAATCTTCCGCGCGACCGTTCGTGTTGTAGGTAAGGTTGGCAGCAGTAGCCATTTGCGTATCCTCAAAGTTGTTTTGCGAGCCAGGCCGCCGCCGCGTTCATGTCGCCGGTTTGCTTCACGCGCTTGCGGAGGTCGGTCAGTTGTTGCGTTTGTTGACGTCCGGGTGTTTTGGAGCCCGGTTTGATGGGTTTCGGCGCGGCGCTTACCTTCTTTTCAAGCGCCGGTTTCTTGGCTTGCAACTGATCGTATTTCCAGGCTTTGTAGGCCATGACGGCGGAGCGATCGTCGAAGAACTGCTCGATTTCCCAAGGCTCGAAGCCCTGTTTTCGAACGTATTCATCAAGCGCCCGGTCAACCTCGTCGGTGTAATCGGGGATCTTCTGCCGCACACGCTGTAAAGCTTGCTGGCGTTGCTCTAACTTCTTGGCTTGCTGCTGTTGCAGTGCCTGCTGTTGCTGATTGTTGATCCAGTTGGCGACCTCCTGACGTTGCTGACGCATGTTTTGCAACTGCATCATTTCGGTCATGAACGCCGCGGGATCGGTCGATTTCAGTTGATTCCAATCCTTTTGGCTGGCCGCTTCGATGGCCAGGTCCAGGGCTCGCAGGTCGGTGATCGCCTGTACGTTTGCTTGCTGGAATTCCTGATGGAACTTTAGGGCCTGGCGCTCGGCTTCGATGGTCCGCCGCTGCTCCGCGAGTTCCTGCGTCTTTTGGGTGTAATCGAAGCCCTTCTGCGCCAATTCGCGCAGTTCGGTTTTCGTCACCCGCTTGGTTTGCCCGTTCCAGACGAGGTCTTCGAACTCCTCGGGCTGCGTTTCGGCTTCGGCCTCTTCGCCTTCTTCCGGCGACGCGCCTTCGTCTTCGGATTCTTCCGTCTCTTCGGGCTCATCCTCGGGCGGTAGCTCTTCGGGTTGCTCGCCTTCCGAGTCCAAATACGCTTCCATCCGGGATTCAAGGTCGTCGACTCCCGTTACTGACGGGTTGGTCTCATCAATCATAAAGGGGTCCTGCTATGGGAATGTTCCGCCTCACGGCGGGGAAGTGAACTATCGACGTTGCGTTCGTTTCTGCTTGTCGATTTCAATGGCGGCCAAATGGCCGGTTTGCACGCACTTCGCAAACTCTTCGAAGAATTGCTTGGTCAGCGTGTCCAAAACCTTGATTTTCTGAAGCCCTTCAACATCGTCTGCCGATGCCTTTTGAAAGGCTTGGAAAGTACGGTTCAAGAATTTCTGCCTTACATCCTGCATCAGCGGGCTTTCAAGGATGCGCTTGGCTTCCTGTCCGCGCCGCATTTCTTCATTAAGATCTACGGTTTCTTTCATGCAATATCTCTTTTTGCCTTTTCAATCAGCATCCGGTACGCCCGCCGGCTTAATGTAGTAATCGGTTTGCATTCCGGCCATTACTTAGTTACCTCGTCAATTCTCACATTGAGCCGTTCAATCATGTCGATGACCTGCGCTGCAAACTGGTTGAATTTCTGCTCTAGATTTAATTCTTCCGTCTGCTCTTCGGCTTTCGCCTTATCTTCACGTTCTGCCGTCCAATCCTTATCAAAAACGCTCATATTCGCCTGATGCTGCAAGTCCATTTGCTTCACTTGTAGCTCGAACTGCTGGCGCATGGCCTCCATTTCCCTATCGTGCTCCATTTTGGCCGATTCCATTTGCGCGTTATGCTGCAACTTGGTGATTTCGAGATTGGTTTTTGCATCGATCTCCATTTGCTTTTGCTGCATGTCCGTTTCGGCCTTGATCTGCTCGGGGCTCGGCTGCGGTTCTTGGGGCGGCAGCGTTTCGGGGTCGGTGATGAACTTGTCCGCGTCCTTGAATCCGGCGTTATTGATGAGCGCTTTGGCCGACTCGTAGACGTTTTTCTCGGTGACGATCTTGAGCCCCCCGAGCATGGCCTCTTTCTGGAACGTCAGGATGTTGGTCAGGTGCGCAAGCTGCTGATCCTTGTTTCCGGTGCCGAGACCTACGGCAATCGACAGGTCCGTTCGCGTTTTCCATTGCCGAGGATCGACCGGAATCCATTCGTTTCTTAGCCTGAACGTCAGCGACTGCTTACTGTGAGTCGACAGATGCTTGTGAATCAGCCGGAACAGGTCTTTTACGCCAGTTTCGGCGAATATGCGGGCGATCAGCTCAATACGCTGCTGCGCAGCCGACATGATCTGACTAATGCCGGTCGCGGTCTTGTTCAGCGAGTTGGCATCAACCCCCTGGTTGTATCTGGTGACTCCCGTCCGGTTCTCGCGTACGCCGTCCAGAAACTCCATCACGTTGAATACGTAATTCCCGAGCGCCGGAGCCTGTAGCGGTAGGATCGCGCCGGTAGGATCGCCTTCCACGCGCACCACGCCCCCCGGCCTATTGGTCAGTAGATCGTCGAGGTTAACTTTGTCCTCGTTGATCGCGTGCCGTGCGTTGTTGGCGAAATAGACGTTATCCAGAATGTTCCGCATCAACGTCGAGCGGATCACCTGCAAATCTTGCACGAGATCGTAAATCGACAGCCCAACGTGTCGATGGGGCATGAGAATAGGGCACAGCGCGGCGTACGGAACGCAATCGGCGGGCTCATTGGCCAGAATCGTCTTGCCGACGCGCACGATGCGCCGCAGTTCAGCCAGCCCATCGCCGTCGTAGTCAATCCGCACGTATTCCGTCTTGATCCAGACCAGACGGGACGCCGGATCGGTCGAATCATCCGACAACCATGAACTTTCGCTGTATTGGTCGCGCTCTACGGACTCCGGCGTATCGTGATATTCGTCATCATCGGAAATGTCGTCCGGTATGTCGTAGCCAAGTTCCCGGATTTCGGAAATGCTTTTCTCGGTCTGGTGCTGAACATAACGGCACTCCTGCAACGATACGCGCCGATGATTGACATCGATCCGGATTTCCTCGGGAGGAATAGGGCAGTATTCCACCCGCCCGGACTGCGTGACGCGCTTTATCTCAACATAGTGCTCATCGCCCTGCTGTTCATGGGCAATAATCTCGACCTCGGGATTTTGCTCCAGCAACAGCGCCAGCTCATCCCCTGACACCTGGTAGCGCTCGTGGTCGATATCCTCGGATTCATCCCAGTAGATGTAGACATAGCCGGTTTTTTGGAGCAGCGCGTCCTTGAACCAGCAGTAAAACGTCTCGAACGCATCCGGGTTTTGCTCTAGCGCGACGTAGTTGACGACATCCGTTTCTTGCTCGGCAGAGTCCACGTCTTCGGGGCCGCGCGGACGGAACTCGATGACTTTATCGCCGCCAAAAAATATTTTCAGCAGGCTCGGCAGTATCCATTCGACCGTGTCGAGCACGTCACGCAGGACAACTCCGGACCGTCCCTCGGGCTTTTCGAGCTCCCCCTCTTGCTCCCCCAGATAAAAAGAAAGCGCCTTGCGTCGCTCATCTTCCAGGTCTCCGGTGTGTCCGCCGTAACTGTTCTGCTCGCGCAGTTCCAGCTCGGCGATGAGTTCGCTATCGGTCAGCACCTTTTCTTACCGCCGCCTTCTTCTTGCCCTTCATTTTCATACGATGCCCACATTGCTGTACTTGATTTTTTTTGCCTTCGTCGGATCGTTCCGCATCCGGTCCACATTCAGCGCTAAATAACGGAATGCGTCCGCGCCATGCGAGAATTCGTCATGCGTCGGATTACCGGCCTCTTGAGTTGTTTGGTTAATATTGCGCTTATACCGCTTCAGGCACTCAATCAGACGAGCGGCCTTGTTACGGTCGAAATAGACGCGGGGGAACACTTCGCGAGCCGTCTTAATGCCAGCCTCAACGGTTTTTGCAATAACGATATCGCCCTTATCGGGTACTGATCGCCCGAGACCTCGGAGGATTTCAACCGCACTCTTCCCCTTCATGTCTTCCGCATAGCCATCATGCGGGAGCCAATCCTTAGCCCAGTTATACGGGCGCTCCTTCAGTTCCCGGACGTAATCAGAGAGCTTCCGGTGCGTATCCTCGATGTAATCGATAATGCGAACCTCAGAGACAACGCGCTGCACCATGATGATGGACATCGCATCGTTAAACCCGAGATCCCAAACCGCATGGACCGGCAGCGTAGGATCGTAGGGAACGTCTCGAATGCGCCCGCTTCGCGCCGCCTCGGCCATTTCGTCGTAGTAAATAGCGCCCTCGACGGCAGGCTTGAATTCGCCTTCCCAGATGTTCGGATAGCCTTTCGGGTCGCGCTCTTTGCACAGCAACCGCTCTTGCTCCAACACAGACGGGAACCAGGGATTGTCCGAGTAATTGACCTTGACGACGAACGCGCCAGGAGGCGGTTTAACAATAAACCTCTGCGCCGTTTCGTCGGTTTCGAGCTCAGGGTTGAGCGAAATCCAGATTTCAGAGGCTTCTTTTCGAATTGTGGGAATTAGGATGTCCCACGACCGCTTCGATACCGTCTGCGCCTCCTCCACCCAGACAATATCGACGCCCTCAAACGATTTGATGGACTCGACGGTATGAGTGCATAGACCCGAAAAAACGAACAGCGAGCCATTACGCCCGCGTATTTCGGTTTCGAGGACCTGAAAAAACGATCCGAGCTCTAGATTCTGGATCTGATCCGAGAGCAGCCGGTGAACCGAGTCCTTGATTGATCGCTGAACCTCACGCGCACAGAGTATGCGAAGCGGCTTGATTGCCGCCTGTAATAGCAACGCACGAGCGAACGACCAACTTTTAGCCGAACCACGCCCGCCCCACGCCACCTTATAGCGGGACGGCTGGAACAGGGGGCGGAGCTTGGCCGGGAATTCAACGCTTGTCTGACTCAACGAATGTCACGGTGATTGACGGCGGGTTTTCCGGATCGCTCGCCAGCGTCATCGGTAAAACCTTACCGAGCAGCGTCATAAACGCGGCGGGGTTTTCTTGCGCCTGTTGCAATAGGTACGCTTCGCCTCCCGCCTGATCGAGAGCGCCGAGAATCATCCCCTTGAGCGCTTTCGTGGTCTTGTTCTGTGCGCCCTTGGGCCTGCCTTGCCCTGATGTTTTAGTTCGTCCGCCCATGCGTATTTGTGCGTATTTTGTGCACCCTAACACCGTGTTCAGGGGACCGCCCGCCCACGCGGCCCCCTGAACAACCCGAAAAACTGGATGGCGGGCGGTTCCCCTGGAACTTAATGTTAGGCCAGGGAAAGTCGAAAAAAAGCTTTACACTAGGCAAAATTTGCCTATACTAATCATCAAGCCGGGGCAGTCGCCCAAGTGCAAAAAAGCCACCATCACGGGAGAGCAGCTATGACAGCCATCATTATCAGCAGTCAACGGTATCTTGACGATGATACCGTTACCGCCAAGATCGCCGCAGACGATTTCACCGTAACCCTGTCCCCCGAGTTTGTCGTTAACGGCGAGACCTATCAAACCGTTATCGACGGTCATCACTCCTACGCGGCCGCCATTGAGTCGGGTGTTTCCCCGGTTTTTATTATCGCCTCCGAGCGGGACGACGACCGCATCTACCTCCTGGATTCGTCCGTAGACGATTATCTGGAGGCGTCCTATGTAGATTCCGACTGGTACGATATTCGTACTGGCTGGACCGTTTTTTAACGAGCACATTGCCCGGTATGATCCGGGCGTTTTTATTGGAGATGAAAAATGTTTAATTTCTGTTTCTATTCAGCCGGCGACGGTTCCGTCGCAATCATCCCCTCTGATAATTCCGTCCATGTTTGCCTCGGCAAACGCGAGGCAACTGTGTCTCGCGTGGCGGCGGAAGACGCAGTGCGCAATTTTGCAACCTTTGCCCCAGCGGAGGGACGCACGGTGCGTGAGGCAATGGTTGAGGTGGCTATCGCCATCATGCACCGCGACGGTATGGACTGCCTTCCGGGTCGGGTTTTGCTGGATGCCGATGGTTACGTTATCCCCGGATGCGGTTTGTCCGACCCCCAATGTATTGCGGTAGGGTGGGCCTAATGACTTCCTACACCGTCGCCTATCGTGCCAAGGACGGCACTATGATCCGGGCGTGGGACCCGGATAGTCCGGGGTGTCTGTTCGTTCCCGGCGATTTCGACCGCGCCGCCGAATATGCGGCGGAAATGAACGCGATCCCATCACAGCAATGCCCACACTTGGTGTGTGAGGTCTTGATCTACGACGCGGGCACCGACAGCGTGCATGAGATGATCCCTCGGCGCATGCCGGGGGAAGCCCCTAATGCAGCGCTTTACCACGACCCGAGCGCCGCATACTTGCGCTCGCTTATTGAGCGGGCGGGACTATCCCAAAATTCCGCCGCCAGTCAGCTTGGCATTTCGGATCGGTCCATGCGGTATTATCTGAGCGAGACCGACCGCAGCAACCCAGCGCCGTATATTGTCCAAGTGGCGCTGGAAGAACTCGCGGGGAGCGCGTAAGCATGGTGGCAAGGATGCCGCCTAACTATCGCCCTCAACCACCGCACCCACCGCGGCCACTCTATGCCGAGTTTGCGGGGGAGAAATTTCGGTCTCACTGCCGCACCTCGGGATATCCTGATCGCGGCACATACAAATCCTGCCTGAGTTGCCTCAGGTCGTCCCGCACCTGAGCCTGTTGATCGCGTAGATTATCGATATCCGATTTGAGAGCGCTATAGGTGCCGCCACCCGTCAGCGCGGCAATCAGTAATGCCTCGACGATTCGAGCGGTGTTAATTTGTGCTCCCCCAGCTGCCGCGATGAGGAATGGAAATTTAGCGCTCATGAGTTTTAGCGCTATGAATTTTTCGCCGATACAGCTCATTTCAGCCGATCCCGAGCAACGCCTTTGATTTTCTCGGCTGTTCGCAATCCGCCGATGCCGAGCATACCGGCGACGAGCGTAATCAAATCACCGATGTCGAGAGGCAACAACGCGGGGCCACCCAGCGATACCGACACAGCCGTCCCAATCGGTCGCACAACCCACTCGTAAAGCAACCCCGCCGCGCCGACCCAGCCAAGCGCGGGCCGCCAGCCCGCGACGAATACCGAAGCATGACTAGCCTCGGTTTTATTGATATCGAGTTGGGCGATCAATGCCGCGTGTTGCGCCTGCATTTCGGCCCGGAACTGCTCGATTTTGGCTTTTTCGACTTCGGTAGCGTCCGGCCATATGCGCCGCACAATACCGTCGATCATTTTTGAGCCCGCTTCTATCGCGGCTGGAATATCGAACATAAAAACACAGATTGATATAACCAAATGTTATTGGACCACATGCGCATGTGGTCGTAATCTATACCCAACGCTGAGGGGATGGCCCGACGCGAAACAAGGGGAGACGAAAATGAACGTATTTGATACACACCAGGCTGAAATGGCTGCTCTCGCTGAGCAAGATTTGCGGTTTTCCGCGATTAAAGTCGAGAGCAAGAACATCGCGGAAGCCGCCGAAATCCTGGACAAATTTCAGGCCGGAACGCTTGAACCTGTTGAGGATTTGTTCGGTGAAACGGTCACTCCAGAACAACAAGCCGAGAGCGCGCGTAAACAGTTAGACACCGCGTACGAGCGCCTGCAAGTGGCGATAGCAAAAATCTAATCCAAACCACCGCCCACGGACGGGCAGAACAGGAGATAAGACGATGAGCTACACGATTTACAACTACAACGGAGACGCATTGGCTCAAGGCGAGACCAAGCAAGAAGCGGTTGACATGCTTAATGCCATACTCGATGGCGAAAACGTCACGGTTGATGACATCGAGGAAAATGGAAACGGTCTGGCGTTATCGCCAGACAACTACCTATATTGGACAAACTGGAATATTCGGGATGAGATAGACGATGCCTAACCCCGGCGCCGCCCTCCAATCCCTCCGCCGCAAAGTCCCGCACATCTGCCCGGTGTGCGGGGAGCGGTTCGAGGGATACGAATACGCGGTCGTTTGCCCCAAACCCGCGTGCAAGTCAAAGCATAAGCGACTGAAAGCGAAGGCCAATAAAAAACCCGCCTAATCAGCGGGTTTCTTTTTCGGCAGTTGCCGAACTTATCTAGCACTATAGCACAAACCGACAGTTTGCAATAGCTATCCCGATTTTTTCTCAATCCGACACACGCCAGACAGCCAAATCTCCACAACTCGCTTTACCGCCCGCTCATACATCCGTTCGTGAGCGCCGCCTGAAATCTCCTGCTGCCGGACGAATTTATCCGTCAGTACGCGCACATACCGAGGCCCGGCATACCCTGAATCGGCCATGTGCGCCAGAATCCGCCCCATCTCCATCACGTCGGCCGGAATCCATATCCCCGGAGGTAACGGTCGACTGCCCCCGCATGGAGGATGACTGCCGCCATCTCGGATCCGCCCGAGTATCGACCGCTCGGCGGCTGCGGCATAGATCCCTAGCGCCTCGTGCTCGCCCCAGCGGGTGAGCATGTCGATCACGATATCGCGGGGGGTGCGTCGTCTGGTCATACAAACTCGGCTACTCGTCTCATCCAGCCTGCGGCAAACACCGCCTGACTCGGATAATGGGTGATGATGTCGCCGTAAAATTTGATGCGCTCGGCCAGTACGCGGCGGAAAACTGCTATTTTCTGACAATCGCGGTATGCAGCCTTGGTTTTCTGACCTGCCACCCCATCAACCGCGACATTTAGCGCTGCCTGCAAAAATTTCACAGCTCGGCCAACGCCATGCTGTACCGCGCAATCGACCAGCAATTCCCGCAATGGTCCGTCGTCGACCCATTCGAACGGTTTAATGTACAAATCCGCGTAAATAGCCCGCGCCTGCTGTTCCGTCAGCGATGCAACGTCATTCGCCGTTGCGTACGGATTTGTCGCGCGGCGCAGCGTCTCCAGCGTAATGCCGTATTTCGTTGGGCCGCCCCTATCTGCCGGGTGATTGGTGTATTTCGACCCTTCGCGCCGGATGATGTCGTCTATGATGCTCATGTTCTATCCAACTGACGTGCGCATTCTGTTTCGATTTCGATCAATTTATCGATGTAGTGCCGGGCCTTTCTCAAATCATCAACTCCGCCCTTCTCTCGCCATCTGGCCAGATATTTCAGTGCGTTCCCGTCGAAAAACCCCATGCCCCACGCGCTCACTACATCCCACGGTTGTATCGTCCGGTTTTTGTAATGATTGCCCGCAATCTGTATATCGTTCGCACTCATTTCTAGCCCTCATCTATGTCATCGTCCGCGCCCGGCTCCCGGACAAAATCCCGGCATTTCTCGTCTCGCCCGGTTTTCCACTTATGCTGCATGCACCAGCCGGTATACATGTCCCACCGTGCGCAATACCGGCATTTGATTTGCTCAGGTCTCACGCCAACGTCACCCCGTTTACCCGCACCCTCGCGAGCGATCTACACACCGGTCCTCGCCAGACGCGATCAGGACGCGGAGGCCAGAGCTCGAACAACGATTTTCCCCTGTTGGTCTGCCGTTGATAGCGGCGCCGGTTATTCTCCGAGTCGCATTCTCGGCATTTGCCGTTCGAGACATACCGTTCGGCGATATGACCGCGAGCACAGGGGCTCCCGGTAAAGAAAAATTTCAGTCCGTCGTTATAGGCTGACTGCTGAGAAATTATTTTCGGGCTCATGCCCGCCACCCTCCAGGTTCAGGTAATCCACAATCACGTCCCGCGCCGCTTCCCACCCCGTGCACCAGGTTGCGAGATAGCCGACTCGGCTCAAGTGCGCCAACCACTGCCGTTGCTCATCAGTCGGTTTGTTTCGCCCCACTTTCAATTCCAGGTATAGCCCGTGATAGGGCCCACGGGGGACCGGGAGCACCACGTCTGGAACTCCCGCTTTCGCACCAGCCGCCTTGACTTTACGAGCCACACGGATATCCCGGTGATAGCCGTTGGGCACGGCAAACATCCATTCCAGCTCAGGATGCTCGCGCCGAACGCTCCATGCCCACCGAAACAACGCGCATTGCTCCGCATGTTCGAGCTCTCTAGCCATCACCGCCGCTCCCTAAACCACCGGCACCGCCACTCATGTAAACACCCGCTCACGCTCCATTCGCCGCAGCGTCTCAACTGGCGTTTCACCGGGCAGCATTTCATAACCGCATCCGATACAGCCGCCTTTCCATGTTCCAGTTTTCTCGCCAACCTCATTATCAAACACAACATCTATACTGCGACGAACCAGCTTGCGCGGCAGCCATGGGCGCGTCCATGTCGCTTCCGTGGAATGGATCGTTGCCGTACGATCCTGAACATCGCCAGAACGCAAAAGATAGGTATAGGGGTGTTTCTCAGGCTCGCTTAAAGTTTTAGTTTCGCAATGCCGCCAACCCCATGGCATCTGAATAATCGTGAATGGATCATTGCGGCGTCCGTGACATTTACCCCAATGCAAGTGCAGTCCGTCTTCGAAAAAATTGAATCCATATGTCGGCCCCTGGCACTGGCCATCATCCTGCACAATCCACGGCCACGGGAACGAAAAACAAATCTTGAATAGCCCGAACCCGAGCCTTACCCATGTTGACCGATGCTCATGCCAGTCAGACGGGAATTCGATCTCAGCCTGTAACCCAGATATGCCGATCGCGATATACGCAATCTCTTCCCATTGGCCAGAAAAGAAACGGATTAAATACCCGCCACGATTGCGACTTGCATTTACTCTAAGCGCCATCAATTTGCCTCGTTATCTGAATTTGAACCACCCGCACCGCCGCTTAACGTCCGGGTGCCGCCTACCGCCGTCCTGCCGGCAATAATCCCCGGCGGCGAACCTCGCGCACTCACCGCACGTTCGCCGGTCGTCCGGGATGTCCGGGGTCGGCCCGCCGATGAGAATGGGTTTTGGTAATTTCGGTCCGTCATTTCTGGCCATCTCCCTTCGGATACTAATTAGCAACAAACGCCCAAAGAACAATCAAAGCCCATAACCCCGCCGCCGGCTTATCGTTAATTTCCAGCGTGACCGCGCCCGCCACGAGAGACGCGAACGCGATGCCTTGTGCTAGATACCCCATGCCCGCCCCTTTAGTTTTCGCCGGAACCCGCCGCCAAACGCTCACGCAGTGCGTATCCCTCAAGTGCCCAAATCTTCTCCTTTGCGTTCTCTCGCGCGATTTTCCGCCCCAGTTCCTCGTTGAAATTTTCAGGGCTCGCACATGCGCTCTCTCCAGTGACTGTGAACCCGTTCGCCAACTTCATGCAGCAAACCGTTAATGTCGTGCCGGGAAACACGTGGTAATCCTCGCTGACAATCACCTCTTCAACTCTCTGCGGGGTCACTCTCGGAGCAGTTAACCCCTTCGCTTGGATTTCGTTTTCAATCGCTTCGTTGCTCATGCTCTTCTCTCTGGTTAGTCGCCGCCGGAACCCGCCGGCTCGGTTTGCTCAATCGGTAGATAACTCGTCCAGTCCGCCCCGCCGCACAGGCGCCCGTAAAACGGCGTACTCGGCCCGACTTCGTTCAAGGCCAGGTGGCGTAGGCACGTCGTTCGTTTCGGGCAATCCTGGCCCTGACAGCGGGCTACGTCGTGGGGTAATCGGTAGTCGCTCATGCCGCAGCCCTCTTCGGCCTGCCGACGCGCCGCTTCTGCGTCGAATCCCGGTTGATCGTGAACGCCGCCAGGCTGTTGGCGTCCTCCACGTCGCGCGGAATTCTGCCGGTCGGTCTCTCGCCAAACACGATCCGCGACCGTGCCGTGCCCGACACCGGCGTACCGTCCAGCCGATACAGCGTCCCGGTGATCCGGTCGGCAAACAGCGGTTCGCCCAGGATCGTCACACGGCAGAACTCGCGCCGCTCGATAGCGCCGAGCATTTCGAGCGGGAGCGATTCGGATTTCAGCCGCTTGAGCCTGTCTATCTCGCGGTGATCCAGGCAGGTGTTGGATTCAATGGATAGTTTCATGCCACCTCCCGTTTATTCTCAGGAATAACCACGCCCATGTCTGACGCCTGCGAATCAGTTCTAAACGTCACTCTACGCTCCGCGCCGAATGCATAAATCAACTCAATCAATTCCGAGAACTCCCGCTTGTTCATTTGGCTCGTTCGCTGGCCCACGATCACAAACCCGGTGCCGGTGATATCCGGAACAACTTTTGACTTCCGCAGTCCCGCGGTGAAAACGTCTTTCCATTCCTCGGCTGTGAGTCTCTGGCCGTACCATTCAACCTGCCGCGCGATGTCTTCCAGCAACGGCCAAAGCAGCGCGTTTTGCTCAAGCGTCCGCTTCTTCGGCTGGATCGTCACGGCGTAATCGTTCGGCGCCAGCCGTACCGCCTCCATTGCGTTGCGCCGGGCGAGGGCGTGGGAGAGGACGAAAATCTGACGGTCGGCGGAGGTCATATCGTTAATGCCTCTTGTAACCAATGGCCGTAAACAGATTTTTCAACTGACTTTCAATGCGCTTGTTTTGACATTCTTCGGAGCACAATGAATGTGTGCGCCCTGAAATATAGGGAACCGTCAAAAACGATTTACCGCATTCGCGGCAGATGTCGGTACCTATAACACTTTGATTGCCAATTCGTTGATATTTAAAATTCTTGCTCTTGAACATACTCATGGCATCTTTCTCTATCTCTTCGTAGATATCTCAGTTGTCTTTTCTCTCTGCTCTTTGGTGAGTCCTTCGAGAAGGCAAAAGACACCCCTTATACGGGGCTGTCGTTTGCCTTCGTGCGTTCTGCTCCATGGAGCCGTCCCCACGATTTCGGCAGTCCTGAACGCACGCCCGCGTCAGGACATAGCAGACTATCGGCGGGCTTGCGTCCGCTCCTCCGGGGCTCTGCTATCTCGACACCACCCCTGTGCTTGGTCTTCTGTGCACTGTAGTTGCTGGCCAGAACGTTTCTAGCCGATAGACTCCAGCAACTTATTTCCGGTTAGGCTCTGACCGCCTTTGTTGCCTGTCCATCTGGTTCGGGATGGACACCGGATGCAAAACTATTGCGCCCTCAGTTCCATCAATTTCTTGCAGACGCTTAGGATGCCGAACTTCTTGTGATCGTCATTCGCGTCGTGCCCGTCGGTATTGCTAATCACATACGGCAGCCCGGTTTCGAGCGCCGCTCGTTCGCCCGTGAACGATTTATCGTTATCGGCGAATACCATCTTCCGGCCACCGATGAGGTTGGCCACATAAACCAGATTAGAAGCGCTGAAACACACCAAAACGGACGTATCCAGGCTTAGCCGTTTCGCCGCAAGCTCAATACTTAACCCTGTAGCGTAGCCTTCGCATAAAATCGCTTCTGGCGCGTTTTTATGGCCTATCCTGAAAATCGCGCCCTTTGATCGCTGGCCGTAGAGCATTTTTTTCTCAAACTCGTTATTCACGAGGCTGATAATCTGTGCGCCGATGAGCGCATTGGTCTGACAATCCCGCATCGGAATCATGAGCGATCCGTCAGGCAACACTAGTCCCTTTATGTCGGCCAGGGCCTTGTATTTCAGATAACCGTGATGATCGATCACGGCGCTTCTGAGTAAATCCGACGCCTTGATAGCTGCGTCAGCCTGTCTGCGTTCACGCGCTTGACGAGACCGCCTCTGCCGGTCGGCCCATGCGCGTTTCTCTTGTTCGCTCCAGCCGCGTGAATTAGGATCGTTCCACCACTGCACTCCGCCGCCGGTTTCCCAGTTCCAGACAAACCCGCGTCGTCCATCGAAAAAATACGCCCCGTTCTTTTTATGCGGGTGCGTTGTCGTCGGGCAGCGGCGGATGCCATCAGCCGGATAAAGCCGTTCTATTTCTATGCCGTGAGAGGCTGCGAAGCGGATGAAATCCATCACCCGGCGGCCCTCAGAGATTTGCTGTATGCAATGTTCATTTGCCGGATCTTGTTAAGCGTGACACGCGTGATTTGAGTGTTTGGCGTATCGTGAAAACGGGGCAAACCCTTAGGAACATCCATGCCGGATATTCCTCTGAATAAATGCAACGCCCTGCCTACGGCTCTATCCGGCTGGCTATGGGATCGCGCGTAGGTACAGCACTGCTCCCATAGATGCCGCGCATCGTCGGCGGCTTTCTTCTTTCCCACCATGATTTCCCGCATCTCGCCGGGAACGTGCTCTACAAGGCTTTGCGATACGGCCTCATGTCCGCAGGCGATGCACTTCCGTCCGAACGGCGAGAACCCACAGGATGGACATTCCTTGACGGAGTTATCTTCATCATCGCGTCGGATGGTCTTATCCAACTTTTCTCCAGTGTCGAGCGCATCCAGCCCGTTATAAAAAATGTCGCTGAAATCGTCTGCGAACCGGATGATGTTTCCGCTGAAATCTAACAGGTAACACTCGGTTTTCCCGGTTTCAGGCGATGAACGGAGACCGCGGCCCCACATTTGGATTGCGGTAGAGAGGGATTTTCGAAGGGGGCGGCAGTCGCAGACACATTCCACGTCTTTTACGTCAAATCCCTTAGCCAGAGCCTCAACGGAAATCAAAACGCGGATCATCGAGTCCGGCTTGCGGTACTCGTCCAAGAGAATCTTTCGTTCCGCTTCCGTCGTGTGGGACGTAAACACGGACGCCATGATTCCGGCGTCATTGAACTGACGGGCCATCTCTTCGCAGTGCTTGATGGTCGCGCCGAACACGATGGTCTTCTTGCCGTAGGCGAACTTAGACCACTCGGCCACCACGTCACCTATGATTTCCATGCCTCGCTCTTCGGCCGCTCTGTTGGTCCATTCGCCGCCAGCGGTTGCCGCGCCGCGCATGTTGGCTTTCGTGCAAGAAAAAATCCGAAGCGGCACCAGGACGCCAGATTGCGTCAAATCGTGCATGGTTGCAGCGTTGATGAGGTTCGTGAAAATTTGCCCGAGACCAGGACTGAATGGCGTTGCCGATAGTCCAATCACAGCAGATCGGCAGGTTTTGACATGATCGACCCAAGCGGAATACATCGTATGCGCCTCGTCTATCACGATCACATCCGCATCCGGCCAAGAGCGCCGCGCCAGGGTCTGAACGCTGGCGATTTGGAACGGCATACGCGTGTCTACGCGCCAGTGGTCGGCCTGAATGATGCCGTGCGCGCTCAATCCGTATGAATCGGCAACGGCACTGGTCTGATTAATTAGCGTCGTCCTGTCGCAAACGAATATGGCCCTCCTCCCTTTCTTGAGCGCCTCATGAATGATCCGCATCCCCAGGTAGGTTTTGCCCGCCCCGGTAGGCGCCATGATCATCTGCGCTCGGTGAACCTTGGCATTGGCGCGTAGACGTTCATGCGCGTCATTTTGAAACGGGCGCGGCTCAGGGAAACTATCGCTTTGATAGTTCGGCGCGTCGTCCTCGAAAAGATCACGCCGCATTTGCCTTCTCCGCCTTACGTTGCCATGATTTAGCCGCGCGGATAGCGCCGTTCTTCTCGTTCATAAGCCCCCGAATCCGCTCTTCTAGAATCCGGTTTTGTTCTCTGTAGCGTTTGGCCTCTGCAAGTGCAGCTGTAACTTGGTCGTTCGCATCAAGAACCCTGGTCATGCTCTCGTTTTCGGCTTGGAGTTCCTCCAGCATTGAGGATATTTCGCCTAGTCGTTCTTTAAGCTCGTCGTTCTCTGCGATAAGCCGGTCAATTTCGCGGTTGGCGTCGAAGTCGGTTGACGGTCTAGGCTTCGGCGTCAGTTTGGGTTTCGCCGGTGCGATCTCTTCAAGCGCTTTCGGAGCTTCGTGCTTTTGGGCTTCAGGAGTGCTTTGAATTTCCTGTTTTCGGCCTATATTTGAGGTATTCTGTGTGCGTCCATCCGCCCCCTTTCGGATATCTGACTTCGGAATTTCCGAAGTGGATTCCAGATCGGCGCGAACGTTACGGACGGTTCTCTCATCGACGCCACAGCGTCTAGCAATTTCCATATTGCTCCACTTCGCCCACTCCTCATCCTTAAGCAGCGCTTCAACGCACTTGCGCTTGTCGGCGTTCGACCGGCGCAACCCGTGCGAAGCGTTAGCACCCACACTGTACAAAATTGCGTCTCGACGAGTTCCCGGTTTAATGTCGGCTGTAATCTCGGTAACGCCAGCAGATCGATAAGCATGGAAGCGGTGAAAGCCATCTGCCAGCCAATAATCGGCACCGTCATGAAATACCGTTACGGGAGGAAATTCGGCTCCATCACGAACCAGGGCGGCATATTCCGAAACGGTTTCCTCACTTAGTGATACGCGGGATTGCGTGCCGCCATCGGTTCTAATTTGAATGATTTGAAGGATTGCAGTCATGGAGCAACCTCCATATTCAAAACGCACGGATCAAACCATTCCCCGCGTACCCGATATTGTTCGAATTGCTTATGAATTCGGCGTTCCAAATCCTTGGATACGCCGTCAATTGTTTTGACTATTTGAAGTTCAACCGGACAGCCGCACTGTAATGCGTCTAGTCTTGATCTAGGCGAGTTTGAAACGCCAATCTTTACCAACCCTCCTTGGATAGGTTGAATGAAATAGACGGAATGACATCCATCTGTTGACGGCGATACGGTAAATGGTTGAGCCTCAACGGAGAATAATTCCAGGTTATCCAGCATGGATAAGGTTTCGCATGCTGCTTCGATCGTTACAGGAATTTCAGTGGTAACGCTTTCCTTTGATGCCGCCGCAAGATAGGCGACGTTGAAAAATCCCTTATAATCCGACGGGGTTATATAAAAAATGGTCGGATCTCCATTTTTTACGCCACGCAAGCAAACAGCCCCAGCCTTTAACGCCTTGAATTCATCATCATTCAAACGAGGGAAAAAAGTGCAAAGTGGATGTAATTCGTATTTCATTGAGCTAAATCCCCAACATATCGCAAATCTCTCGCATAGCCGCCTCATATTCGGCAGGCGTAGCACCGGGGTGAGCATCGACCCACTCCTGCTTTAACTGCTCGTACAGCGACCAATAATCCGAGTCCATTTGCACGTTCTCAGGCTGCGCGTTCACGCCCCGCACCCAACCCCGGCCACATACCCCACCGCAACCCAGCCGAAAAAGGCGGCGACGGTGAGCGAACCGAACCACAACAGCGGCCTCTTGCGCTTCCAGGCGACGTTCTGAGCTACGAAAAAAAGGCCGCACAGAAGCGGACTCAGATAAATCATTTCCATCTCATACTCCGAATAAAACCAGCCGATACCCGGCATTGATAACACTCGATTCCCGCCTCTGTTTCCCGCTTGGGATTCGTTTAGGCTCCATCAGCCCACGGCATATCGAACACACCGTCGATACCCGGTTTCCGTGCATGAATGACTCAATATTCCGAGTTCCGCCGCATTCGACGCAACGGCGTAGACTCATGCCAGCAACCCTATCGCGCCGACAAACCCGACCAGCAGGCACAGCACGGCAACGGCAATCAGTTCGCGATCGGTGTAGAGGTTCATATCCCCATGCTCATGCCGATGAATACCCCAATGCCGAACAGCGCCACGCCGGTGCCGATAACCCACCAGAGCGAGTATTTGGCGTCTGACCAGGTGTATATGACGGCAATGCGTTGAAGCTCCCCACGGCTTGAAAGCCGGGGGATTCCGGACGAGGATCATGCGGCATTGCGCAGACCTCCCTCGAGGCTCCTTCCGAGCCCGGCAAGAAGCGTGTTAATCGCGGCGTTCGTGTCGCGATCATGGGGCGTCCCACACGCCGAACACACCCATTGCCTTACCGACAAGCCTGCCCGTCCTGAGGGTCCGGAGAGCGCCCCACAGGTGGAACAGGTCTTGGTGGAATTGCGGGAAGCAACCTCGATATATTCCGTACCGCCTACACGACTCTTGTACGAAAGCATTTTCCGAAGCTGTGCGTGCGCACTGGATGCCACGCTCTTCCCAAATGTCTTGGCCATTCCTTTGGTGTTGTCCTTGGAAAACACGATAACCGAGTTTTCCTGAACCAGTCGCAGCGACAGCTTGTGATTTCTATCCTTGCGCTGGTTCTTGATACGTTCGTGGAGTCGCGCCACTTGTTTGCGGTTGATGCCGCGCTGAGCCTGCGCTAAGCGTTTGGCGGATCGCTGCAACTCCTTGGGATGCTCGATCTTTTCGCCGTCCGATGTGGTGAGCAAGTCCTTGAATCCCGGATCAATACCAATGGCGTGGCCCGGTATTCCGTGAATCGGCTGCCGCTCGGCATCAATGAACAGACACAGATACCAGCCGGAAGCCCGCTTAACGAGGCGACCGCACTTGATCTTGCCGGAAGGAATGCCCTGCTTGTGAAAGCGCAGTCGGCCAATACCGGGGAGCTTGATGTAGTTACCTTCTGGTGCCCGGATCGGGTCGGGGAACGGAATGCTGTTGAGCTTGTTGCGCATTCCCTTGAGTCTCGGTTTCCCGCCGATTTTCTTGAAGCAGCGCTGCCATGCGATATGCGCGTTGAGCAATACACCTTGAATGGTGTGGCTTGGAATCCCGATCTTTTTGCCATGACCGGCCAAGAGATTCTGGAATTCTTTCGGCGAGTAATAGATGCCGTCTTGGGCGTCGTGTTCGATCTTCTTGACCGCCCAATTCCACACGCCGGTGAGCATAAAAAGCCACTCATCCAATTGCCTGGAGAGTGTGGCGTTGCAGCGAATTTTGAGTTGTGACTGAATCATTCGTCGTCCCAAACCAGTTCGCGGGCGCTGTTCATGCGGTCCATACGCCCTTTGGCCAAGGTGAAAATGGCCTCGATTTCACGAGGGTCGAAACATTGATATTCGATAGGCGTCACCTTAAGCCCCATGGCCTCCAGCGCAGCCGCCCACCGTTGAATCTGGCTTCTGCCGTCCTTGTCGTCTGCATCCTTCATTCGGCAGACCGTGCTTTCCGCAACGCCCATTGCATCCGCGACGGTCGATAAACCGACGCTGGAAAGGCGCTTGCGAATCATCGCCTCGTTTTTGCGGGCTATTGCACCGGCGGCCATGTAGTCTTTGTCCATCGCTCACAGTCCATTGGAGTCGACATGAAATTCAAAAAAAGCCCGGCACCAGACTCACCGGTGCCGGGTGTAGTTGCCGCGAACGGCAGAGGAGGAGAAACGCATGACGCGCAGAGACCCTCATGGGTGCGAGGGAAAAGGGCGGAACCGATCCGGGTAATACACACAGCCAGTGTGTTAATGGTGCCGGTCGGTCCCATATTAGGCGGCCTTGGATTGTGAATCAGCTTGCTGTGCAAGCCGCACAAATCGGTCAGGCAATTTGTGCACGAGACCCAGAAGAACGGCGCAGCCGACAATCTTCATCGTTGTTGGCCTATCAAGGTCGGGTGGCAGTTTTGAAATCGCGGCCCTGCCAACACCCAACGCCCGGCCAAGAGCCGCGCCATTTCCATCAAACAAACCAAGAGCTTCAGACTTTTTCATGTTCATGATTAGAGTTTCTCATGAGAAACAGCGGTCGTCAACCACTCGAAACCGAAATAATGCTATACGTTTCGGCATGGAAACGTTGGCAGATAGAGTTAAGTGGGTGATTGAGGATGTCGCTAAAACGATTCCTGCGCATTTTGCGAAGGCTATCGGTGTTGGCCGCGCATCCGTATCAAAATGGCTAGGCGGTGGAACCAAGAAAATTGACGCCGACCACGTCTTTGCTATCGAAAATCGTTACGGCGTGAGCGCTCGGTGGATCACTACAGGCAAAGGCCCCAGGTTTGTAAGAACCCCGCCGGACGATGACGGAGGGGCGATCAGTCGCGCCATTGAGACGATGGAAAAGTTATCGCCGGAAGCTCAAGACGCCGTGGCAAAAATGCTGGATGAGATCATTCAACATCGCGGCCCAAATGAGGTGCGTGATAGGAAAAAAATCGTCGGTGAAAATTAAGCGGCATGGATGCGCCCATTTTAAGATTAGAAGATTGCGGGGGGTTGGTATGATCTGGCTGGTATGGATTGTTTTTGAAATACCGATATTGCTGTTTTCTGGACTGCTATTTCTCGTGATCGTCGGAAGCATCAGGAGTGCGCTACACGATAACGATTTCCCTTAAAGAGTGTCGCTTAGAAGCCCGGTTCGCCGGGCTTTTTTGTGCGCGAAAGAAATTTTTTTGCGAATTTAGTTTCTTTCGGTTGACAGCGCCTGTTTCTTGTACGAAACTATCACCAAGCCGCCACAAGCGGCACTGATTGACGCCGCACCGCGTCGCCCCGCCCCGCGGCGCACCGCGACTCAACGCAACGTTTTTAACTGGAGAACGGCATGGTTTTTGAAAAGTCGGAGGACACCAAGATTTTGACCGAGCACCTCGCCGGGGCCCAAATCGGCGAAGTTGTTACCTACGCCGAACTTTCTAGGGTGGTCGGCAAAAGCCTGTCAGGGTTCCGTTCCGCGCTGGCATCCGCTCGCCGTCAAGTGCTGAGGGAAAAAGGCTTCGTCTTCGGCACTGAAAAAGGGGTCGGCATTCGCCGCCTATCGAACGAAGAAATTATTGCGGCCTCCACGTCGGACCGTCACGCGATTCGACGCAAGGCCAGGCGGTCGCTGCAAAAGCTCGGGACCGTCGAGTATGCGGCATTGGACGCTACAAAACAGATTGCGCTTACGGCTGTTGCCGCCGTTTTTCACGCAACGGCGGAAATGACCCGGGACAGCTCCGTGAAGCTGATCCAAGCCGCCGCAGGATCGTCACAACAACTCCCGATTCGAGAGACATTGCAGGCCCTCGCCCGAGGGATAGAGTAATGATTTAACACCGCACCGCACCGCTACGCCCCGCGCCGCTCCGCAACTCAACTCAACGCAACGTTTTTAACTGGAGACAACCAACAATGAGAATCGTGGAAGTAAACCTTGAATCGATCAGCCCGTACAGTCAAAGCCGAAAGCACGATACGCCGAAGCTCGAAAAAGAAGCGGCGGACGCCTATGAACTGCGCACCTGGCGGGAGAAGTGCACGGTCGACGAAACAGGACAAATTTGCATCCCGGCCATGGCGTTCAAACAAGCGCTCGACCGCGTTGCGGCTGTTCTTGGCGAGCAGGTTCCAGGGAGAGGGAAGGCGACGTTTACAAAGCATTTCAAGGCCGGGTGTATCTGCGAAAGAGATGTGCCGCTTGGCATACGCAAAAACGAAGTGCAGTCCGTCACGATCAGCGCCAATGCGGATGGCGTGAGAGGTTCCGGCAAGCGAGTGAATAGGACGTTCCCGGTCATCCCACGCTGGAGCGGCACGGCCAGATTCGTGATTCTCGACGATACGATCACTCAACAGGTTTTCGAGCGCCATCTGACGCAAGCCGGCCTGTTCGTAGGCATCGGCCGGTTCCGCCCAGAGAACGGCGGATTGAATGGCAGGTTCCG